>Ga0318568_10000514_pt1 | contig 15319 bp, 10 predicted proteins | sample GRESIP088b5f21_FD_203690 | JGI IMG/M metagenome (GOLD analysis project Ga0318568, IMG submission 203690) | Tropical soil microbial communities from Luquillo Experimental Forest, Puerto Rico - GRE.SIPMG.088b5f21 | ecosystem: Environmental > Terrestrial > Soil > Tropical forest > Bulk soil...
GACGAAGACTTTATCGAATACATTTATCCGGCTTCCATGCATAACACCATGTTGTTCTTTACTCAAAAAGGGAAATGTTACTGGCTGAAGGTTTACGATATTCCAGAAGGAAGCAAGAACTCGAAAGGGCGTGCTATTCAGAATATGTTGAACATTGACAGCGATGATAAAGTAAATGCATTTATCCGCGTTAAGGGGTTGAACGATGCTGAATATATTAATTCGCACTACCTGATTTTTGCAACTAAAAATGGGGTGATCAAGAAAACTTCGCTCGAAGCATATTCTCGTCCACGTCAGAATGGGGTGAATGCCATTACGATTCGCGAAGATGACCAAGTAATACAAGTTCGTCTGACCGACGGAAACTCCGAAGTGTTGATGGCCAACCGGAATGGTCGTGCTATTCGTTTCCACGAATCGAAAGTACGCGAAATGGGTCGTACGGCTACCGGAGTACGTGGTATGACACTCGATGAAGATAGTCAGGACGAAGTGGTTGGAATGATTTGCGTAAACAAGGAAGACAACGAACACATCATGGTAGTTTCACAACTTGGTTATGGTAAACGCACCTTGCTTGATGAAGTTGATGAAGATGGTAAATTGCTTCTGGACGAAAACGGAGAATCAGTTCCGGTTTATCGTGTAACTAACCGTGGTGGTAAAGGGGTTAAAACAATCAATATCACCGAGAAAACAGGTAAGTTGGTTACGATTAAGAGTGTTACTGACGATAATGATTTGATGATTATCAATAAATCGGGTATAACTATTCGACTAAAAGTAGCTGATTTCCGGGTTATGGGACGTGCAACTCAGGGCGTTCGTTTGATAAATCTAGAAAAGCGCAACGATGAGATTGCTTCAGTTTGTAAAGTAATGTCGGAAGTGGCTGAAGAGGTCGTTGAAGACGAAACTACCGGAGAAGTGCCGGTAACGGAAGTTGATGAAAATACAAATGCGGCTCCGGTTGCTGAAACAGAAGAAAACGCTGAAAATTAAAAACCAAGAAAACTGCACTGATACAGCATGATGTATCAGTGCAGAAAATACTAATTCAAAACAAACAATTATCCATCATGAAAAAAATTATTTTATCACTCATCTTGTTGATAAGCTTTACTTTTTCATTTGCCCAAAAACAAAATGTTTCGAAAGCAAAGAATGAAGCTTTGAAAGATAAACCGGATTTTACTGCCGCGCGTGAAGCTATTAAATTGGCTTTGAAAGACTCCACAACAAAGAATCTTGCCGAAACATGGTATGTTGCCGGTTTGATTGGCAACAAACAAAACGAATTGCTTTATCAGAGTGCGTTATTGAACCAACCATTTGATACGATTGCAAAAGGAAAAGCAATTCTGGAGTCTTACAATTATTTCATCGAAGCGAATAAATTGGACCAGGCACCTGATGCAAAAGGTAAAGTGAAACCAAAATATACAAAAGATATCCGCTCTAAATTGACTGATTATTACAAGATTCAACAGAACTTAATTTCTTACGGTGCGCACTTGTTCGAAAAGAAAAATTACGAAGGTGCTTACAATACTTTCAATGTATTTTTGGAAATTCCTAAATTGCCTCTCATGAACAATGAGATCAAAATGGACTCTACCTACAATATGATTACGTATTATGCGGCAGTATCGGCTTCGAATGCAAACATGCATGATAAATCAATTGCATTGTATGAAAGCTTGAAAGATAAAAAATACGAAACTCAAAATGTATATCAATTGCTTTACGAGCAATACATGGATCAAAAAGATTCTGTAAATGCAGTGAAAGTATTGAAAGACGGATTTGAAAAATTCCCATCGAATGCATGGTTCTTGCAAAATTTGATTAACTATTATATTTTCTCTAAGAAAACCAACGATGCTTTGACTTATCTTAACAGCGCGATCGAAAAAGAGCCTAATATGCCTCAATACCGCTATGTAAAAGGTAATTTGGATGAAGCTGTAGGTAACTATGATGCAGCTTTAGCTTCGTTTGATAAAGCGATAGAGCTTGATCCTACCATGTCTGATGCTTATGCCGGAAAAGGTCGTTTGTATTACAACAAGGCTGTGAAAATGGCCGAAGAAGCCAATAAGATTAAAGATGTGAAGCTTTACAATGCAGAATCTAAGAAAGTGGATGACATGTTCAAACAATCTATTCCTTTCTTCAAAAAAGCTGCAGAGCTTAATCCAAAAGAAATTGAATACAAAAAGACACTTAAAACATTGTATTACCGTTTGAAAATGGATGCTGATTTCGAAGCAATCAACAAAGAAATCAAAGCAATGTAATCTTATCTCTATTTATAGTTTAAAAAGGCTAACCGGATCGGTTAGCCTTTTTTTTATTGTCTCGGTTTTCGACTTTGAATGATAAATATAGGCTGTTGATAACTTTTTTGGAAAACTCTTTTTTAATTAATGAAAAGTAAATATATTTGGAACGTAAAAAGTTAATACCATGAAAAGAGTTTCAATGTAAGCAGAATTCGTTGTTGGCGGCATTCCGGACTATGTTGCTAGCCAGGTGGTTGGTTTAGAACTTCATTTTTCAGACATAGAGGATAGCCAAAGTGCCTATGTTCCGGGCAAATTCGATGCATTCCCTTGTCTGTGCGCCGCGGAACATGTACCGGACGTTGCAGTGCCCCATCTGCTAGTTGCGGAGCATGTGCCGAACGTTGCAGTGACCCATCCGCCGGTTGCGGAGTATGTGCCGGACGTTGCAGTGATCCATCCGCTGGTTGCAGAGTATGTGTCGGACGCTGCAGTGGCCCATCTGTCTGCTGCGGAACATATGCCGGACGCTGCAGTGATCCATCCGTTGGTTGCGGAGCATGTGCCGGACGCTGCGGCGCTTGTTCGGGTAAACGAAATATGCAGATAGATGGTCTCGTAATTTGTAACTATATATTAATCTTAATAACTAACTTAAAAATAAAAATCATGAATGTAAAAAGAAAATTTGATTGTAAGGTTGAAGACCTTATTGGTATTGGAGGTTATCTGGCTCAACGTTTACGTGCTGATTTGGCACAGTTTACTGAATTTTCAGATACTTTTTCTGAAGATTTTGTGAAACGTTTGGTTGCCTTAACCGGGGTTTGTTCTCAGTTGGCGTCCTCGGGGGCTCTTACCAAGGAAGCGGCTGAGGTTACTGATGAAATTAAAGGGTTGATCAAAGAAGTCCAGTTGGATGTAAACAAGGTGGAGGTATACCTTAAAATGGCAGATGGCCAGATGACTGTAAAAGCCGATTCTTTAGGCTTGCATGAGTTGCGGTCAAGTATTCATACCGGTGGATCGGAAGGTGTGGCGCAGAGTCTCCGGCAACTGCTGATTGGTTTGAATGCGAACATGACTGTTCTGCAAACCAAGGGGCTTAAGCCGGCTCTGGTGGATAAACTCAAAGGACTGGCCGATGAACTGGACGCAAAAGGTAGTAATCAGAACTTCAAAATGACTGAACGCAACCATCATACCGACGAAAATAATGGAACTTATAATGAATTGTGGGACCAGATTGTGCTGATTACTGATACCGGAAAAGCATTGTATCGCGGTGTTGATGCTACCAAGGTGGACGAATATACCATTACCTCTATTCTTCGGCGTATGGGTAATTCTAAAAGTGGAAAAACAGGTACTCCCGAAGCTCCGAAACCTTGATCTGACTTATTAAAATCAAAATCCCCTCCAGGTATGAAAACCGGGAGGGGATTTTTTTTATGTCCTATCCACAAAAAAAGCTGCCACCGGAGTATCCGATGGCAGCTTGAGGGATATTTTATTTCGAAATTGTATGAACTTCAAAATGTTAGAATGAAACTTTCACTCCGAACATCATGCCCCATGTACTGCTAGTTGAAACATCATACTTCCAAGTGTTGTTCGCTGCAAAGTTATTGGCATCAGTGGCGTTTAATTGATATATTGGAGCTCCTGTAGCAGAAATCGAACTAAGCTTGATAGGTCTTACATTGTCATAACTGAGGAGTCCCATGGTTTTGTATGCGCCCCATTTGGAGTTAAGCATGTTGCCAACATTCAAGATATCAAGACTTAACTGAATACCATATTTGTTTTTGCCAATGTTAGTGTAGAAGTCTTGACTGATTTTAAAATCAAAGCGGTTAAGCCAAGGTCTTAAGTCTCCATAACGTTCTGCATATTTTCCTTCATGTTTTTTCAAATAACTGTTGTTTTGAATGTAATTCCAAAAGTCATTAGCTTGATCAGCTTTTGAATATTTAACTACTCCACTGACAGATATATCGGCAAAAGTGAGTTCATCTTTTGTTGCAGGGATGTACATTAAGTCTGAGCTATTACCATCTCTGTTTATGTCGTTGCTGGATGTGTAAGAAACGCGCCCCGTATTATATCCGCTATAGAATAATGAAAACGTGGTTTTAGAATGATTGAATAATTCCAATTCGTAAGATATGTTAGAAATAATGCGATTTGGAACGGAAAAGTTTGAATTACTTAATCCAGGATCATTTAAACTATTTACTGCAACATTTGAGGACCATGCTGAAGATGCCGAAGAACCTGGATTGGCAGTTAGATCTTTCGCAGCTGAATAAGTGTATGAGATAAAGCCAGAGAAACCAGCTACGAATTTTTTAGTCAATGTCGCATTGAATGAATATTGATAACCTTTTTCTTTTCCATTAGTTAACATCATGGCTGTAGAAATATTATTATTTATTCTTCGGTCGGTGGTGTTTGTAGTGGCATAATAATATCTGTTATCATTACCTGTAAGTTGGAGGGTTGGAGCTTTTTCATTCACGTTGATCTGTACAACATTATAAATATCACGAGTATAAAGTCCATTTAGCGTTAAATTAAATTCATAAGGTAAGGCTAAATCAACACCTAAACTACTTCTCCAGACTTGAGGCATTTTAAAGTTAGGATCAACAAAAGCAATGTTTCCTGGCGCTGTAGCACTTGGTGTTGATGGAAATAATGCAGAATGACTTGCTATAATGTTTTTATAATTCGTATCGAAGAAATTGGCAGTGAGATTTGCCCCACTAAGATCTACCGTGTTCTGAATTGTTCCAGCATTAGTTGGTTGGTTAGTAAACCAAACGAAAGGCAATTGTCCTGTAAATACGCCACTACCGCCGTTAACAACAATTGATCGGTCATTTAATACATCCCAACGAAACCCTAAACGTGGTGATAATAACACTTTTGTTGATGGCCATTGTGCAACATTGATTTTTCTATTATCTGCGAATGTTAAGGCGCTAATTGCTGGATTGGCGGTCATATTGTCCAAATACATTGGAATGTCTAAACGTAAGCCATAAGTCAGACGTAATCCATCATTTATGTACCATTCATCTTGTGCATAAACTCCCCCTAAGCCAAAGTTTAAGTCGGCACCTGGTGCGTCGTTTCCATTGTAACCGTAAGTAAGAGAATATGCCGTTGGTTTGGCATTGTTCATGAAATCTGCCATAGAAGCGTAACGATAGTAGCCATATGGGTAGCGTAGATACGAATTCAGAAAATATTGTTTCTCAAAAGAAGCTCCTAGAGTTATATAGTGTTTGTTTAAAGTTAAACTAACATTGTCTATAAAACTTAATACATTATTTACAACATTATTATTTGGAGTAAATAATTCAGTACCAAATGCCATATATTGTTTTCCACCATTATAAATATCAACAAAAGGGAACGGATCACCGAGTTGTTGACGAGTATCCTGAATGTGAGTGTAGGTAGCTAAAAGCTTATTTGAAAGAGTAGAGCTGAATGTGCTATTCAATTCACCAGTAATTGACGTTACTATATCTTTCATTTTATAATTGGAATTAGAAAAAGCCATTGAGCTAATTCCTATACGGGCATCACCACTACCGCCAGTAGGACCAGATGATGCATTTACTTGGACATCATTTTTTGATTGAACGGCATTTAAACGAACCATGAATTTATGCTTTTGGCTAATATTCCAATCCAAACGCGCCATGAATTTCCAGTTGTCTGATGCAAATTGACCGAAATCTTTGTAATTTCCAGGATCATAATTATATTTACTCTTCAAAAAATCACTTATTGTTTGCATATCAGCTTCAGTTGTTCTTGAAGTTTTCGAGTTTATATCGCTAACTCCATTAGTACTGGCTTTCCAATCAACACCTGGAAATAATTGTTTTTGTATTTCTCCATTTGCAAAAAAGAAAAGTTTGTTTTTGATGATTGGACCTCCAAGTGTAAATCCATAAGTTTTTGAACTGCGCGTGTTTGCGTTAGCAACCTTAAATGTATCAACTTTGTTGCCTGTAAAAGAAGTCGGACGAAGAAACATGTAAGCCGAACCTTTCAAAGTATTAGTGCCACCTTTTGTTATCACATTGATTGATGCCCCTGTGAAATCCGAGTATTTTACATCGTACGGAGACACGTTGACACTGATTTCCTCAATGGCGTCTAAAGAGATTGGTTGAGCATCGCCACCAGGTAAGTTGTTTGAACTTAATCCAAAACTATTGTTTAACGAAGCACCATCCAGTGTGATTGTATTATAACGTCCATCTCTTCCAGCAAATGAGCTGCTACTTCCGGCAAACGGTGAAAGCTTTGTGAAATCAGTAATACCCCTTGTGATCGATGGTAGTTTTGTGATTTGATTATTAGTAATGTTTGTAATAGTGCTGTTTTTTGCTGGCGATCGCCTAGCTTGAACAACAACTTCATTAAGACTGGTTGTAGCTTCTTGCAGGATTGCTGAAATGTTTTCGGTTTCCCCCAATTGAAGATTGATGTTGTTAATAGAGAGTGTTTTGTAACCAACGTACGAAACTTTCACACTATAAGGACCTCCAACTCGCATACCGGAAATATTGAAACGTCCATCAGAATTGGATACTGAGCCATAAGTGGTTCCAGAAGGCGTGTGCGTAGCAATTACGGTAGCCCCAATAATTGGTTCTCCATTAGATGTAACTTTACCACTTACTGCCGAAGTGGTTACTTGCGCTTTTAATGTTGAAGTAAACATCAACAATAAAGCAAAAACTACATACTTTAGTTGTTTAATCATAAATTACTTTTTTTGTTTATAATAGTCAGTAGATAATTTGATTTTGAAGTTCTATATTATTGGATGAGATAAGTCTTTTTTATTGCATATAAGACCTTTGTAGTTCGAAATCGCCACTATGTAATAAATTGTGTGAAATACCTCTATAGAATCATAATTGTACGTTTATATTTGGAGGTTATTGATAATTTCTGCAAATGTAAGATATTTAGCGTTAATAACTGTTTCATCTTTATGAATATTTATCAACAATTTATTACAAAAATGAATGAAATTTGGGTTTTAGCAATTTGTATTTTTAGATGCACTTACAGAATGAAAGATCAATTGGAGTGTTTCCTTAAAGTCAGAGTGATTCGGGCTGAAATTAATTATTGATTGATATTTATCAGAGGTAAATATAATTATGGTTAATAATTTGTTCTGTAGCAAAAATATCGTAGAATTGTAATATTTCTGACTTAATGAAATTGATCTGTCAATATTGCTAGCAAATGATTCGTTTTGGGCTTGCAAGGCTCATGCTTAATTTCAATTCAAAAATCACTATCTTTGTATCACGAATTATTTAAAGGTTTGTTAGAAATTTATGGACTACGAAAAGAAATTTATGCGCAAAGCGATTGCTTTGTCTGTAGAAAACATCAAGAAGGGTGGTGGTCCTTTTGGAGCTGTGATAGTAAAAGACGGAAAAATTATTGCTACGGGCGTTAATAGAGTGACAGCTAATACTGACCCAACTGCACATGCCGAGGTAAATGCCATTCGCAAGGCAGCAAAAAGACTGGGTACATTCGATTTGGCCGGTTGCGAAATATATACTTCCTGTGAACCTTGTCCGATGTGCCTGGGTGCGGTTTATTGGGCTCACCTTGATAAAATGTATTATGGGAATACAAAGAATGATGCCAGGGACATTGGTTTCGATGATTCATTTATCTACGATGAAATAGATTTGAACCCTGAGCACAGGCGTGTGCAAACTACTCAGTTGTTGCCGGATGAAGCTATAGTGGCCTTCCATGACTGGGTTAATGCCGAAGATAAAATGGAATATTAAGTTCTGCCTGCTCTTTCAAATCAAGCAAATATAATTATCTGTCAACAATTATACATTTCAACAGTTACACAATAGCAATACATTGATTCTTTCTGACTTTCAACAACTTTATGCTCTTCATCCGCAAGTCAAAGCACTTGGAAACTGGGCATCTTCACTCGAACCAAATATAAAAATTTCCGGTTTGAGCGGTTCTTCATCTGCCTTAGTGGTGGCTTCGCTGTTCAAAGAGAGGCCTAACACACATGTTTTGGTCATGGACGATGCTGATGAGGCGGCTTATTTGTACAATGATTTAAAGCAATTGCTTTCGGTCGACGACGTTTTTTTCTTTCCATCCTCGTTCAAAAAAGCGATAAAGCTTTCGCAACTGGATGCAGCTAACGATATTCTTCGGACTGAAGTACTCAACAAGCTGGCTAACACCAGTGCACCTTGCGTGGTGGTTACTTATCCCGAGTCGTTGATGCAAAAGGTGGTTTCGGCCAATAGCATGCAAACCAGGATGTTGCGGATGAATGTTGGCGAGAACCTGGGAATTGATTTCGTGGTGGAGCTGCTGGTGGAATATGGTTTTGAACGTGTTGACTTTGTGTATGAACCAGGACAATTTTCGGTGCGCGGCAGTATTGTTGATGTCTTTTCGTATGCGAATGAACTGCCTTATCGTTGCGATTTTTTTGGCGATGAGGTGGAGTCTATTCGTGTTTTTGATATTGAAACACAGCTTTCGCAAGAAAAGAAAACCGAGATTGTGATTATCCCCGATTTGCAGCGTGATACCGTTTCGCCGCATGTTTCGTTTTTTGAGTTTATTCCGGATGCCACTTGGTTTAGTTTTGCCAATACAACTTTTGTGCGGGAACGGATGAATATGCTTTATAACGAAGCTTTAGTAAAAGCGAATGAAGCCGGGCATAAAACGCCGAACCTGTCAAAGACGCAAATTACAGGTGATGAATTTGTAGAGCAAGTGCAGCGATTCCGCAAGATGGAGTGGGGGGAAAAGGGATATTTCCAGCATGCAACTACCATTCAGTTTAATACTTCTCCGCAACCGATTTTCCATAAGAATTTTGATTTGGTTGCCGATAACCTGAAACAAAAACTCAACGATGGCTACAGGCTGTACATTCTTAGCGACAGTGTAAAGCAGACCGATCGTATTGCTGCTATTTTTTCCGACCGGGGCGATGCTATTTCGTTTCAACCGGTAAAAAACACTTTGCACGAAGGATTTGTCGATCATGATTTGTCGGTGCTGTGCTATACCGATCATCAGATTTTCGACCGTTTCCATAAATTCCAGCTCAAAACGGATAAAACCCGCTTGGGAAAAGTGGTGATGACGCTCAAGGAACTGAACCAGTTTCAGATTGGAGATTATATGGTGCATGTCGATCATGGGGTGGGAACATTCGGCGGATTGGTACGCACTAACGTGAATGGTAAAATGCAGGAAATGGTAAAACTTGTTTATAAAGATGACGATATCATTTTTGTAAGCATCCATGCATTGCACCGCATTTCCAAATACAAGGGAAAAGAAGGTGAAGCACCACGTATTAATAAGCTGGGGTCGGGTGCTTGGGAACGCTTAAAGGAAAGAACTAAATCAAAGGTAAAAGATATTGCCCGTGAGTTGATTAAACTTTATGCGAAACGAAAAGCCGAGCATGGTTTTCAATATTCACCGGACAGCTATTTGCAGCAGGAGCTGGAGGCTTCATTTATTTATGAAGATACTCCGGACCAGATCAAATCGACCGCCGATGTGAAGAAGGATATGGAATCTACACTTCCTATGGATCGGCTGGTGTGTGGCGATGTGGGTTTTGGTAAAACCGAGGTAGCTATTCGTGCCGCGTTTAAGGCAGTTACAGACAGTAAACAGGTAGCGGTACTTGTTCCTACCACGGTGTTGGCTTTGCAGCATTACAAAACGTTTAAAGATCGGCTGAAGGATTTCCCTTGCACCATTGAATACCTGAGCCGGGCACGGTCAGCCAAACAGACTAAAGAAGTGCTCGACCGGTTGGAAAAAGGCGAAGTGGATATTGTGATCGGTACGCATAAACTGGTTGGTAAAAGTGTAAAGTTCAACGACCTGGGCTTATTGATTATTGATGAGGAGCAAAAATTCGGCGTAACCGTAAAAGAAAAGCTCAAAGAGATGAAGGTGAATGTAGATACACTCACTATGACTGCCACGCCTATTCCGCGTACCTTGCAGTTCTCACTGATGGGAGCGCGCGATTTATCCATTATCAATACACCGCCGCCTAACCGCTATCCGGTTCAGACTGAAATTCATTTGTTCGACGAGGATGTGATTCGCGAAGCTATTCAGTTGGAGATGAATCGCAACGGCCAGGTTTTCTTTGTCAACAACCGTATTCAAAATATTTATAACATTGAAGCCTTGATAAAACGGCTTATCCCCGGTTGCCGGGTGGCTGTGGGCCATGGGCAGATGCCGGCTGATAAATTGGAAGAAATTATTGTCGACTTTATCGATTACGAATACGATGTGTTGGTTGCCACCACCATCATTGAATCGGGGATTGATATTTCGAATGCCAATACCATCATTATCAATAGTGCACATAATTTCGGACTGAGCGATTTGCATCAGTTGCGGGGCCGGGTAGGACGTAGCAACCGCAAAGCGTTCTGTTATTTGCTGGCTCCAGAGATGAGTTTGCTTACGCCCGAAGCACGCCGGCGGTTGCAAGCGCTTGAAACATTTGCCGAATTGGGCAGTGGCTTTAATATTGCTATGCAGGATTTGGATATTCGCGGTGCCGGAAATATGTTGGGGGCGGAGCAAAGCGGTTTTATTGCCGACCTGGGTTACGAAACTTACCAGAAAATCCTGAATGAAGCCGTTCACGAGCTGAAAGACGAAGAGTTTGCCGATCTGTATGCCGACGAACGGGCTGAGAATACTACATCGACTGCTTTTGTGACCGATTGCCAGATAGATTCCGATCTGGAAGTGATGTTTTCGGGAGAATATATCGAGAATGTGTCTGAGCGTATCAGTTTGTATCGCGAATTGGATGATATTGCCAACGAAGCGGAATTGCTTGAATTTGAAAAGCGGTTGGAAGACCGTTTCGGAAAAATTCCGACACAAGGGCAAAGCCTTATACAAGTGGTGCGGCTCCGGTGGTTGGCTATGCGTTATGGAATTGAAAAGCTGGTATTGAAAAACGAACGTATGACGGCCTTTTTAGTATCCAATCCGCAATCGCCTTACTATTCTTCGCCGGCATTTGGCAGTCTGTTGCAATACATGACCTCGCATCCGCGCCAATGCCAGTTGCGTGAGCAGAATCATCGCCGCTCAGTGATATTCTCGAACGTGAAAACGGTGGAAACTGCCTGGGAAATACTAAGCAGCGTTAAGTGATAACTCAGTATGGCGCGGTGTGTGCCGGCTGGAAATAAAACAAGCGAAAACCGATTTTACCGGTTTTCGCTTGTTTTATTTATTGGTATAAGCACCTCTTGGGGGTTTACTAACCTTAAAGTTTTACCATGTTCAGGAAGAAAACATCATTTTCCCTCAGGTCCATTTCTTTGGAGAATACACCATCAGCTTTAATGGTTACCACTTCGCGCGAAAGCGGAGAACCGTCATTTTGTTTTTTAATTTGTTCCACTTGTCCTTTGGTTAGCTGATCGGGTTTGTTCATGGTCAGGTAGGTGGAATAGGGATCGTTTACATGGTAGCCTACCTGATAAATGTCAAGCCTGTAGTTTCCTTCGGGTACGCCCGAAATGTGTACTTTCACTTTCCCTTTTGCCTTGGCCGGCAAATCGCGGGTGTAATATACCTGATTGTTTACCGAATCTCCGGGGTGTGTGTTGGTAAAATCCCAAAATAGTACTTGTACGTTGCCTGTTGCATTTTTGGTTGCCCATGAACGCGTATCCGTATTCACCAACTCGGTATTTCCAAGTCTATTCATGAACTTAAACGAGTAAAAAGCCGGTTTGTTGATGCCCTGGGTGTTCAATAGTCCGAAACCACCGTGAAAAGGTGTAAAGCGTGGTCCTGCTTCTTCAAAGATATCGGTAAATACCCAGTACGACATTGAATTGGCTGCATTTCCCGTTTGTTTGATTTTCTCCAGCACGTAAGCAGCCTCATGGTAACTGTCGTGTATCGGGTCGGCCGGTGTGTAGGATGCGCTCCATTCGGTATAATGAAGTTGCAGGTTGGGCATGGCAGAATTTGCAATTTGTTTGCGAGAGTTCAGTATATCGCCGCTCACAGCCATCGGATCCTTGCTCAGCACAGTGCCTGAATTTCCAAACTCATCCAGGAATCCTTGTTTTACACCATAGGTATGAGTGCTCACAAAGTCAAGCGGAAGCGAATTTTTTGCACAGAAATTAATCATTTCGGGTACCCAGGCAGCTCCGGCGGTAGCTGGTCCGCCCACGCGGAAATCTTTGTTGACGCTCTTAATGGCTTTTACGCTATATTCGTATAGTTTGAAGTATTCTTCCTGCGTTCCGGCCCAAAAACCATTTAAGTTAGGCTCGTTCCATACCTCGAAATACCAGGTTTTCACTTCTTCGGCACCGTAGCGTTCGCTAAAATGAAGGGTCAGCTGGCGGATCAATTCTCCCCATTTGTTATAATCCTTCGGTGGCGTTACATTTCCTCTCCACCAAAAGATGGTTTGGGTGCCACTGGCTAGTGCCGATGGCATAAACCCGAGTTCAACAAATGGTTTTATGCCAATACTCAGAAGATAGTCGTACAAAGCGTCAATGTATTGGAAATTATATTCCGGTTTCCCGTTTTTACCTTCCCGGTACACAGCCATATCGTCTGTCAGCAGCCCATGCATGCGGATATACTTGAAATCGCATTCCTTCTTCACGTAAGCCAACTGTTGTTGCCAGTCGGCTCGCAATCCTTCGTTGGCACGGCCTGCACCGATACATTCTTTAAACATGGGATTCAACATCCCTGCGCTTTTATTAAAGTCGATGTTGATAACCCGGTCTTGCGACACCGGTTTGGGCTTGGCAAATGCGCCGGTAATAAACAGGCTGGCCAGAAATAGTACTTTTAAACGGTTTGTGTTCATTTTTTTTTGGTAATATATTTAATGTTGATTGATTAATTCATGCAATTTTTCTTTGTTTTGATTGATAAGCAGGAGCCAGGATGATGTCTGTATTAGGTAGTATTGTATGTTTCTGATCGATAACACTCAGGCTCCGGTTCATTTATCCTTTTTTCTCAATAGATAAAAAGTATAAATAAATTTACAATATGGTCATTCCCTTGTTCCTCATAAATTATTACTGTATAAGGTTTCTGTCTTGCCAACTACAAAAACATACGATTCCGTTTTTGTACAATAAGGTAGTTGCGTTTTGTTGTAAGTTGCTGTTTTGCAAATATAAAGATAAAGATTTATATATACCAGAAAGACAATTTGATTTTTTCAAGAATGTCATTCGTATTCTGACTCTTTGAATAGGATCATAGAGCCTGCAATGCATATAATGTCTGCCTGGTTTTGGCAGAACCAGACTTAAAGTTGCGGCGAGTGGACTTGACTTTGCGGGAAGTGGACTTGTTAATGGAATTTTACGGCTTGACTTTGGGGGAAGTGAACTTGTTAATGGAATTTTCCAATTTAGGATGTGGAAAAACTAACTTGTTAATGGAAATTTCTGGTTTGACTTTGGAATAAGTTGATTTGTGAAAGGAATTTTTCGGTTTGATGTTAGAATAAACTGACTTGTTAATGGCAGAAGTGTGTTGCGTTTATGCGCAAGCGGTCAGGTAGTGTGAGTTTTTATTGTAAATTCAGGATATTTATGGCTGGACAGCCGCAAAAGCACACAGTTATCTCGATTTTAGCTCCGTTCCTTTTATCAACCGTTTGATATTTGGGATATGCATGGCAATGATAAGCCCCGTGGCAATGAGGAAATAGTAAAATTGGTGAAGTGTTTGATGAATAAAAAATCCCGATACCGATAGTGTGATGGCTAAACAGATGGCTCCCAGTGCCACATAGCCTGTTACCCATTTGACTATAAAATAAATGATAACAGATGCAACCACGGCAATCGGATTTAGTATAAGCGAAGCACCCAGCGTGGTATTTATGCCTTTGCCTCCCTTGAATTTCATGAAAATACTGAAATTATGGCCCAGTATAGTGGCCAATGCCAATGCATAAATAAGCGGTTCGTCCAGATGGATCACCAGATAGCTTTGAAGCATCCACACAGTCATTACAGGCAAAAGTCCCTTTAGCATGTCGCACAGCTGTGTGTAAAAGGCGGCTCTAGGTCCTGCCACACGCCTCACATTGGTCGAACTGATAAATCCGGTTCCAGCCTTCCGGATATCTTTCCCTGTCATTTTCAGGGTAAAAATATACCCAAAAGGAATAGATCCCAGCAAATAGGCAGCCACGATAGGCAAAATATCAAAATAAGTTTCCATCTTCATTCTTTTAGCATCCGTAAACTCCCATCAAAGTGTTTCCTGCACGTTCCTTTTCCAATCTGCTTTTGTCGGTTGCATATGAATGGACTAATCCGTCCCCAGTAGCGTTACCTAAACAACCCCGAAAGTGTAATTGTTGCATTTCCAATGCAATTATCCGGTTTTACAGGCTCGATAATACGGCTCGGTTTAAAAGGAAGTAAAGATGCTGTCGGAATATAAAAAGGAGGGATGAAAAAACCGCATTGCCATTAGTTGAGAAAACTCCTATAAATAGGATTTGAGGTGTCAGTTTTCGTTGTAATCTGCCGTCCACATGGGATACCCGAAGGCGCAGCCCGCCATTAAAAACCAGCCACTACTCGTTAAAATTTTTAACGTTGAGTTTTCCAATCTCAGGACAATGCGGTCGTTTTTCTTTGATACAAAGATAAACTATTATTTCCGTATTATCCGAATTGGTAGTAAAATTATGGTTAAATATGTGTCTTCGCAACGTTATTTAGCTATATGAACTTCATTTAGAATAGGGGATAAAAAAACTCAAGCTAAAATTTCGTTATCTAAAAGAAAATATCTACTTTTGCAACTCTGACAATAAAATCAAATTAACAAAAAGTAATAAATATCATAATCTTATGTCGAAAAAAGAGGAAAAAAAACACGACGAATTAGTAAATGTTGAG
>Ga0318568_10000515_pt1 | contig 15318 bp, 10 predicted proteins | sample GRESIP088b5f21_FD_203690 | JGI IMG/M metagenome (GOLD analysis project Ga0318568, IMG submission 203690) | Tropical soil microbial communities from Luquillo Experimental Forest, Puerto Rico - GRE.SIPMG.088b5f21 | ecosystem: Environmental > Terrestrial > Soil > Tropical forest > Bulk soil...
TTCCAAAACAGTCTGCAGCAGAAGTTATTTCTACGGTACAATTTGCATGAGACAAAATATAAGCAACAGCAGAATCTATAATTGCCAGGTCTTCGGTGCAAACGGTTGTTTTATCGAAATAATGGTGAATGATAAAGAATTTTTCCGGTTCAATATTTTTTGAAACCGTATCAACTATGATAACAGGTTTTGCCGGTTCTTTATCAAGAATAATAGGATTAATAGCATAACTATTAATTATAGAATCCGGGAGTGATTTGAAAGTAAAAATATCTGTTGCCGGAAACCATCCTTGTTTGCTTGCATTTACATCGTACCGCTTGTTTGATTTTATAGCAAAACAATATTTGCCCTGACTATCTGTTAATGCAGAATCTGCAACTATACTATTATCTGCAGATTTTTGTTTAATTACAACTTTGGCATTGCTTAACGGACTATTGTGCCCATCTGCTGATCTTTCACCGATAAAACCACAGGCTATTATATAATTTTCTTTGTAGCGAAAATGAAATATATCGTCAGAACCGGCACGGTTGGATGTAAAAAAACCATCTTCAACTTGTAGTTCTTTATTTAATATTTTTTCTGTTGACTGATTAACTACCGTTACCCCATAATCATCAAAAGCTGTGTTAAAAGGATAACCTAAATGTTCCGGAAAGTTTTTGGTATTTACTCGATTGCCGCTGTAAAAATTTTTTATTTTAAAAATATCCAAAGCACCCATACCCGGCAAACCATCGCTGCTAAAATATAATGTTCCGTCATTTTGCAATTGCGGAAATACTTCGTTGCCAAACGTATTGATATTTTTATCTAATGCTGTTACATTATTCCATGTTAGGTCAGACCCTCTTACAGCCCAATACAAATCATAATCATTTCTGTTATTTTCCTTTGCGCTAAAAACAAGTATTTGCCCGTTGTTGCTTATGGTTGCATGTAATAATTCCCCATCAAAATCTTCAATTTTCATTTGTTTGATGTCACCAACACTTATCTCATTATTATTGAAAGAAAGATTGCCTTTATAAATGCAAAGCGGGTTTATGGATGTATCTTTCTTTAAATAATTTTTTATATAACTTTTATTATTATTGTTGGCAATAAAATATACCGGGGTTTTCCCGGATGTATCGTTAGTGGTTTGAACGGATATGCAACCTTTATTAAAATAGTTTTCAGGTTTAAGTTTCAAAAAGTTCAAACCTTTTTCATGATTGATCGAATCTGCCCATGAATATAACGGATGATTGAGCAATGGAATATCTGCCTGCTCGTGCATTATTGCCAGTTTACGGCCACCACCGGTTTTATTTAAAGATGAATTGAAGTTATCTATATTTCCATGCTTATATGGATATTTGAGACTCGACAATGGCATGTTTGAAATTCCTGAACAATATTTAATATTGGAGAAACTTCCACCTGACCATAAATTCACTTTATACTTATAATCGTTTGCCTGATGATCTGTATTGAAAAAAAGTAAGTCTTTACCGGGGTAATAAGGAAGATATTCCGATGCGATAGAATTGAATGACGGATAAGAAATTACCCAATCCAAAGAATCGGTTTTATATGCATCAACCGAATAAAACCCTTGTTTCTTTTTCGTCCACTTTGCATCGCTATTCAAAACTTCAATTCCATCGCTGTATTTATTGCACATTGCATTTAAATCTGCAAAATGTTGTTTCGTTTCAGATGTAAATACAAAACCAGGAACCCTGTATAAACGCCAGTATGTTTGATACGCATCGCTATACTTTCTTAATTTCCATTCACAATCAGCCAATAATTTCAATACAAGCGTATCTGTAACCGAAGCATTTTCCTGCATCCATGTTACAAAGCTTTTTTCTGCATAAGCATATTTATGAATCTGGTAAAGCTTAATGGCTTCCTGCCTCATTCCGTTGTCATTTGTTTTTTGTGCCAATAACCCCTGTATGGTAAAAAAAACTATACAAGAAACGGAAATAATTTTTTTAGAAAAGTGTTGCATATATTTTATTCAGAATACGTTATCAAGCTAAAAATTAATAATATCTAACAGGTGCGGCTACGCCCCTGCCACTGCTCCCCACCTCGTACCGTAACATTAATTCGTGTGTGCCCCTACTGTAAACACTTAACTGAGAAACGGTATAATCATACGCATATCCCATTCGTATCTGCGGGGTTAGCTGCAATTCTAACATGCCAACAAAAGCATCGCCTGTTCTGTAAGAAACTCCTGCCGAAAAAATATTATTAAACCATGCGTTCAAATTAAAATCGCATTCTACCGGTGCGCCGGGTGCAGCTTTAATTAATATGGAAGGCTTCCATTTAACAGCATCGTAAGGCTTTCCGAAAATATAACCGCAGGTAAAAAACAATTCGTTGTTTGACATTAAACTGGATACATCTGTTTGGTTATTATTTAAGATCTGCGATTTTAATAAAGCAGGTGCAGAAATACCCATATACCATTTACTGGTATGCAGCAATAAACCTATGCCTGCATTAGGTTGCCACCCGTTAACAACCGAATTAAAAGCAGGATCTCCGCCAACTACCGTTTGTACCAAATTATAGTTGGCCTGATAATTCATTATGCCAAAACCAAGCCCTACTGAAAGCGTTAACGCATCGTTTGCTTCTCCACTAATATCATCTCCGCCATAAGATAAAGGCAAATGATAGGTGGCGGAAGCATGTATGCCTGTGCTTTTTTCAATACCCAATTGATCTGAATATAACTGACCGCCAATACCCCAGTTAGACTCTTTCAACCTTGTATCAACCGAAAACATTCCGGTAGTTGGTGCACCGGGGATACCCACCCATTGTTTACGGAAAATACCTGTATAATTGGTACTGTTTCTGTTACCGGCATAAGCGGGGTTCATAGATAGCATATTAAACATGTATTGAGAAAACATAGGCTTAGTTTGGCAATACACACGGCTTATACCCAACAAAACTATTATTACGATTAATCCTTTTTTCATTACATACAGTTTAAAATTATTTTATATTAATATTTAAGATTTTATAAATACTTTCTTTAACTCAATTTCAAAAATTACGGCACTATTAGGCGGAATAGTACCTTGTATTCCTTTGTTTCCGTAAGCCAGTACAGCAGGCACAAAAAACCGCCACCTGCTGCCTTCGGGCATCATTTGTAAGCCTTCATTCAATCCTGCAATCAAATTGGTCATATTTATTTTTGCCGTTTGTTTACGCTGGTAAGTATCTTCGAAAAGTTGGCCGGATGGCAAATAACCTTTTATCTCTATTTCTATTGAATCTTTTGCCGTAGGTTTTACACCTTTGCCGGTACTATCCGGTATATAAGCAAGGCCGCTTGGCATAAAGCCAATGCCTTTTTGCTTCTTAAGCATATCAAACATTTGCTGCTCCTGTGCACTTGCTGCTAATAATTGGTTCTTTTGAACCTGCTGCGTTAAACGAACGCTTAATAAACTGTCTTTTATTAACAGCTTACCTGCTGTTGCATCGCTCATTGCTTTCTTTAATAACTCGTAATTGGTAATTTTTATACCATTACCATTTAGCCATTGCCCTAAATAGGCCCCGGCTGCATATTGCAGCGTATCGGCAGAAGTTTTAATGCTTACTTGCTGGGCATTTGTGTTTTTTATTGTAACCACACTTAATGCAAGTATTAATAATTTAGTTTTCACAGAGTTTTTAATCTTTAATATTTTAATAAATCATATCCCTTACCCGCCTCATATACTTACCTTATTGTATGGGTATTGCAACAAGGAGCTTTCCCAATATCCCGAATCAAAAGGCACTGTTATACACCGTTATTCCCGCAACAAAAGCAGTTAATGGCAAGGCTGAAGTAGTTACCATTAATGGTATATGAGGCAATAACAGGCCTTTGCTACCGTTTTGTAAATCAATCAAGGCATCACTATTAAAAGTGGTAGAATTAATACCGTTGACATCTGCTTTCAATGTTTTGATGGTTTAATTTTGGACATTCAGTTCTTCCTTTTATGCATTTCCATTTAGTTTCGTATACTGGTTTTATTTTTGAATTTTATCAACTTCATATTGCACATATATTTTTTACTAATATTTATGTTAATTGAGATAAGAAACATTAAAACTTATTGAAATTGGCTGACACGACATATTTGCACCCGATGAAGTACCATTATTCGTTGTTCTTTTCATTCTAATATCTAAAGTGTGACTTCCGGCAGTTAAAAATTTTACAGTACTTAAATTAAACTGTGCTTGCAGGCCTCCGCTACCTGGCTCCTGCGTGGTTTGAAACACATTGGTTGAACCACCATCAACATAAAGCATTGCCGTATAATAAGCGTACCCACTACCTGAAGGATTAGATCCATAATCGATTCCTAACATGAAATTGATGAACAAAGCCTTCCCTCCCGCAGGTATAATTATTGATTGTGAAGTGTTTGATACTTGTGTCCAACCTCCGTCATTCACATTAAAGGCAGTACCGACTGTTCCTACGGTAGAAGCCGCCTCTGCTGTTGTTACTGAAGTTGCCGTAGGATTGGGAACCGTAATAACGTTACCATTGACATCAACTCCAATAGCCTGACCAGTTCCAATAGTTGTGGATGAATTAAAATTGGTAAATTTTAATCCCGAAACATCGGAAGTACCACTATTAATTTCTAAAGAGGCTCCGGGTGTTGTAGTATTAATACCTATGTTTCCGGCAGGTGATGAAACCGAACCTGTTAAGCCCGTGCCGAAAATAGCATTACCAATATTCATTTGATTGCTGGCTGTTGGCAATACAACATTCGTTTGATAGCCTATTGCTATATTATTTGAACCCGTTGTAACATTAGTTAATGCATTATACCCGATTCCTATATTGTATGAACCTCCATTTACCGAAGGCAATGCATTATAACCCATTGCTGTATTATAATCCCCTGTTCTTGCCGCACCAAACACTCCATTACCAATCCCTGTATTACCACTACCCGTTGTTAACCCAGTTGCTGCAGCCTGACCTACCATTGTGTTACTAGCACCAGTGGCGTTAGTAAGTGCATAGCTACCAACTGCTGTGTTGCTGCTTCCTGCAGTAGATGCTCCAAGAGCATTGTAACCAACGGCAACGCTGGCTACTGCAGTGGTTGTTATGGGCAATGATAATACACCAAAACTTGTATTTAATGCAGCATCGTTTAGCCAACCTGATTGCACATTATTTCTTTTAAATACCAAATCCTGGTTATCGGTAGTACCCAAAAAGTTTGTACCTGCGGTTGTGCCTGCATTGCCCAATAATGCCCATGCATTGGTTGATATACGAACCCACTGGCTTCCATCGCTATAATAATAACCCGGTGTAACAGCAGTAACACCACTACCTGCTGAGGCGGTATTATACACCGTCATTCCCGCAACAAAAGCAGTTAATGGTGAGGCTGAATTAGTTGCTGTTAATGGTACACGAGGCAATAACAGGCCTTTACTGCCACTTTGCAAATCAATCAAAGCATTGCTGTTAAAAGTGGTAGAATTAGTGCCGTCATCTACTTTCAGTGTTTTGATGGTTTGATTTTGGGCGTGTAACGTTTCCGTTGCCAGCATGAGCGTGGCAATACTTACGCAAAAGCTTAATGCATGTTTAATTTTTTTCATACTTGTTTTTATTAATCCTGTATATTAAATTTTCATGGTTTTGTTTTTTCACCACAGAGGCACAGAGTTATTTTTATTTTTCTTCGTGTTCTTTGTGTCTTTGTGGTTTTTGTTTTTCACCACAGAGGCACGGAGTTGTTTTTGTTTCTCTTCGTGCTCTTTGTGACTTTGTGGTTTTTGTTTCTCACCACAGAGGCACAGAGGCTATAAGTATCCGTTTAAAATTCTCTTTACTCCATCTTTCAATACCACTGTATTGAAGTTTATCAACAAACCGAGTTTGATATCTTTTAGTTTTAAATAAGTGAGTAATTGCGCAGTATATATGTCTGCAAGGGCATCAACTGCTTTTATTTCTACTATCACTCTATTTTCTACAAACAAGTCTATCCTGTATCCGGCATCTAATTTTATATCTTTATAGATGATGGGCAGTAGTACCTGTTGTTTTACATCCATTACTTGTTGCTTTAATTCGTAAGCCAGACAGTGTTCGTAAGAACTTTCCAAAAGACCAGGGCCAAGTTGTTTGTGTACTTCTATGGCAGCTCCTATTATTTTGAAAGAGACTTCGTTCTCTGTCATGATTTTCTATTTTTTTTCGTGTTCTTCGTGTCTTTGTAGTTTTGTTTTTCACCACAGAGGCACAGAGTTTTATTTTTATTTTTCCTCATGTTCTTTGTGCCTTCGTGGTTTTTGTTTTTCACCATAGCAAAATTTAATTCTATCATTGTTTCGGTATCCGATATATAAAGCTCATCGCCTAATAAATCGATTATCATTTCACCACTCCGGTTCATCAAACTATTTTGTTGTTCCCGGTAGGCTCTCGAAACTTTGCATACGTTTCTACAATTGCAAGTGTAGTTTCGGTGGCTTTCGCACTTTTCAAAATGGTTGCCAGCATGTACAGACCTTTCTCCGTAAAGGCTTTGGGCATCACTCTGGTCATCCCGTATTTTGTGGTCAAAAATTTTGACCGCAAAATTTCCCATTCTACTTCACCAGGTATGAGAATGTATCCTTTCGGAAATTTATCCGGGTTATTTTTCACTGCCTGATTAATATGCTTGGTTTCCACACCATATAGCTCCGCTACATCACTATCGAGAATTACTTTCATATCTCTTAATGTGATAATCTTCTTTTCTACATCGCTATACTTCAATATCTCATTCATGCTTGTTCATTTGTTTGAAATCGAAAATTTCGATCTTCCTTCTTTCTTTGTTGTTTCAAGAACTTTTTGCCTTTTCACCTCACGAAGAGGTGAACTTTATCGGTCGGCAATCAACAAAAACGATAAAATCTATTCTGTTTTAAACCCTATCCTGTTCCGCTCTTTCCAGTTTTGTTGAACCGCCTGCTTATCTAGCAGATTCTCGATGGCATTGTAAATAGCCGATAGCTGCACATCATGCTCATCAATTCTGCCGCTTAACTCCTGCTTTAGTTGTTCTAATTGCAGGGAAATATCTTTGTGCTGCAATACAAACTCTTTCAATGCTACAAAAACTCTTACTATGGTAATGCTCATATCTATTGCTTTGTCGGAATTGAGAATACTTGCCAGCATAGTAACACCGTGCTCAGTGAATGCAAAAGGCAAATATTTGCTATGCTGTCCCCGCCCACCATTCTTTAAGGTCGCAAATTGCGTCCTTAAAGAAGCGTATTCTTCCGGCGTTAACTCAAACATAAAATCTTCAGGAAAGCGCCTGATATTACGTCTTACCGCTTCTTTTAGTCGCTTGGTTTCCACTTCATACAATTCAGCCAAATCGAAATCGAGCATTACACGCTGACCCCGTATTTCAAAAATCTTTTGTTGTATGTTTTGTAATTGCATACTTTTTCAATTCTTCATTTCTGCTTAAACCCTATCCTGTTCCGCTCTTCCCAATTTTGCTGAACTGCCTGCTTATCTAACAGGTTTTCAATGGCATCGTAAATTGCCGATAACTGTACATCATGCTCATTAATTCTGCCGTTTAGTTCCCATCTTAATTGCTCTAATTGAAGGGAAATATCTTTGTGTTGCAATACCAACTCTTTCAACGCTACAAAAGCTCTTACAATAGCAATGCTCATTTTTACCGCTTTTTCGCTTTTTAGCACTCCAGCAAGCATGGCTACACCCTGTTCCGTAAAAGCGTAAGGAAGGTATCTTGTTCCACCCCATCTTGAGGTCACAAATTGTGACCTCAAGATTTCAAATTCCCCTTTAGTAAGCTGAAACATAAAATCTTCAGGAAAGCGTTCTATGTTTCTTTTTACTGCCTGATTGAATACTTTGGTTTCCACTTCATACAGCTCCGCCAAATCGAAATCGAGCATTACACGCTGACCCCGTATTTCAAAAATTTTTTGTTGAATGTTTTGTAATCCTGACATTCATTTTATTTTAAAGAACTTTTTTTTCTTCGTGCTCTTTGTGCCTTTGTATTTTGCTTTTAACCACAGAGACACAAAGGGCACAGAGTTTTATTTTCTTTTTATCTTGTGTTTCAACTTTACCACAGCAAAATTTAATTCTATCGTTGTTTCGGTATCCGATACATGAAGCTCATCGCCTAACAAATCGGTTATCATTTCACCACCCCGGTTCATCAGGCTTTTTTGCTGCTTGGCATCGGATATAGCTGCTATTTTTGCCATTGTTCCGGTAAGCTCCCGAAGCTTTGCATACGTTTCTACAATTGCAAGCGTTGTTTCGGTAGCTTTCGCACTTTTCAGTATCGTTGCCAGCATGTAAAGACCTTTCTCGGTGAAGGCTTTGGGTATTGATGGCGAGAATTTTAATTTGGGGTGGTCGAAAATTTCGACCACCTCGTACTTTTCTTCCCCGGTCAGTTCGAAAACATACCCTTCCGGAAATTTATCGTGATTGTTCTTAACAGCCTCATTTACCCGCTTTGTCTCCACACCATATAATTCCGCTACATCACTGTCGAGTATTACTTTCGTATCTCGCAGGATTATAATTTTTTGTTCTACTTCACTATGTTTTAAAACGTCATTCATTTATTCTTTTTTCACCACAGAGGCACAGAGATTTATTATGGCATAATGGTATAATTGATATATGCCGTTGTTGGTGGAATTGCCCCGAACAATACACTAAAACTTGTACCTGCTGTTCTTGCCCCTACTGCTGTTGAGATTACCGCACCACCTGCAGGATCTTCGTAGGTTATAATAATGGTAGCTGTTGCCGTTACATTTGCATCGGATATTGTTTGTGAAGTAACTCCTGTACATAACACCCTGCCTTTATAATAGGTAGCTGTTGCAGCAACAGTTACTACTTTACCGCCTGCATCTACCCCTAAGGCTGTTGCACCTGCCGTAACCGGAGATATGCTGGTTAAATTGGTAAAAGTTAAACCCGAAGTATTGGCTGTGGTTGATTTTATTTCCAAGGTATTGGTAGGGGCAGTTTGGTTGATGCCAATATTTCCGGCAGGTGCAGCCACTGTCCCCGTTAAACCCGTACCGAAAATTGAACTACCAATATTTAACTGGTTACTGCCGGCAACAGTTGCAGACTGTGTATTACTGCCAATAAATATATTATTGTCTCCACTGGTAACAACACTGCCTGCATTGTGGCCTAATGCAACATTATCAATTCCGGAAGTGAAATTGGCAAGTGTGTTTTTACCAACTGCCGTATTGCCATTTCCCGTAGTATTGCTAAAAAGTGCTGCATGGCCAATAGCTGTATTGTCTATACCGGTAGTGTTTCCATTTCCTGCATCACGGCCGGTAGCGGTATTATCGATACCAGTGGTATTGTGGGTTAAAGCAAAGGTACCTATGGCTGTATTGTTGTCCGCTGTGGTATTTGCGTTTAAAGCAGCGTTACCTATGGCAACATTACTGTTTCCTGTTGTATTATTTCTTAGTGCCGCACTTCCATACGCAACATTACTGCCGCCGGCAGTATTATTCAACATGGCAGTATAGCCCGAAGCTGTATTGCCAACGCCGGTAGTATTATTTAAAAGAACACCATGGCCAACCGCCACGTTAGCATTACCACTTGTATTGTTAAACATAGACTGATACCCTATGGCTGTATTGTTGGTACCGGTATTATTAGCAGGAGTGCCAGAACCTTGTAACGACTGACAGCCTACAGAAGTATTAGAATTAATATAGGCTGTGGTTGTATTATTGGCATAATATTGAGACAGGTAACCTATTGCTACTGCGTTTAAACCGGCAACATTACTATTTAAAGCGTTTACACCGTTTGCCACATTATTACTTCCTGTTGTATTTGATAAAAGGGCTCCAGTGCCTATTGCCACATTAGTGGTTCCGGTAGTATTATAAATAAGAGCATTCACACCGTTTGCCACATTATTACTTCCTGTTGTATTGTTAGCTAATGCTGAGTAACCCAAAGCTACATTGGAACCTCCTGTGGTAGTGGCATATAAGGCCGAACTGCCTATCGCTGTATTATAATTGGCATTGTTAGCTATAAGTGCTGCAACACCCACTGCTGTATTATAGCTACCGGTTGTATTGGTAGCCAATGCATCCCTACCAACACCCACATTGTTATTACCGGTTGTATTGACAGTCAACGCATGGTATCCGTTGGCTGTATTGTTAACTCCTGTTGAAGTCGTAGGCAGAGATAATACCCCAAAAGCCGTATTGCTACTGGTATTAGTTAACCAGCCAGCCTGCACATTATTTCTTTTAAATATTAAATCTTTATCGTCGGTAGTACCCAAAAAGTTAATACCCGAATTGGTGCCTGCATTACCTGTTAAGGACCAGTAAGTGTTTTTAAACGCCGTAGAATCCAACCATGAAGCAATACCTGTTGTTCCTGTAGCGGAACTAATGCCTAAAAACTGGTTTTTAGCAGGAATAGTTAACGGGAGCTGAATACTGTAAGCAGCAGTTGAAGGCTGTGCCAATAACTTAATTTGGTTACTGCCGCCACGTAATTGCAACGAATCGGTAGTGGTTTGTGCTTTAACCTGCTGCCCAATTACTGCAACAAATAACAAAGCAATAATTTTATAAATATATTTCATTGGTATTTTTAATTTAAAATTCATAACTAACAATTTATACTTAACCGTTTTATTTGGTAATAAATACATTTATAATATCGCCTGCTGTTGCGGCACCCAGCAATACCTGAAATGTAGTAGCCGTTTTACTGCCTTTTTTAACCACAACGGTTTGGGTATTATCAGACTCTATTGTTAAAAGTATTTTTGCTGTTGCCGAGTAATCTGCAATAGTTGAAGCCGTGATGGTAGCATAACCGTTTGTAACATCGGTTGCCGTAATGGTATATTGTAAACTGTTATTGCTTAATACACTGCCTGCAGCTACCTTTTTAACTACACCAATGCTGGTAGCAGAGGTTACCAAAATACTATCAGCTGAAGTTCCGTTTTGCAAACCATCTAATCTTAACGGATTGGCCGTTGCAGTTACGTGTAAAGCATTGGTAGGTGCTGTTTGGTTGATACCTATATTACCTGCAGGTGCATTTTGGGAGCCTGTTAAACCTGTGCCGAAAATAGCACCGCCAATATTTAATTGGTTACTGCCGGTAACAGAAACTAAATTCTGGTTATTGCCTATGGCAATATTGTTAGAACCTGCAGATAACGAGGCTCCGGCTGAAGTACCCAAAAATGTATTATTACTACCTGTTGTCAGGCCTGTTCCAGCATAGGAACCCATAACCACATTGTTGCTACCACTGGTTAAGCCATATAACGCATTTCTACCTACAGCCGTGTTAGAATTACTACCACTTGTAATAGCATAGAGTGATTGCATCCCCAAGGCAGTATTATCAGTTCCCGTTGTATTTCCCGCAAGTGAATACTCTCCTATTGCAGTATTTTGTCCCCCACTGGTATTCCTGCCTAAAGAATAAAAACCTATACCTGTATTGGCAAATCCTGTTGATGTTAGCGGTAAAGCGTTTAATCCAAATGCTGTACTGGCTAAACTACTTGAAGATATCCAACCTGATTGTACATTATTTCTTTTAAATACCAAATCCTGGTCGTTGGTAGTTCCTAAAAAGTTACCCGAAGCAATGCTGTTACCGGTTAATGCCCATGCCGTACTGCCTATTAATGAAGCGGTAGTTACCTTACGCACCGTACTATCGGTACCGTTCCATGTTAAAATATTATCTGTAATTGCACCATCAAATGGATATTTAAGTTTTAGTGCCGGTATGGCTGCGTTGTTGTTATTATCAACCGTTAATCTTGCAACAAGGTTGGCATTCGTTCCTATACCTGTATTACCCTGTATATAGTTTTTATAGCTGTTATTGATATATAAACTCCATGGGTTGGTATAATTTGAGCCGTTGGCAGGATCCATATATAACCCATACATGTTGGTAATGGTACCGGTTAAAGCATAAGGCTGCATATAAATACCATAGGAATTGGTGGTAGTACCTAATGCCCCGTTATTACCGGAAGTAATAATTACACCTGCCAATCCTGCCAATACGCTTGAAGCATCATCATTTACACCGTTTATTACACCTTTTCTCCATGCCTGCACATTTAATCCAGTTGAGGAACCACTTCCCCAATTGGTAGTAGTAATGCCTGCCGGAACCACCACCTGCCCTAAAAAGTTACCGCCTCTTACAGCATTGTTTGCAGATGCTGTACTAAAAATACCGCTCGCAATACCCTGTACGGCATATTTAGGCTGTGTACCATCCGATAAATCGGTACTCAGGGTTCGTACACTTAATCTTGCACCTGAATTAGCAATGCTATTGCCACGGGATGATAAAGAATCGCCTATATATACACCGCCCAAACTATCAATGTGCATTTGGTAAATGCCGTTGGTTTTAAAAACTAAATCCTGTGCATCGGTGGTTCCCACAAAATTGGTACCGCCGGTAGTGCCTGCATTACCTAATAATGCCCAAGCTGTATTGCCTATTAATGAGGTGGTAGTTATTTTACGCACCGTGCTATCGTTACCGCTCCATGTTAATAAACTATCGGTAGTGGCACCGGTGTAAGGATATTTTAATTTTAATGCGGGGTTGGTAGTGCTGGCATTGTTGTCTATTACCAATTGTGCAGTGGGGTTCATAGCTGCCGGTGTTTGCCCAATACCCATATTGCCGTTGTTTAATATGGTTGCACGTACATAAGAAGTAAGTCCGTTACCAAGAGCGAAATAGGTATTGCCGGTTCCCTGATTGTCTAACACCACATTATCGCCATTAGCATAAAACGAACTTAAATTTTTATACGGCACTCCGGGAGTATTATTAAACCTGGTAGCTCCAGAAGCAGAAGAATTAAATATTGTAATCTGTGTTTGTTTCATAGCATCGTTGATTGCCCTAATAGTTGGCTTTTGTGTAACACTGTTAGCTTGTGCCGCTATATCAACATCGCCAAAAGTGGGTACCGGCGTTGTTACATGTAGTGAATACTTCGGTGTTGCGGTACCAATACCTACCTTACCCATAATATACACGCTATCGGTATTATTTAATGCGCCGGTATTGGTAACTGTACTGTACCATGGCTCGGTGGCACTGGCAATAGAAGCAGGGCTAATATGGCGTAGTACGCCTGCACTATCTGTAACCAAACTGTCAACTGCTTTATTACCGCTTTGCAAACCTGCTAATTGTAAGGTGTTCGTTGCATCGGTTGTAATGATAGTAGGCCGGTTTAATGCGCCACCTAATAATATGGTATCACCAAATTTTGTTACTCCATTGGTTGCATAAGACAATGCTGAATCTTTAATAAGATTGGTAATACTGTCTCTAAACTGATTATTGGTCGTTAATGTTTTTATGAAACTCGTATCATTGCCTAATACATTTGTAAATGCTGTATCTCCTGCCAGCTTTTTCACATTAATATCCAAATCAGCTTTTGCCAATAAGGCACTGTCTATTCCACTCTTTGTGTTAATAGTAATTAAACCACTGTGACCGGTTAAGCTATCTGCACTGCCTGACAATGATTTAATGAATGATGTGTCTTTTCCCAACGTGGTGGTAAATACACTATCGGTTGCAAGGCTCTTGCTAAACAATGTATCTTTTACCAACGTTGTCACAAAACTGCTGTCATGTGCTAACGTGTTACTGAACGCTGTATCTTTTGCCAACTTCTTCACATTAATATCTAAATCCGCCTTTGCCAACAACGCACTGTCTATTCCACTTTTTGTGTTAATAGTAATTAAACCACTGTGACCAGTTAAACTATCTGCACTGCCTGCTAATGATTTAATGAATGATGTGTCTTTTCCCAACGTGGTGGTAAATACACTGTCCGTTGCAAGTCCCTTGCTAAACAATGTATCTTTTACCAACGTTGTCACAAAACTGCTGTCGTTCGCCAATGTATGATTGAATAAAGTGTCTTTGGCCAACGTAGTTACAAATGAACTATCGTGTGCCAATGTGTTGCTGAATGCCGTATCTTTTGCCAGGGCTTTTACATTGATATCCAAATCGGTTTTTGATAATAATGCACTGTCTATGCCGCTTTTTGTGTTAATAGTGATTAAACCGCTGTGGGCTGTTAAGCTATCGGCACTGCCTGCCAAGGATTTAATAAATGAAGTGTCTTTTCCCAAAGTGGTGGTAAACACACTGTCCGTTGCAAGGCTCTTGCTAAACAATGTATCTTTTACCAACGTTGTCACAAAACTGCTGTCATTCGCCAATGTATGATTGAATAAAGTGTCTTTGGCCAACGTAGTTACAAATGAACTATCATGTGCCAATGTGTTGCTGAAGGCTGTATCTTTTGCTAACTTCTTCACATTAATATCTAAATCCGCCTTTGCCAATAACGCACTGTCTATTCCACTTTTTGTATTAATAGTGATTAAACCACTATGGCCTGTTAAACTGTCGGCACGGTTCTTCACCGCCATATAAATACTATCGCCCAATGCCTGATTTTTAGTAACACTGTCGGTTATTACTTTTACCGTATTGCTGTCTATCTGCGTATTATTCGTTACTAAACTAATGATGCTGTCTTTCAACAATGTATTTGTTGTTACCGTCCGTGATAATACCGTATCTATCCTGCCATTATTAATAATGTTTTGAGACACTACGCTGATGATGCTGTCTTTTACCGGTGCCAGTGTGATAAGTTTTGCAATACTATCTACAATTGGATGGCCCGTTAATAAATGCCCCAATGCTGCAGTATCTAAATCTATAACGGTGGTTTGCAAAACGGCCCCAACACCACCAACCGGAACTTTTATTACAGGCGTAGCAGAAGATATATTTTTAGCTACCATATTAAGTGATGCACTAAGAGAATCTCCGGTAAGCAGATCGGCCCAGTGACCATAATGCCTTAACATCATTTTGTTTTTACCCGGCCCCGAACCTTTATAAAAAATAATCATCCCGTCCGGCGGGTTAAAACTGTTGATAGCCACCGTATCACTTAATCTTGTAAGCAGTAAACCTTTATTAGAGCTTTCCAACTCTAACAAAGAAGATGCCTCAATAACTTTAGGATTACTACCGGCTTTTATCTGTGCATTTGCTGTATAAGCCAAACTGCAAACAAAAAATAGGGTCAAAAGAAAATACTTTTGATTTAAAAGATTCCTATACAT
>Ga0318568_10000516_pt1 | contig 15314 bp, 15 predicted proteins | sample GRESIP088b5f21_FD_203690 | JGI IMG/M metagenome (GOLD analysis project Ga0318568, IMG submission 203690) | Tropical soil microbial communities from Luquillo Experimental Forest, Puerto Rico - GRE.SIPMG.088b5f21 | ecosystem: Environmental > Terrestrial > Soil > Tropical forest > Bulk soil...
ATTTATTATTGATGAAATTGATATAAACAGACTCAACTTCTTATTTCAGTGCAAAGATAGTACTTTTTCAATTAGATTTATTCTACCCTGTGTACATTTAATAAATATGAATTTCGAATAATGAATTTTGGATTATTTAAACAAGCCAAGGGAAACGGAAACAGGACTCATTATACAAGCAATAGTCAGCTATTCCATTTACCGCTAATGTTTTTACAAATTCAGCTTCCGATAGCAACTCCTTGGCAAATTGAAGGGTTGTACCTGTCTTAACCCGGTCGTCCACCAATAAAATTCTCTTCCCTTTAAAATCAAAATCAATCTCAGCAAGCAACTTAGGCTTGTCGTACAATTTATTCTGCATGGCATCACGCAGATTCAACTTTAACAAATAAAACTCACAACCCATACGTTGATTAATCATAGCAGCTGGTATAATTCCTCCATTGGCAATAGCTACTACCATGTCAAAACTTTCAGAAATTTCCAATTCCCGCACCCGTTCTATTACTTCATCAAAAGATTTTCCCATTTGAGTTTGACTATTAATACTTCGAAATTGCTTTCAAACAGAAAAAACCACCAACCAATTGAAGTAACATACCCGGAAAACCTAAACGAATATCTTGCATAGCAGCCACAAAACTACCAGTGAGTGCTAGTTCAGCTATCATTCCAATCCCCTGATAAAAAAGGATGACTAACAATATGTTTTGAAGTTTAATTTGTTGGCTGCGATGCGCTATATAGGCTGCAGCAACAGCTAATAAAGCCGACTTAATAAGAATTATGGGGAGCATCTCGCTACCAGGCATACCAAAGAGAGCATGATTAACCAATGGAGATGCCACAGCAGTAAGCAAACCGGTAAAAAAGCCGTATTTATAAGCGGCAATCAGCGTAAAGAAGTAAATTGGCAGCAGTATCATACCGCCGGAAGGCACCAAATGGCAAAGTTGTGGCAACAGAATGTTTCCGGCAACAAAAAGTAATGCAAATGTGTAAGACTTAATCTCAACAGCTTTAAGCGAGTAAAGTTTAATCGTTGATTCCATAAATAAATTGTATTTGATTGGATTAGTATTCAATTTAATGCATTTCAACTTTCGGTGAAAAATAAAATTCGAAGTGAATCTCATCTCCTGTTCTCTAAAATATGAAAGACAAAAATAATTGTTTTTTTATTTATTCTTTCAAAAAAGTGAATGAATATTCTGTTGAAAGATTAAAGTAATAAATGACCATCATTATTTTTTATCGGATCTAGCCTATTCATGCAATTTATCAACTTCAGTATTAATAAAAAGCCGCAAAAAAGACAAAATAAATTACATTTGCAAAATAATTCTCAAATAATTCAACAAAAATGCCACATTTATTTGATATATTCGAAAAAAATACAGAAATTTGAGCATTCAAAAAAATCACGAATGTGACAATGAATCGGTACGTAAATCTGATAAGTTGATAATTAGTAGTTTGATAATTGATTTAAGTGTTTTATTATTGTTTTGAAAAACGAATAGCATTATGGAAGTAGAGAAAAAGAAATTTGAGATTGAGAAGAAAGATAACGAGATCATTTATTCGAAAGCAATTAAAGCCGGAAAGCGAATTTACTACTTGGATGTAAAGAAAAGCCGGAACGAAGATCTATTCATTGCCATTACGGAAAGCAAAAAAAGAGTTACTGGGTCTGACGAAACTGCCCAAGTGACTTACGAAAAACATAAAATATTCCTCTATAAAGAAGATTTCGATAAATTTATCGACGGATTGGAAGATGTGGTGAGCTTTATCAAACGTGAACAAGGTGAAGCGATTCCGCGCCCTGAAGAAGTTACAGAAGCAGCTACGGCAGAAGAATCAAAATCGAAAAGCTTTTTTGATAAGTTCAAATTTTAATAAGAGATTAATAGAATAAGAGCAAAGAACAAAGACATTAAGAGATCGTCTTTGTTCTTTGCTCTTATTTTTTGTTCATAAATTTATATTCAATAATTACAATGAAATCTTTCGCCAGTGACAATTATTCGGGTATTCATCCCGAAATTTTCGAAGCCATCCAACGGGCTAACTCACACCACCAAATCTCGTATGGAGATGACCAATTTACAGAAGAAGCAAATCGCCTTTTTGAAAAAGAATTTGGAAAAGTAACCGTATTATATACTTTCAATGGCACAGGTGCCAATGTTACTTGTTTAAAATGCTGCACATTGCCGTTTCAAGCTGTTGTGTGTTCGGAATATGCGCATATTCTGGCCGATGAATGCGGAGCACCTACCCAAAGTATCGGATGCTCACTTTTGCCACTAAAAACAGATGATGGCAAACTGACCCCGACAATGATTAAACCGCTAATCAACCGGATAGGAAATGTGCACAACACCCAACCTAAAGTTATATCTATCAGCCAAAGTACTGAACTTGGCACTATTTATTCGCTTGAAGAACTGAAAGCGCTGTGTGATTTTGCTCATGCCAACGGCATGTATGTTCATTTGGATGGAGCTCGGATTTCGAATGCTGTGGCTGCGTTAGGTGTAAGTTTGAAAGAAGCTACTGTGGACTGCGGTGTGGATATTATGAGCTTTGGAGGAACAAAAAACGGTTTAATGGTGGGCGAAGCTGTATTGATTTTCAACGAAGAGCTGAAGGCAAACGCTCCGTATTTTCATAAGCAAACAGCTCAGTTATTTTCTAAAAACCGGTTTATTTCTACTCAATTTACCGCTTTACTGACCAATGACCTCTGGTTTAGAATGGCTAGTCATGCCAACAAGATGGCGCAACTGCTGGCTAGCGAAGTTGGAGGATTGCCGGGTGTAAAAATAAACCGGAGCGTAGATGCCAATGCCGTTTTTGTTATCATCCCGGTTCATGTCATTCAGCCATTACGAGCACAATATCCTTTTTATGAATGGGATGCCGAAACCCATGAGCAACGTTGGATGTGTTCGTTCGATACCACCGAAGAAGAAGTAAAAGAATTTGCAGCCACGCTAAAGAGCCTTTTATAAATCAATCTGCAAGGTGATTCAACAAACAAGGAGATACTTTTCAGTGTCTCCTTGTTTGTGTTTAATAGATATTCCGTTTACTATTTGCACCATCGAGCGTAAGTTTCAGGTTCCGGTGGGATAGTTTATAGCCTTTGAGATTGATAAAGATCTGCTGTTCAAACTTTGCGGGAACGTCAAAGTAAGAACGGTTATCTTCCACCACCACATTTTTTATATCGGTCAAATTCAGGCCGGCTTCTTCCACCAAAAACTCCGGAAGATTCGTTTTCGTAAAGCCCTGTCCAAAGCCCATATTCATATACAGGGTGATTGGTGCAGCAGGTTTTAATTCAGGAAGCAACTTCACTCCTATCTCGGTAAACTTTATCTTCAAATCGGCTTCCAGCACTTTAATTTCAGGCAAATCTTCGGTCTTTACCAGACAAACCGATATGCCAGATTTCCCGGCACGGGCTGTACGTCCACTCCGGTGCGTGTAATATGCCGATTTTTCGGGTAAATGATAGTGAATGATATAATCCAGGTCTTTCACATCGATGCCCCGTGCTGCAATGTCGGTGGCAACAAGCAGGTTGATGCGGTTTTTCTTAAAGCCACGCATTACCTTATCGCGCATTTCCTGGTTCAGGTTGCCGTGAAGCGCATCGGCAGTAACCACAAAGCCGGCCAATTGTTTCGCCAATCGTTTGGCAGCCGTTTTAGTGCGGCAAAACAGAATACCACGTTGATTCTGACGTTCGGAGAGGTATGCCTTCAGATAATCAAGCTTTTCTCCCTGTTTGTAAACCAAATATTGATGTTCGATTTTCCGGTTTACAAATTCTTCGGCATTAATGTGTATCTCCACAAAATCGGGACGAAGATAATCGCGGATAATCTGTGTCACATCGGTGGGCATAGTAGCTGTAAAGAGCATGCTGGCAATACCTTTTGGGCACGAACGCAGTATTTGATCGATCTCGGATTTAAACCCCATGTTCATCATTTCGTCTGCTTCATCCAGCACCAGATATTTCAACTCTTGCAGATTCAAAACCTTTCTATCCAATAAATCGAGTAAACGTCCGGGAGTAGCCACCACTACATGAGTAGTACGTTTCAGTCGTTGAATTTGATCGTCGATAGGTGCTCCCCCATAAACAGCTTCGGCAAATACGCGGGGCAAATGCTTGGAGAAAAGAAAAAACTCACGCGCTACCTGCTGACCCAGCTCCCGTGTTGGAACCAGAACAAGCGCCTGAATGGCGGGCAATTTCGGATTAATAGACTGAAGAATGGGTAAACAGAAAGCAGCTGTTTTCCCAGTTCCGGTTTGTGCCACAGCTACTAAATCGGTACGGTGATCGAGGATATGCGGAATGGCTTGTTGTTGAATGCCGGTAGGTTCGGAAATTTTATTTTCCTGAAGTGCCTGAACGATATTGTCATTAATTCCTAATTCGGAGAAAGTCATTTTGTTGTCGTTTTTTTTAGTTCTGAGTTTCCCTGCTGGAGAAACAGGCGGCAAAGGTACTCGTTTTAGATGGAAGTTGGATAACAGGGTTTATACATTGCCTGTGTTTGATCTGTTCCAGCATTTGCCAGCCAAAGCGAATGGCTAATTTTCATTTAGCCGCTTTCGGCTAAGAACAGCTTATCAATCTTGCAACTCGATATGGATATTGCCCAGAAACAGTTTAGCAATTATCCGGACAATGGCTTGCGATTTATTGGCGGCGAACCAGATATCCACCGATTTCCGGCCATTAAACACTTTGTTGTTGGGCAAAATGGGTGTTACCTTATAGCACCTGATCCGTCCTTTGTCTGTTTTGATATATTCCGGGCCTACATATACAACTTCAATTTTATAGGCTTCGTCTTCGTAAAACCCATTCACCACTATGGTATCACCTTTGGCATATTTTTCAAAATCGATCAATCGAAAAATCAAAGCGCCGGTAATAATATCGCGTATATTCCCCGGGGTATCGTACTTTTTCTTAAACACATAGGTATGGGTTTTCTTATCAAGCACCTGTACTTCGGCTTTTTGGTTGAGATGATCAAAATGAACTATTTCGTCAAGCTGATAGCGCCCTTCGCGAATGCTTCTGAACGATTTATGGGTGGTAATGGTGGCCGTATCAATGTAAGATTGCCATTTGTCGTGCAAGAAAAACAGCTTTGCCAGGCCATTGGTTTGCCCATTCACCTCCACGCTGTAGCAATAGTTGGACCCAATTTTATAGATTGTTTTGTCAATCTTCGTGTAGGCGCTGCCAATGGTAATAAATCCCCACGTGGCTTTGTAATTTAAAGTCTCGCCCACTACAAGCCGATTGTTTTCCAACTTTAATTTGCCTTGGGCTGAGCCCCAAACCGGCAACAAGCTTATAGCTATAAATAAAAACCGTTGACAGATTCTCATAATGTTCAAATCAGGGTTGTTAGAAATTCAAAGATAATTGTTTTTGAATTGATTGAGCTTTCCGAATAGGTTATATAACGCAAAAAAACTCCAAAACTTTCATTCAGAGGTTTTGGAGTTTTCAACGGTGTGTTGCAAAATTATAAACATTCAAATGGTGCGCATCTTTATCTCTTGTCTTCAATGCCGTAACCCAACCAATTGGTTTGCGGTTCAGCCATTTTTACCGCTTTTTTAGCCAGCGAATAACTCTTTTCAATTTTGGTTCTCAGCACATTTAATTCTTCTGTTTTTCTTTTCAGTTCGCTTTTCAGCCGTTCATGTTCTTTGCTCAATGTGTCAGCCGTTACTCCGTCTGCGTCCAGTTCTGTTGTAAAAACTGGAACTTCAATTCCATAACGTCCAATTTTAGCTGCGTTCAGCTTGATATTGTCCGACATTCTTGATGATTTTCTCAATAATTCGTCAAGGGTCATGCTGGTTGATTCTGTTGCCATAGTTGTTTTATTTTTATTTGTTATTAAATCGACACAAAAGTAAACTGTTTAACCAAAACACGACAGCAAAAATACATGTTTTTAAACATAAAATGATTAATAATTACCATTGAAACACACATAAATACATTTTAATCTGTTTTATTAGACAAAAAACAGAACTTTTATCCTAATCAGTAATCCAAAAAGACAAAACTCACCACCGGAAATGATTAGCGGTGGTGAAAAAAGAGTAAATTGACCACCGGAAGGTGTTTCCGGTGGTCAAAAAATAGAAAAAGCAGCACAATTTATTTGTTTTTGTGCAGCTTTATGAGCTTCCGGTGGTGCGATTGCAGGTAGCGGGGATGTATTTGCTAAGATAAGACCTGTTTTACTCAAAAAAAACAGGTTGAAATACGAATGAGAAGCTGATCCTACTCCTTCCCCAAGAAATTTAAATCTTTTACTTCGAGTATTTGTTTCGGATAGCCTTTGCGGATACAGTTTATCATGGCCAGTCCCACATCGCTCAGGGTACTTACATGATTCGGAAACAGCTTGTGCAGGATGGGGTATAAAGCCCCAATATACTTGTAGTAGCTTTTGATATTTCGCTGCCCCGGGGTAGGTTTCATAAAGCCGGGACGGAAATTGTACACCCTTTTGAACGGCAACTGCATGAGGGCATTCTCGGTTCGCCCCTTTACACGCGCCCACATCACATTCCCTTTTTCGGTACTGTCGGTCATGCTGCCCGATACATATACAAATACCATCTTGTGGTTAAGGCTTGCCAGTTTCTGGGCAAAATGCATGGTTATATCATACGTCACAAACCTGTAATCGGCCTCTTTCATTCCCACCGAACTCACTCCAGCACAATAAAAACAAGCATCGTATCCCTTCAGCTGGTCATTGAATCCTTCCAGGTTTAGGAAATCGGGAATAATGCATTCTTTCAGCTTCGGATGTCTCAATCCTGATGGTCGACGGTTTACAATCAACACCTCTTTTATATCCTGGTGTTCAATGCATTCAAGCAATACGCCTTCACCTACCATACCAGTAGCACCTGTGATAATGACTTTGAGTTCCATAGTATTTTGTATGAAAATAGTGTATTTATAAGACAATTATTAGTGCAATATTGTTCAAAATTAAGACCTTTGAACAGAAAAAAAGGCTGATTCGGTTTAACCCGGATCAGCCTTTTTCTTATGTTGTTGATATCATATCATCATGTTTATCAATTATCCATTCTCAGATAATAATTCTTTGACTTCTTTTTCCAACACAGGTAAATACTTGATTACGATCAGCCATATAACATCTTCGGAAACACTATCGTAACCATGAATAATTCGATTCCGAGTATCAACAATTTTACGCGAATCAGTAATACCAATTTCCGGATCGCTTTTCAAAAGTCTATCCATTGCCTCACCAATAATTTCGATATTACGTTCAATGGCTTTACGGGCTTTCAAATCCTTTTGAAAAGCAAAGAAATCACGTTCTACAGGCAAGAAATCATATATCTCTTCAATTGATTGTTCTATATCACACAAGCAGGCAAATTTATCGAAATACTTTTTATTCTCCATAAATCAGAGCTTTTGACTGGTCTATATTTTTCCGGATATACGGGTTTTTTATAGCTTTGTTTTCAAGTAAATCAATTTTACGTTGAAAAAGGTCTTGCAATGCAAATTTCAAATTAAAGTAATTATCGGCATAAACTATCGGATCATCAGACTCAATATCCACAACCAAATCTATATCGCTCTTAGCATTAAAACGCTTGGTCAATACTGATCCAAATACATACAATGACTTCACATTATATTGAATACATAAGTCATTAACAGCTTGTTTATATTTGTCGATATACATAAAAAATAGTGCTCTTGATACAATAACTTTGCAAATATACTAACTTCATACAAAATACCAATCGGCGAATGATTTTTAATTTGGTTAGACAATCGAAGTTTGGATTTATCTTTTAGTCTCTTCTTCTGGCATTCTTACACAATGTACGTAGTAGAAGAAGTGTCTCCACCCCTGCCCGTCCAGTTGGTATGAAAGAATTCACCCCGGGGACGGTCGATACGTTCGTAAGTATGTGCTCCGAAGTAATCACGTTGTGCTTGCAGCAAGTTGGCTGGCAGTTGTTCAGTGCGCAATCCGTCGAAATAACAAAGCGCAGAAGTGAGAGCCGGTACCGGAATCCCGTTAGTCAACGCAGCTGCACAAACACGGCGCCATCCGGCTTGTGCTTTTTCCACAACATTTTTGAAATAAGGATCGAGCAACAAGTTTTCCAATCCGGGATTAGTTTCGAATGCTTTTTTGATATCGTTTAAGAAAATGGAACGGATAATGCAGCCACCACGCCACATCAAGGCAATGCCTCCGTAATTCAAATTCCAATTGTATTCTTTGGCAGCTTCCATCATCAGGTTATAACCCTGAGCGTACGAAATAATTTTGGCTCCGAACAAGGCATCTTTCAAGTCGGAGATCATTTGCGCTTTATCGCCGGTAAATTTGGTTTCCGGTCCGCTAAGGGATTTAGAAGCCAACACCCGCATATCTTTTTGGGCAGATAAACAACGGGCAAATACAGACTCGCCGATCAAGGTTAATGGAATACCAAAGTCGAGAGCCGTCACAGCAGTCCATTTTCCGGTACCTTTTTGTCCGGCGGCATCCAATATTTTTTCCACCAATGGTTCGCCTTTTTCGTCTTTAAATCCGAGTATCTCTGCAGTAATCTCTATCAGGTATGAATCCAGGTCGCCTTTGTTCCACTCTTTAAATACTTCATGCATCTCGTCGGCAGTCATTCCCAGCAAGTCTTTCATCATGTGATAAGCTTCACTGATAATTTGCATATCACCATATTCAATGCCATTGTGCACCATCTTTACAAAATGGCCTGCACCACCTTCGCCCACCCAGTCGCAACAAGGAGTTCCATCCTCCACTTTAGCCGAAATAGACTGAAAAATTTCTTTTACTGCCGGCCACGCAGCAGGAGAACCACCCGGCATCATCGAAGGTCCGAGCAATGCACCTTCTTCGCCACCTGAAACACCGGTACCAACAAAAAGAAGACCTTTGCTTTCAACATAGTTAGTTCTGCGAATAGTATCGGGATAATGGGAATTTCCACCATCAATGATAATATCACCCGGTTCAAGCAACGGAATCAGTTGTTCTATTAGTTCGTCAACAGGTTTTCCTGCTTTCACCATCATGAATACTTTCCGGGGAGCAGCAATGGACTTTACAAATTCACTCATATCGGTAGAACCGATAAAATTCTTTCCCGCACCACGCGAATTGATAAACCTGTCAACCACTCCTTCCTCTATTCCGGGAACGGTTCTGTTGTATACAGCAACAGTAAAACCTTTGCTTTCCATATTCAATGCTAGGTTTTCACCCATCACTGCCAATCCGATTAATCCAATATCTGCCAGTTTCTTCATACCAAAAATTTGATTATAATATTTTTATTTGTTTCTTGTTGATTTAGTTGAATCCCATATCTTTAAGCTTTCCCAACGTTGCAGAGCTTACATTTTTAGCCTTAATTGTATATGCAGGAAACTCACGGCGGGTGGGATAATCTCCCCGTTGTTGTTCAAACTCAGCGGGATTACTTCTGAAGAGTTTGTCATCGTTCCGAATGTCGTAGGTTGTAAGAATAGCCTTGGAAATGATTTCTTGTTCCGACAAACCCTCACCATCCAGTTCGATGATAGGATTTGCTGGTAATTCAACCCCAAAAGGCACCCAGTTGTTCAGTCCAAGCGTAAAAAAATCACTAATTGCCCGAACGCTCATCAACGTGCCGGTGGCTTTTCCGTCCTTAGAATAACCGGCAATATGCGGCGTGGCAAGATCGGTGACATCTAGCAATTCCAAGTCAATATCAGGCTCATTTTCCCAGCAGTCGCACACAAAACCAGAAAGCTTTCCTGACCTCAAGGCAGCTTTGACAGCATTCGTTTCAACTACTTCTCCCCGACAGGAATTAATGAGTATGGGGTTTCGTTTCAATTCTGAGAAAAACACTTCATTCCCGAGATGAAATGTGGCATCCTGACCTTTCAGATTCAGCGGGACATGCAACGATATAATATCGGCCTGATGTTTTATTTGATTTAAACCAACGAATGCTTCAGGCCCTTCTTGCCGCTCACGCGGAGGGTCATTCAGCAGAACTTTCATTCCCAGCAACTCACAAAACCGTGCCACCTTGCTTCCCACATTACCCACTCCTACCACTCCAATACACATATCTTTCAATTGCAACTTCTTGGTCTCAGCCAATACAAATAATGTCGAGGCAATGTACTGTTCCACCGATTTAGAATTGCAGCCTGGGGCATTGGTCCATTTTATACCGGCAGCATCACAATAATCAGTATCTATATGATCGTAACCTATGGTTGCCGTAGCAATGAATTTTACCGACGAACCTGCCAAAAGTTGTTCATTACAAGCAGTACGTGTCCGGGTTACAATAGCATCGGCATCTTTCACTACTTCCGGAGTTGTTTTCGAACCAGGCAGGTAAACAACCTCGGCCACATTCTCAAATGCCCCTTGGATATATGGAATTTTATCATCAATAATTATTTTCATTCGAACGCATTTTTATTTTCTAAGATCAACCTGTAGTATTGCGTTTATTTCTTTTTACAAACACTTTTACAAAAGTAATGTTTTCAAATAGATAAAAACATATTTCTTGCTTCAAAACCAAACGGGGTTGTACAATAAGTTATTTACTTAAAGCACAACCCCGTTTACAGAGATTTAAATACCGGATATTACTCTAAAATAACTCCTTTTATAAAATAGATTTAGCTATTCCCATTTCCAAACCACGTAATTCTGCTAACCCCCTAAGGCGTCCGATAGCCGAATAACCAGGATTGGTTTTCTTTTTCAAGTCATCCAGCATTTGATGTCCATGGTCAGGACGTAAGGCTATAGAGCATTGACGGCGTTGTTGCAACAGTACCAGCGCTTTCATGACACCGTACATGTCTACATCTCCTTCCAGATGGTTTGCTTCGTAAAAATTACCTTCATCATCGCGCTGGGTGCTTCTGAAGTGAACAAAATCAATTCTATCACCAAATCGCTCAATCATACCTGCTAAATCGTTAGCACTGCTCACTCCGAATGAACCGGTGCACAGACATAAGCCATTCGATTGATTAGGAACTGCCTGAATTAGCTGGGCATAATCGTTTTCACGGCTCAGGATACGTGGTAATCCCAGAATTGAAGCCGGCGGATCGTCCGGATGAATCACCATTCGTGCACCCACTTCATCGGCCACCGGACAAATCTCAGACAGGAAGTAAATTAAATTACTGCGGAGTTTTTCTGCATCAATATTCTCATAGCGATCGAGAGCTTGCTGAAACTGCGTCACGGTAAAGCTTTCTTCTGATCCGGGCAAACCGGCAATCATATTGCGTGTAAGCAACTGCTTATCTTCCTCGGTCATTGATTCAAAGCGCAGCCGGGCTTTTTCTATTTGTTCTGGCGAATAATCTTTCTCTGCATTGGGACGTTGGAGGATATACAAATCGAATGCTACAAATGCCGCCATTTCAAAACGTAATGCTTTGGAACCATCAGGCAAAGTATAAGCCAAATCGGTACGGGTCCAATCCAATACAGGCATAAAATTATAGGTAATGATATAAATACCACAAGCAGCTAAATTGCGAATGGAGGTTTTATAATTATCAATATACTGTTGGAAGTCTCCCGTTTGAGTTTTAATATGCTCATGCACAGGAACACTTTCAACCACCGACCAGATAAGACCAGCATCTTCAATCATTTTTTTACGTTCCATAATGGCCTCTACGGTCCACACTTGTCCATTAGGAATTTGATGCAAGGCGTTTACAATGTCTGTAGCACCTGCTTGTCGAATATCTGCGAGCGATACCGGGTCATTGGGTCCGTACCATCTCCACGATTGTTTACATAAATACATAATTCAATTTATTTAAGGATTTTGAATTAAAATTATCTCAGATATATTAAATACAGAACACATCAAAACCACCATCAATAACGGTCAATGTTCCGGTTACGAATTTTGAAGCATCACTAGCTAACCAATGTAAAGTTCCAAACAATTCTTCAGGTTCTCCAAAACGGCCAAATGGAGTGTGAGCTATGATAGAGTTACCCCGTGCAGTTAACGATCCATCCGGATTTGTCATCAACGTACGGTTTTGCTCTGTCAGGAAAAAACCTGGTGCCATGGCATTTACACGCAATCCCGAACCAAATTTAGTTGCCAGTTCGGTAGCCATATATTTTGTAAAGTTGGTTACGGCAGCTTTAGAAGAGCCATATCCAACCACTCTTGTTAATGGGCGTATAGCTGATTCTGAAGAAATATTGATAATACTTCCTTTTTCTTGTTTCACCATTTCTTTAGCAAAAACCATAGTTGGCATAACGGTTCCAAACAAATTTAAATCAACGACTTTCTTGAAAGCAGCAATTTCCAGATCAAAAATAGTTTTGTCCGGCCCAATAGTTGCGCCAGGCATATTACCACCAGCAGCATTTACCAACACGTCTATGCGACCATATTTAGCAATAATATCTACCGAATTTTGCTCTAAAATCTCTTTATTAAGCACATCGCAAAACAAAAACATTACATCATAACCCTTTTCAAGAAGTTCAGCCTCCAGTTTTTTACCGGCTTCCTCGCTCCTATCCAGAATTACAATTTTAGCACCTTGGCTAGCCATATATTCTGACATACCCCGACCCAAGATACCTCCGGCACCAGTGATAACAACCACTAAGTCTTTTACATTGAATAAGTTTTCCATAAATTATATAGACAATTAATTATAAATTAAATAAACGTTTTAAATGACGTTCGTAAATATTTTCTTCAACACATGCACCAATTACTTCAGGATATTTCTCCAATAAATCAGTATATGCTTTACCCATTTCGGAAGCTACTTTGTAGGCCACATGAATTAACTGTCGGAAATGAGGGTTATAATCCGGGTGTGTAGGAATATGACGAAGTGTATTGGCATATTTTTCGCTCGACCACGAATTTACCTCCTCAACTGAGGGAAGTTTAGCATCATCAATATCAATAACATCTGCATAAGGAGCACATAATTCACGTTTTCTACCGATCGAATGCTCATAGATATATTTCGCAGCTATCAATGCATCTCCATCGGCTACAGCCAATCCGATTACTTCTTCCAACCAAGTTGTACCAGCAGTTTTTATATGAAGTCCTTTATCGTGTTTTTTGATAATATCTGCCATAATTGGATAAATAGAGAATTTATCACTACCCGAATGAATGCTCAATTTTAATTCTTCGGGCAGGCCGAATTCCTTTACTGCATAATCTAAAATCAATACATCTTCTTCAAACTCCTTTGCAAACTGGTCTAAATCACCTGTGTAATCTACACCTTTATTAAAACGTCCGGTAAATTTAGGAGCGATAGTCTGAACAGGAACGCCTTTATCTGCAAGCATTTTCAGAATAAACAATAATTCAATAGGTGTCTGGGGACTTTCCACTTCATCCATCGAAACTTCAGTTATGAAATTTCCTTCACCTTTTTTATCTTTCAAGAAATTATAAATATCAGCGGCTTGTTGCGCTGCTGCTAAAAATTCACCCGCAATTACTGTCAAAAATTCGTTAGTTACTGCCAACTGTTGCTGAATTCCGGAAACGTTTAAATTTCCCAGGTATTTTGAACAAGAAGCCACAAAATCATCAATATCTTCTTGCTTGCTCTCTTTTCCGATAAACGACGCAACATCGAGCGTAAAGAAATCAGAATAATCAACAAATTGAGCCACATTGCTTAAATTTATATGATCAGCATCTACAAAATATTTTCCATTAAACCCTAAAGCTGCAACTGCTCCATCGGCTTCTTTACGAACATCGGAAGGATGCGAATGGACATAAGTATGCTCACGGTTCGATTTATTCCATACCGGGCTAATATCCAAGCCCATTTTATTGGCTTTCATAATGCCGCGTAATTGGGCAATTCCTTGATGCGAAAAACGATCGCCAATGCCGAAACTGAATTTTCCTAATTTCATGACAATAAATTTAATGTTTTATTGCTATTGTTTCATTTCACGTTCACTCGGTAAAGTTCATATAATCTTCAATATTATCTTTCAACAATATATCGATAGGAACATAATTAATTTTTTTTATTTCCTGCTTAAAAATGAGTTTACGACACATATCCCTAACAGTAAAATAAGCCTGTTGGTTTGGCCGTTGGGCAATTAGAAAAGAAATCACATCCTGTTTCAGAAAAGCAACATTTTGGTCTAATAAATCATACCCAATCAGTTTCACATCCAACTGATTTAAGGCCTCCAGATGCATTGCAAGACGATACACTTTTGAATTAAAAGTAATGGCAGCTTTAATATTTGATTGGCTTGCAAATATCTCACGTAGAATTTCTCGGTTTGCATTTTCATTATCATCTTTAAATTCCACGTTGATCAACTCCAATTTATTCTCAAGCTGTTTTTCTTTGATATATTGTAAAAATCCATTGTGTCTATTCAGTGTTTGGTTCGAAACAGCACCTTTTCGTTGAGTCCGGATAACCAGTACCTTTTCATTTTCTACAAGTGGGCTCAACAATAATTTGGCCGCAATGTAACCGCTTTGAAATGAATGTTGTCCATAATATGTTACAAAATTGGTTTCCTCAATCATAGAATCTATGTACGAAAATGGAATATTGAGGTGTAGTAATTTTGATGTAAAACTCAATGTTTCATTCCTAAAAATGGGAGCAATAAATACTGCATCCGGTTTCATTTGAAGTATCTCATTCGATTTATTTATAAAAGACTGAGCATCAAATTGATTAAAGTAACGTTTCTCAATTAGGATATTATTGTGTATAAATTCGGAAGCAGCTTGGTCAAAACCATCATTTATAGTTTGCCAATAATCTCCCATTTTATGTTCGGGGAACAAACATACAAACCGGTATTGTTTTTTAGATGCCAATGAACGGGCTATCAGGTTTGGTGTATAGTTTATCTCTTCTAACACTTTGTTCACAGCTTCAAGACTTTTAGCAGACACATCCCCACGCTGATGAATTACCCGATCAACCGTTCCTTCTGACACGCCAGCCAATTTCGCAATATCTTTTATCCGGATTTTGTTGTTTAATTCTTCCATTTTTCTTGAATATTTCGATTCCGTGTTCGAACACAGAAATTTTTCATACAAAAGTACGATATATTTTGTGATAATAAAATTATTATTGAAATTGTGTTTTGTCTCGCTTTGCTCAAACT
>Ga0318568_10000532_pt1 | contig 15130 bp, 15 predicted proteins | sample GRESIP088b5f21_FD_203690 | JGI IMG/M metagenome (GOLD analysis project Ga0318568, IMG submission 203690) | Tropical soil microbial communities from Luquillo Experimental Forest, Puerto Rico - GRE.SIPMG.088b5f21 | ecosystem: Environmental > Terrestrial > Soil > Tropical forest > Bulk soil...
TGCGCGCCACCCTGTACGGCCTGTACGCCATCCTGCGCCTGCACACGGTGCAGGAAGACGAGACGTACCTGTCGCTCGGCGACATGGCGGACACCAGCAGCCCCGCCGCCTGAGCGCACGCCGCTGTTGCGGACCAATGCCGGTATCCGCGGGACCGACGGCCGGTGTACGGTCGGCCGCCGCGCGCATGTACTAGATGCGGGGGAGTGTCGCAAGGGCGTGATAACGATGTGGGGCCCGGTCAGGTTCGGCTTCATCCGGTCAGGGCGGCTGTCGCGGCGGATCCTGTTGCTGGCAGCGGCCGCGGCCACGGCGGCGGCCACCATCGCAATGCCGGGGGCGTCCGCGGCCGCCGCGGCCGCCCAGCCCGTTCCCCCGGGCCTGGGCGGCCGCAACTGGACGGTGATCCCGGCAAATCCCAAGGTGGTGGCCCTGACCTTCGACGCGGGGGCCAACGCCGACGGAGTCGCCAGCATCCTCGCCACCCTGAACAGGTACCACGTGCGGGCCACGTTCTTCCTGACCGGCAACTTCGTCCGTGACTTCCCGGCGGAGTCGAAGGCGGTCGCGGCGGCGGGCCAGCGGATCGGGAACCACTCGGTGTCGCATCCCTACTTCACCAAGCTCACCGACGCGCAGGCCCGCGACCAGATCCTGACCGCGCAGAGCCGGATCAGGCAGGTGACTGGCGCCGACCCATGGCCGTGGTTCCGGTTCCCGTACGGGGACTACAACCAGCACATGATCTCGGTCGTCAACGGGACCGGGTTCGTGCCGGTCGGCTGGACCGTCGACACCCTCGGCTGGAAGGGCACCTCCGGAGGGATCACGACTCAGGCGGTGCTGAACCGCGTCCTGGCGAGCCTCCGGCCCGGTGAGATCGCGCTGATGCACTGCGGCTCGAATCCGGACGACCATTCCACCCTTGACGCGGACGCGCTGCCCGCGGTGATCCAGAACCTGCAGGCCCGCGGTTACTCCTTCGTCACGGTCGACGCGCTGCGCGGCCTCGGATACCACGTCATGACCTCGGACGGCGCGGTGCGCAGCTTCGGGGTGCCCGGATACGGATCGGCGGCCGGGACGCTGGGCGGCCTGCGGGCGGTCGGGCTGGCGGTCGACCCGAAGACGGGCGGCTACTGGATCCTGAAGTCCAACGGCGGGGTCGCGAACTACAACGCGCCCTGGTACGGGTCGCTGACCGGGAAGGTCCCGGCGGGCCAGACCGTGACCGCCATCGCCGGAACGCCAGGCGGCGGATACCTGGTCCTCACTTCCAACGGCGCCGTGTACAACTTCGGCACGCCGTTCTACGGATCGGCGGCCGGCACGCTGGGCAGCTTGAAGGCGGTCGGGCTGGCGGTCGACCCGAAGACGGGCGGCTACTGGATCCTGAAGTCCAACGGCGGGGTCGCGAACTACAACGCGCCCTGGTACGGGTCGCTGACCGGGAAGATCCCGGCGGGCACGACCGTGACCGGCATCGCCGCCACATCCAGCGGTGGCTATCTGGTGCTGACCTCGTACGGCGGCGTGTCCAACTTCGGGGTTCCCTGGTACGGGTCTGATACCGGCAAGCTGCCCGCCGGAGTCACCGCGATCGGCCTGACCGCGGACCCGGTGACCGGCGGCTACTGGATCCTGAAGTCCACGGGTGGCGTCGACGACTTCAACGCGCCCTGGTACGGCTCGCTGGCGGGCCAGGTCCCCGGGGGCCTGTCAGTCACCGGCATCGCCGGCGCGTAGCCAACAAGGGCCGGTCTTCATGATCGTGGGTCAAAAGTGGCGATATCCGCCAAAAATGACCCACGATCATGGAAGCCCCCCGCCGGGCCATCGGGCCGCCCCATCCCGCGAGCCGGCCTTGTCGGAGCCGGGAGTCAGCCGGGTCCGTTCGGGATAATTCTGATCGGGCGAAGCCGCGCCAGGTCAGGAGCTCTCGAGATCGATGAGGGCCAGGCCGACCTCCGGCCGGTACGTCTTGCACAGCTCCGCGGGCACTTCGCGGATGATCACTTCCAGGGTCGGCCAGACGTGACCTTCCAGCAGGTGCCCGCCGCGCGTGGTGCCGTCGTGCAGGCCGAGGACCGCGTGCAGGTGCGGCTGCGGCGGCCCGGCGGCGGACCCGTTCACCTCCCGGGCGATGTCGCCGAGCAGGGACAGTACCTCGCACTGCTGCCGGACCCGGACGTGCCGGTAGTCCTTCGCCGCCCGGTCGAACCAGCCGACGGTGGCCCGTTCGAACGCGCCCACCGCGGTCACCTGGGCCGCGGAGATCCGCTCCCTGACTGCCCAGTCCGACAAGGCGGTGAACGCCTCCTCGCCGGCGTCGAGGATCACCACATACGTCGCCGTCACACCGCCCGCGATTCGCTTGGTTCGCACCGTGTTCAGCTACCCGGCAAGTTCGCGGGCATGCCGCCGGCGCCGCGGGTAGCGGCCTGCGGACGGTGGCAGCCATACTGATTTGATGGAACCACCACGTGGCCGGCTGCGGTCGGCACGCAAAGGCGTGACCGATTCCGCGGAACTGCTGGCCCACCGCGTCGCGGAGCGGGTCATCGGCATCGTGGTCCAGGCAGTGGACATCAACGCGCTGCTCCAGATGGTCGACCTCAACGCGCTGGTGGCGCGGGTAGACGTGAACACGCCGCTCAAGCAGGTGGACCTGAACGCCCTGCTCAGGCAGGTCGACCTCAACGAGCCGCTCCAGGACCTTGACCTCAACGCGGTGCTGGCGCGGGTGGACGTGAACGCTCCGATCAAGCGGATCGACGTGAACACGCCGCTCAAGGAGGTGGACCTGAACGCCCTGATCAGGCAGCTGGACATGAACGCGCTGCTCAAGCAGGTCGACCTCAACGAGGTCATCGAGCAGATTGACATGGACGCCCTGATGGACCGCGTCGACATCAACGACGTCGTGGCCCGCATCGACATGGAACGGCTCGTCGAGCAGACCGACCTCGGCGCCATCATCGCCAGGTCGACCGGCGGACTGGCGACCGAAGCACTGGACGCGATGCGCAGCAGGGCCGTCGGGGTGGACCGGCGCATCGACGGCTGGGTGGCCCGCCTGCTGCGGCGCAAGGACCAGGGACCCCTGGCACCACCCGCGCTGCGAGGTCTGGAGGCTCAGCCATGAGCGTCCTTACGCACGCGAGCCGGGCGGTAAGCGCGCAGGGCCAGTACGCGGGCTCGGCATCGCGCTTCGCGTCGTATCTGATCGACCTCGTCGCGAGCACTGTCATCTATTGGGTTGCGCTGCAGCTGGTCTCTTTCGTGGTGCAGATCGTGACTGGCTCGCCGATTTCCCTGCACCGGAACAACATCGCCGTCCTCATCATCTACATCGCCTGGCAATTCATCTACTTCGGCTTTCAGTGGGCGGGCGACGGCAGCACCTGGGGAGAGGCGCTGCTGGGCGTGCAGGTGGTGCGGGCCGACGGTACGAGGCTGCATGCCTGGCAAGGATGGGTGCGCTCGCTGACGTTCCCGCTCGGCTTCCTGACCCTCGGCCTGGGATTCCTGGGCATCCTGGTGCAGCGCGAGCACCGGGCCCTGTACGACCTCATCGCCGGGACCGCCGTCGTCTACGCCTGGGACGCGCGCGCGGCCCGGCTCCGGTACCTGGCCCGCAAGGCAGAGCCGATCGTGGACAGGACCGCCGCAACGGTCCTGGCCGAGCCGGTCACGGTCGCGGAAGCTTACCCGCACCGATCTGCTACGGATGAAGCACCGCCGGCCACGGAAGGTCAATAGGTGACGATCCCGCTCAGCGAGGCGACACTCAGGCTGCTCGACGGAAGGAACTACGCGGTCCTGGCCACCGTCAACCCGGACGGCAGCCCGCAGACCTCGGTCATGTGGGTCGGCCGCGATGGCGCCGACCTGCTGTTCTCCACGGTGGAAGGCCGCGTCAAGCACCGGAACATGGTGCGCGATCCCCGGGTCAGCGTCACCGTGATCGACGCGGCGGACCCGGAGAACTACGTCGAGCTGCGCGGCCGCGTCACGATGACGCCGGACGCCGGCCGGGCCGTCGACACCCGGCTGTCCTGGAAGTACGACGGCAAGGACCCCGGCGAGGACCGCCCCGGCGCGGTCCGCGTGGTCGTCCGGATGACCATAGAAAAGGCCGCCGGCTACGCCGCCTGACCCCGCGGCGAACTCCCCTCAGCAGGCGTCGCCGAGATCGACGTCGCGGGACAGCGTCACCGCGCAGGACTATGGAGGCCTCATGTCACTGCTGCCGATCACGCTGGCCTGCGGTCCCTACGATCGCACCCGCGCGCTCGCCGACGGCCGGGTCAAGGTCGCCGGGGCCGACCTGCGGTACCTCACGCTGGACCCCGAGGAGATCTTCTTCCGGATGGTCACGCACGGCGAGTTCGACGTCAGCGAGATGTCCCTGGCCACTTACCTCATCACCCGCGACCAGGCCCGGGACAACGGCGGTGGCGCGGGTGCCCCGTTCGTCGCCATCCCGGTCTTCCCGTCCCGGATGTTCCGGCACACGAGCGTGTACGTGAACCGCGACCGGCTGCCCGGCACAGACGGCGATCCGGCCGCCACGGCGGGCGCGCTGACCGGCGCCACCGTCGGCCTGGCCGAGTACCAGCTCACCGCCAACGTCTGGATCCGCGGCATCCTGGCCGAACACTACGGCGTTCCCCTCGAGTCCGTCCGCTACCGCACCGGCGGGCTGAATAGCCCCGGTCGCCACGAGAAGATCGCCATCAGCCTCCCGCCGTCGATCGACATCGCGCCCATCCCGCCCGGCCGGACGCTGTCGGACATGCTGGCGGCCGGCGAAATCGACGCCCTGTACTCGCCGCGGGCGCCGCGGTCGTTTACCACCGGGACCGGCAGCGTGCGGCGGCTGTTCGCTGATACGCGCGCCGAGGAGGAACGCTACTTCGCCGCCACCGGGATCTTCCCGATCATGCACGTGATCGTGATCCGCCGCGCGGTCTACGAGACCAGCCGCTGGCTTGCCCGCGAACTGCTGACGGCCTTCACCGCCGCTAAGCGGATCGCCTACGACGACCTCGCCCGCACCGCCGCCCTGCCGGTCTCGCTGCCTTTCGCCCGCGAGGAGTACGAGCGTGCCGTCGCCACGATGGGCGCCGACTACTGGTCCTACGGCCTCGAGCCCAACCGGCATGTCCTGTCGACGTTCGCCCGCTACGCCGCCAGCCAGCACCTCATCGGCCGGGCGCCGGACCCAGCCGACCTGTTCGTCCCCGAAACCGGCGAGGAATTCGTCATTTAACCACCGGCTAGCCGCGGGTTGACTCGCGAGTGACGGGAGGCCAGGGTCATCTCATGGTTGATGTGCCGCTCGATGCTCTGGTCACCCGGATGCTGTCGATATCCCCGTTCGATTACCGAGTCGCCGTCGGTGACTTCGAACGCGAGGTCGCATACCGGCTGCGGGGAAGTGCCGTGCTCGAGCGCGGATGGTGCGCCGCCGCCGACCTGCCTGGCGGGATGGAGCGTGACGAGTATGACGACCGTGCCGTGCAGGTCCTCGGGTGGGACGGGGACGTCGCGATGAGCACGGGCAGAGTCGTGCTGCCGCCCGGGTTGCCGACGGAAGAGGCCTGCGGGATCGCCGTGGAACCCCGCGGCGAGGTTGTCGACGTAGGCCGGATGTGCGTAGCGCGCAGTCACCAGAGCCTGGAACACGCGGCGTTCATCGGCCTGATGTGCCGGCTGTACCTCGTGATGCGCGAGCACGGCTTCCGGACCGCGTGCGGGATGATGTCCCGCCCGGCCCGCGTCCTGGTGGGCCACCTGGGCCTCCGGCTGGAGGTCCTCGGCCCGGAACGGACGTACTGGAACGAGTCGCGGGCACCGGTCCGGTTCAGCCTGATGAGCGGGATAAGGTCGCTGCCCTGAGTCTGGGTCAGCTGGCTCATTCCCCGGCTTCCCCGGCGGCGAGGACGAGCGCGGTGTTCATGCCGCCGAAGCCGAAGGACGTGGACAGTGCATAGCCTGGCGGTAGGTCCCGCGGGGCTCCGTGGACGACGTCAAGGTCGATCTCAGGGTCGATTGTGCACAGGCCGGCAACTGGCGGGATCAGCCGCTGCTGCAAGGAGATCAGGCTCACGATTGCCTCCACCGCCCCGGAGCCGGCGATCATGTGACCAGTTGAGCCCTTGACCGCCGTGACCGGGGGACAGGCTCCCCGGAACAAGGCCCGGAGCGCGACGGCCTCCGCGCGGTCGTTGAGCACCGTGCTGGTGCCGTGCGCATTGACATGCGCCACGTCGCGTGGCTGGATATCGGCGTCGGCCAGGGCCAAGGCCATGCAACGGACGGCACCCGCGCCGTCGGGGCTAGGCGCGACGAGATGGTAGGCGTCGGCGGAGGAGGCGTGCCCGGAGATGAGCCCGAGCGTTCTAGCGCCCGACGCGGGGACGTCCTCGACCCGCTGGAGTACCACGAACCCGGCGCCCTCGCCCATGACGAATCCGTCCCGGTCTTTGTCGAAGGGGCGGGAGGCAAACTCCGGACTGGTCACATTACGGCTCATCACGTCCAGCCGCAGGAAGCCCGCCATCGCACCGTAGCCGACCAGCGAGTCGACGCCGCCCGCCAGCACGACGTCAGCTGCCCCGCGGCGGAGCAACTCCACGCCCTCGCCGATGGCCGCGGCGCCGGAGGCGCAGGCGGTGGATACGGTCAGGCATGGCCCCTCGAAGCCGAACCGAAGCGACAGATGGGCGGCGGCCGAACTGGGCATCATGATGGGAACGGTCAGCGGGCTCATCCCCCGCACTCCCTGCTCGTGGAGTCTGAACGCCTGCTCTTCTTGCGTCGCCGCGGCGCCGAGCCCTATGCCGCACACCACCGCCCGCCGGGCCCGGGCCGGCAGCTCGCCGCATTGGGCAAGGGCGTCGGCCGCGGCACCGATGGCGAGGGCGTGGGACCTGTCCAGCCGTCGTGCCTCGACGGGCGTGAGGCAGCTGGCCGGGTCGAAGCCGTTCACCCGGCACACGAGTGCGGCTGTTTCTGGCGGCAGGCGGTCGTCGGTGAACACCTCGGCCGTCGGATGGGCGGCGCACAGGTTCTTCCACAGTTCATCGACGGTGTTCCCCGCGGGGGTCTTTACCCCCGCCCCGATGACGGCGACCGGGCTCGCGGCTGTCGGGGATGTCACGGCCGCGCGGTTACTCGATGGACCAGTTGCCCGCGAGTTCCAGCTGTGAGTTGAGCTTCACGGGGTCGGTCAGGACCCCTAGCCCGCTAGCGAACATCCGCAGCCGGGTCCCCACCCGGCCGAACGTCTTGCCGGCGAGCGGACGCGACAGCACGGCGGCAGCCGTCTGGCGCATGTCGCCCGTGAGAGTGGGCAGCCCCTTCCCTGCCGCGTAGACGGCAAGAACGTCCTGCAAGGTCACGTCGTAACGAGCGACCGCCTTGCCGACCCGGAACGACGCAGGGTTGTTGAAGCTCGCTCCGGGGTGGGGGCGCTGGTAGACAGTCAGGGTGCCGACGATGTCCATGGAATGGACCGACATGTCCAGGATGCGGGCGGTGAGGTCACCGCTCGCGTACATGGTCATCAGCGCGGTCGACTCATGATGGGGCGTCCCGGCGAACAGGGCGCTGACTGGTGCGCCGGAGACCCGGAAGAGGTAGCCGTAGCCGGTAAAGTGCTGGCCCGAGGAGCCAGTCTGCGCGATGCGGCCGCGGAACTCCACCGTGGTCGTGCCCTGCTGTCCCAGCGACACCACCGGGGGGGCGGTCGCGGCGTCCGCCGCTGCCGGAACGCTCACCATACCCACCCCGGCCGCGGCGGCCGTCGCTGTCATCACCTGCCGCCGGGTCGGCCTGCCCGCTGGCTTGGCGGGAGCCTGGTCATCCTTGTGCTGGCCGGGATCGCCCATCTGTTGTCCCCCCTACGGTAGCGGCCCGCCGCGCGGCGGACCGTTGTATGAAATATGGCTGTTTCACGAGGCTGTGTCCATATCTCAGACCCGCACTCCTGGCCGGCGGTGCAGGACCAGCCGGTAGTTCGTGACGGTCCGCGTCCGGAACTGGATCTCTGACGCGGCGAGATAGCGCCGGAACGCGCGCACGACCTGCTCGCCGACCGCGGCCGTGGCCTCCTGCTCGTGTTCGCGCAGCGCGGTGAGCCACGCCCGGCATGTACGCGCGAAGTCGCCGGGGTCAGAGCGCAGCACCTCGAGCTCGAAGTAGGGCTCGAAGCCGAGCACGATCTCTCCCAGGTGAGGGCACAGGGACTCCGGGTACAAGTTCAGCACGAAGTCGCCGAGCGGCCCCCTGCCCAGCGGTGCGTCGGTGTCCGGTGCGCCGTCGTGCGCGATCGTCTCGAGCGCGAGCCGGCCTCCCGGTGCCAGCCATTCCATGCACGAGCCGAAGAAGCGCCGGTAGCCCGTGACACGTTGCGGGCCGCTCGTGCCGTCCCGTGCGAAGTGCTCGAACGCCCCGAACGAAAAGATCGCGTCGTACGGCCCGTCCGGGCGGTGGTCGTTCCAGTCCTCAAGCCGGATGCAGGCCCCCGCGACCGGACGCTGCGCGAGGTAGTCAACCTGCGCCCTGCTCAGCGTCAGCCCGACGGCATCGGTGACCTGGTGCTCCTCGGCGAGCCTCCGCAGAGTCTCGCCCCAGCCGCAGCCGACGTCGAGAACCCGTCGAGGACCAGAGCCGGCCAGCACCTTGGCGGCGAAGAAATCGATCTTGCGCTGCTGGGCGCGCTCGAGATCGGTCCGGTCCCCGGCGTCCGCCCACATCGCCGAGGAATACATCATCGACGGGCCCAGCCACAACTCGTAGAAGGAGTTGGACACGTCATAGTGAGAGCGGACCGCGCCGGCCGAAGCCCCGCCCGGGCCGCCGTCCGGAGCGGGCTCGAGGGGAACGTCACTCGGGCGCGTCATGACGGCCCAGACCTTGGGCTGGGGTCGTTTGGTGAGGATCACCCGGTACAGCGATTGCTCCCGCAGCCGGAAGATGGCCTCCCCGGCGGCGAAGTAGCGCGCGTAGGCACGGCACGCTTCCGGCCCCACCAGCGCTCGCGCCAGCGCTTCCTGCTCCCGGTAGGCGAGCGCCCAGGCGCGGAAGGTGCGCCGGTAGTGCCACGGGTGGTCGACAAACTCCGCTAGCTCGAAGTGCGTCTCCCAGCCCAGGACGAGTTCGGACAGCGACGCGGACATCGACTCGGGAAAGATGTCGTTACTGATGAGGTCCGAGAAGGGGCCCTGCCCCGGCCGGCTCCCGGCGTGCCCGACGTTGTCGAGGCAGATCGCCTGCAGGCCCATCCGTCCTCCGGGCGCCAGCCATGACGCCGCGCGTTCGAAGAACGCGCGGTAGACCTCGACTTTCTCGTCTGGGCTGAGCCTGTCGGAGGCGAAGTGCTCGGTGGCCTCTATGCAGGTGATCGCGTCGTAGGGCACGCTGGGCTCATGGTCGGCCCAGTTCTGCTGCAGGTAAGACACCCCCGCCACGTTCCTGCGGGCCGCGAAGCCGGCCTGGCCTGGACTCAGGGTGAGCCCGACTCCCGAGGCGGCGCCGTGCACGCGGACGAACCGCTCGAGCAGCGCTCCCCAGCCGCAGCCGACGTCGAGCACGCGGCTTCCCCGTACGCCGAGGTGGTCGGCGAAGAAGTCGAGCTTGCGTTCCTGGGCCTGAGCAAGGGCGCCACTCTGGTCTCCGATCTCCCACCAGCCGCAGGAATACACCATGTCCGGACCCAGCCAAAGCCGGAAGAAGTCCTCGGGCAGGTCGTAATGGTGCATGATCGCACGCGGCGAGGTGCCGAGCGCGGCCAGTCGGCCGGAGCTGGTCACGGCTGGTCCGGGAGAGGCAGCTCCCCGCCGACGGCCTGCAGGTGGGCGACGACCTGCCCGACTGTCCGCAGCTGGTTCAGGCCGCGCAAGACATCCATCGGCAGCTCGATCCCGGTCTGGATCTCCACATCGGTGATGATCTCCGCCGCGGCGAGCGAGTCGATACCCAGCTCTTCCAGTGTCGAGCCCGGACCGACCTGCCCGGCGGGCACACCGCAGACCTTGCTGATCGACTCGCGCAGCGCCGCGTCAACATCCATCACTCCGCCCCTCCCCGGCAAGGGAACAACGATAAACCAGCTACCCGACGTATGGAAGCAGAAAGATTACCGGTGAGGGCATTCGAGGCACGGGCACTGGTTTCCGAGCTCCAGTCCACCGTCGAGGAAAACCTCGACCGCCACCTGGCCGCGGCCGAGGACTGGATGCCGCACGAATACGTCCCGTGGCGCGAGGGACGGAACTTCGCTCTCCTCGATGGCGAGCCGTGGTCCGTCGAGCAGTCGAGGCTCTCTCCCACCGCCCGGGCCGCCCTTGAGCTGAATCTCCTCACCGAAGAGAACCTTCCCAGCTACCATCGGGAACTAGATCACACGTTCGGCCGCAGCGGCGCCTGGGGCGCGTGGGTGAACCGGTGGACGGCGGAGGAGGGACGGCACGCGTACTGCATCCGTGACTATCTCCTGGTCACCCGCGGGGTCGATCCCGAGCGGCTCGAGCGCGCCCGGATGGCGACGGTGCAGGCGGGATTCGACTCAGGGAGCAGGCCATTCCTCAACGCCTGCGCCTACGTGTCCTTCCAGGAACTCGCCACCCGCGTCGCACACCGCAACACAGGCCGCGGCAGCGGGGACCCCATCGCGGAGAAACTGCTCGCCCGGATCGCGATGGACGAGAACCTGCACATGATCTTCTACCGCAACATCGTCAAGGCCGCGCTGGAGATCGCACCGAACCAGACCCTGCGAGCGATCGCCGACGAGATCGCCGGCTTTGTCATGCCGGGCAGCGTCGTCCCCGGCTTCGCGCGCAAGGCCGCGCAGATCGCCAGCGCGGGCATCTATGACTTGCGCATCCATCACGACGACGTCATCATGCCCCTGCTGCGGCACTGGCAGGTTTTCGAGATCAAAGACCTGGATGAGCAGGGCGAGCAAGCACGCGAGGATCTTGCGGCGGCCCTCGGAATCCTCGACGCGAGAGCGACCCGCTTTGCGGAGCGACGGGCCATGGCGGAGACCGGGGACACATCCGCGAGGGCAGGCGGCTAGCCGGCTGATGGCTGGCCGAGCGTGCGCCGCTGGCCGGGGGCCGTGCCGCCGTCCTCGCGGCGGAGGTGGACGAACTCGGTGAAGCCGGCCGCTTCGAGGCGGCTGAGCTGGGCGGCGATTTTGCCGCTGCGGCGGATGACCTCGACGACGTGGCCTTGCCCGCGCAGGTCGCGGGCGGCCGCGAGGGCGTCGGCGGGGGAGATGCCCGGTTCGGTGAGGACGGCGATGGCGGCGCGGGGGGCCTTGGCGCCGAGCAGGTCGATGATGCGCTCGAAGCCGATGGAGAACCCGCAGGCGGGGACGTCGCGGCCGAGCCAGCGGCCGATGAGCTTGTCGTAGCGGCCGCCGCCGGCCAGGGAGCCGGCGACGCCGGGCGCCGTGATCTCGAATACCTGCCCCGTGTAGTAGCCCATGCCGCGGACCAGGGTGGGGTCGAACCGCCAGAGCAGGGGGCGGCGGGCGGCGAGCCGCTCGAGGCATTCGGCGGTGGCGGCCAGGTCCGCGGTGACGTCCTCGGGCAGCGCGGGCACGGTGGCGATGAGCGTGTCGGCGAGCTTGCCCGCGGGCACGTCCTGGAGGTCGGCGATCATCTCCAGGACGCTGGCGGACGGGATGCCGAGGCCGTCGAGTTCGGCGCGGACGCCGTCCCAGCCGATCTTGTCGAGCTTGTCGAGCGTGATGAAGAAGGCGTCGCAGGAGTCCGCGGGGATCCGGCCGGCGGCGGCGAGGGCGGACAGGAACCTGCGGTCGGACAGCCGGACCGTCACCTCGCGCAGGCCGACCGCGGCCAGGGCTTCGGTGGTGGCCTCGATGAGCTCGGCCTCTGCGAGGACGGTCGGCTCCCCGATGATGTCGATGTCGCACTGGTAGAACTGGCGATACCGGCCTTTCTGCGGTCGCTCGGCCCGCCAGACCGGGCCAACCTGCAGGGCACGGAACGGCACCGGGAGCCGGGCGTGGTTGGCGCCGTAGAACCTGGTCAGCGGGACCGTCAGGTCATACCGCAGGCCCAGGTCGACCAGGTCGCTTACCCGGGTGCCTGGCTCGAGTTCGAGAGGCAGGCCGCGCTTGAGGACCTGGAAGATGAGCTTTTCGTTGTCGGCGCCCTGGCCGCTTTGCAGCCGGCCGATGTTCTCCAGGGCGGGGGTCTCGATCCGCTGGTAGCCGTAGCCGCGGTAGGTGGCGGTGACCGTCGCCAGCACATGGTCCCGGGTGGCGGTATCGGCGGGCAGCAGGTCCCGCATCCCCCGGGCCGGGCTGTTGTCGGTCTTCACCAGGGCCTTCCCTTCTTGTGGCAGCTGACTATGCACATGGTAGGGACCGGCCCGCCACGGCGCGAGGTCGAAGGCCGGTTGGCTGGCGAACCGGACGTTTGCTGCCATTCGCCGCACTCGATGCATCTACAATCGCAAGATGAGTGGGAGCCTGCCGAACGACGAAGCCGACGACCTGGCCGAACGGCTGCGTGGTTTCGACATCACCGTGCCCAGCCCGGCGCGGATGTGGAACTACTGGGTAGGCGGCAAGGACCACTTCGCCGCCGACCGGGAAGCCGCCCAGCGAATCCAGGCGGCGATGCCCGCGCTCCCGGAGATCGCCCGGTCTGTCCGGGCGTTCCTCATCGAGATCGTGCACAGCCTGACGGTGGACTACGGCATCCGGCAGTTCCTCGACATCGGGACTGGATTGCCGACGGCGGACAACACCCATGACGTCGCGCAGCGGGCGGCCCCGGACTCCCGGATCGTCTACGCGGACTACGACCCGGTCGTGCTGGCCCATGCCAGGGCGCTGCTCACCAGCACCCCGGAAGGCATGACCGACTACATCCAGGCTGACCTGCGCGACACGGACGCCATCTTGACCGCCGCCGAGCGGACCCTGGACTTCAGCCAGCCGGTCGCCGTCCTGCTGATCGCGATCTTGCACTTCATCCCCGACACCGACGACCCGTACGGGGTCGTGAAGAAGCTGATGGACGCGGTGCCCGCGGGCAGCTTCCTGGTGATCTGCCACGCGCCGAGCGACATCAACCCGGAGCAGATCGCGGAGATGACGCGGCGCTACAACGAGTCGGGCGCCGAACAGATGCGCCCGCGCAGCCGCGACGAGATCATGCGGTTCTTCGATGGCCTGGACATGATCCCGCCGGGCCTCGCCCCGCTTTCCGACTGGCTGCGGCCGGACACCCAGGCCGGCGTCCTGGCCAGCGCTCGGGCCCGGGCCAGCGCCGTGGCGGGCGTCGCCAGGAAGCCGTGATAACCACCGCGGAGCGCCGCCAGGAACCCGCCATAACCGGCGTGGCCCGCCGCCGGCGAGCTGCGGGAACCGGGCGTCGACCGCGGTCGTGACGCGTCCGGTGCCGATGTCGTACACGTGGCCGGAGACGCTGACCTTCGGCGACAGCAGGGGCGAGGCGAGCAGCCGTGCCACGTCGGCGCGGACGGTGACGTCCGGATCGGGAACCGCGGCGGCTTCCAGTGCCGCCTCGGGGATGCCGGTCGCGGCGGCGGCCTGGCTCCGGAAGCCGGGGTCGGCCAGGAAACCGGTCCCGCACTGCGTGTGGTGCACGATCGCGACCTCGAAGAGCCTGTCGGCCGCCACCTGGTCGCCGAACAGCTGCCCGGCGAGGAACGCGAGGTAGGCGACGTCCTCGATGACGGCCGGGGTGACACGGCCGCCCGCGTTGCGGATGACGGGGGCTTCGCCGAGCTCGAGCCCGAGGACGATCGCGGGGTCGACGCGGTGGTCGAGGCAGGTGACGATGACCACCTGCGCGGTGGGCAGCCCGAGCGGCACGGGGGTGTAGTCGCGAGCGAACCGTTCGTTGCGCTCGAGCAGCGGGTTCATCCTGGTCATCGGAGTATCCTTACTCTCACTCATTTAGTGGACGCTGTTCACAATAGCGGATCAAAGTGTACGCTGTCCACTTTGCTATCCTGTCGCCGTGACCGCCAGCCGAACACCGGGGGAGACGCTCCGGGCGCGGCCCCGCCGCCGCCCGCGAGGCGCCGTCCGCGAGGGCCTGGTCGCCGCCGGGCTGGAGCTAGCCCGGACCGGCGGCCCGGACGCCGTGGTGCTCCGTGAGGCGACCCGGATCGTGGGCGTGGTGCCGAACGCCGCCTACCGCCACTTCGCCGACCGCGACGAGCTTCTCGCCGCGGTCTGCGCGGCGGCGATGGGCCAGCTTGCCGACCGGATGGCCGCCGGCGTCGCCCGCGTGCGCGGCGCTTATGGCGATCCCGACGCGGCCCGCGGCCGGCTGGGCGCGATCGGCACGGCGTACCTGGACTTCGCCCGCGAGGAACCGGGCCTGTTCGCGACCGCGTTCGCGGTCCCGCAGCAGCACGCCTACGACGCTCCGGTTGGCGGGCCGGGCCAGGACCGGACGCCGCTAGGCCAGCTCCGCGCCGCGCTCGACGAGCTCGTCAACGCCGGCGTGCTCGACCGGCGCCGCCGCGACGGCATCGAGTACCCCATCTGGTCCGCGGTGCACGGGACGGCCGTGCTCACCGGGCAAGGCCCCCTGCGCGACCTCCCCGCCGCCACCCGCAAGCACTTCGAGGACCTCACCCGGGCCTTCATCGGCGAAAGCCTGGAGAGCACTCGCTTACCCGGGGCGCTTGCCCGGGGCGCTTGCCGGGGCGCTTGCCCGCGGGCGCTTACCGGAGCGTGATCACGTTCGCGGTGATCAAGGCGGCCGCGTCGGAGGCCAGATAGGCGATCACCTCGGCGACCTGCCCGGGGCGGGCGATGTGGATGAGCGACGGGTTCGCGGCAACATGTTCCCGGACGGCAGCGGTGACCCAGCCGGTGTCGGTCACCGGCGGGTGCACCATGTTGGCCGTGACCCCGAACGGTGCCAGCTCGAGCGCCGCAGACATCGTGTAGTTCACCTGGGCGGCCTTGGCCGCCCCGTAGGAGACTTCCTCGGGAAAGCCGAGTTCGCCGCCCGAGGTGAGCCCGATGATCCGCCCCCAGCTAGCCTCGCGCGCGATGTGCCGCCGCGCGAACTCGCTGATCATCAGGGCCGCGCCC
>Ga0318568_10000533_pt1 | contig 15128 bp, 8 predicted proteins | sample GRESIP088b5f21_FD_203690 | JGI IMG/M metagenome (GOLD analysis project Ga0318568, IMG submission 203690) | Tropical soil microbial communities from Luquillo Experimental Forest, Puerto Rico - GRE.SIPMG.088b5f21 | ecosystem: Environmental > Terrestrial > Soil > Tropical forest > Bulk soil...
CACCTGGTCGGTTGCTGTGTTGATCCAGTATTTTGTTCCTACGCCTTTGCCATTGCCCACCCAGCTGTTACCGGGGGCCATGCTTAATACAGGACGATTGAGTGGTGAGGCTTCAAAGTTGATTTGCGAATGGGCATTGCTGCCAGATTCTCCCTGCCCGTTTAGTATAGATGTCATGTTATAAAAATTGGGCTGCGCGGTGGCTGCATCCGTTTGATAACTACCATTTGCGGAAGTTGCCACATAGGGCAGGTATTGAATATTTTGTCGACCTAGAGCATCATAACCAATGGAAATTACCTGGTCGTAAGCACCGCCAGTCTTTGTTTCCAGGCTTCCCTGTTTAGCTACCGTTTGCACCGGTCTGCCAAGCCCATCAAAGTATTGGGTCGCCTGTTTAACATCACTCAGGGGACGAGCCATCAAATTATTTGGATTTTGCTCCGGTGCGGTGGCTGTCCAAGTGCGGACATAATTGATTTGCGCCTGAGTGCTTTGTAAACCCATACACACACTCATCAGTAAAATGGCATATATGCTTTTCATACGTGGGTTGTTGATTTGTGGTTTTATTCGTAGTTATTTAATTCCGCTTGATGGCTACCTACAGTTTCCGCCTTGCTGAATTACAGCATTTGTTATATTAATGGTGGAGTAAGCACTCAGTGTCTGACTGGTCGCCTGGATTAAAACTTGTCCACGGTCACAAATCAATTGCAGCGGAACGCCATTGGAGTAAACAAGGGCGCAACCTGAAAACGAACTATAACAACTATTGGAGAGTCTTCCAACCTCGAAGGGAGCGCCAGGTGTGAGGTCTATCGTTGGATAAAAATTAAGCGACATCGTCAACACATTATTACTTGTTGATAGAGAAAACCCATTTAAAGAAACCTGGTTATTGGTATTTAAAGCAGAAGGGCTGTTGTTTAAAGTACAGGAGCCGATGGAGTCGGCATAATGCTGCCCGTTGGCAGCTATGTCCGCCAGGGCTTTTGCAATTGCATCGGACTGGCTGATCGAAGAGGTGGCCGTGGCGGTATAAACAAAGGAACTGCCAGTCGAACAACTGCCACAATTTTTTTTAAACGACTGTGATTGGGTGCTGGTATAACTTATACTGCAAGCTTCGGGCTGGCCTGCGAAATTGTAACAAAAAGTCTTTATCACGTTATTATCCTGGTCGCGTATAAGCCTTAAGCGACTCATGCCATCATACTCATAGTAGTTAGTGCGGCCGTTGGGATCGGTCCCAGACGTCATGCCTACCAAAGGCATGTAGGTATAGGTAGATACATGCGCATTGGAAATTGTTCTTAGCTTGCCCAGTTCGTTGCGTAGTGCCTGTTCGTCCGTTGGATTGTCCAAAATGCTTTGGTTGATGGTGTTTGAAGCTGTTGAGTAATAGGAGCCTACTATTTTGGCAACGGGATATTGATGGTTGTAACCCCACAGAATGGCTGTCGTAATGCCATCTTTTGTGGTATACTCCAGGGGGTTGCCGGAACTATCGTAATTGCTAAACACTATTTCAGTTTCCGGTATATTACCTAAAACCGACTTCTTGATGCTATCAGGCAGTATGAGTCCGTTGTTGTTCCAAAAAGCATAACTGGTTTGCGTTTTGGATAGCTCGGTACCATGTCCCTTTGTTGTAGTTTGTTCGATTACAGGAGAGATGATGTTTTTAGAAACCATTGTTTGGTAAACGGCATCACTATAATCCTGGGGATATTTGAGAAATGTCGCAATAGAATCTCCTTTAGAATTTACAGTTGTTTGGTTTGTTAATTGGTTATAACCATTGTAGTTATATAACTCTGTTTGAATCGCTGGATTATTGCCTGTTTGATCATAAGTAAAAACCTGCTTTTGTACAGGATAATAAGAATAGAAATATTCTTTATTGGCAGTAATAAAAGAAACTGCATCATAACCGCTACATTGAATCGACCCTCGATAATCAATGCTTGGGATATAATTGTCAAATCTACCTGCATCGTTCCTGTACTGTACTAGTTCTTTTTGTAACAAAACATTGTTTGCCGAATAATTAAATGTTCCGGTAGGCTTACCTCTTTCCAAGGCAGTACTGTTCATAGGAAAATAAGTATCATCCCCTTTTCTCCACGTAGCATATCCTATAGGAGCGGTATCAAAATGTTTATTTCCAAACAGATCCTGGTCGTAACAGGTAAAAAAGTGTTTTGTATATGACCCATCCTGGTCTATTTCTACTACTTCATCATAACCGATATAGGACATATCCCCCGCATCGCTGTAGCATCCCAATGAATTTAACTCACCTTTATATAGTGAGTAGCTAAAAGGAGCATGATAGGATGGCCGGTCATTTATCGACATATAATAAACGGGCAATCCATTTAATGTACCGCTAGATGCCAGCAGGTTTTCATTGCAACCAGCATAATAATTTTTTTTGTATTTATATACTTTGCCCAGTAGCTTCTTATTGTTCGCATCGTATTCATCAATCTCTTTAATTCTGTTTCCACCAGCAAACCCCATTGCACTGGTAACACTATCTTTCGTTTTTGCAACAACCCTGCTATAGTCATGCGCTTCCCAGGTATAGGTAGAATAGCCACCGGTTGGATAAGTGATTTTTGTCAGCAATCCCGTCGTTACTACATCCGGATTGGTTTCCCGGTAAGGATAAATACCCGAAAGCAGCTTACCTACTACCGTATTATTATTACAAAACCCCCAATGATCTGTGGAATCTCCAATGGACGCAGGAAGCTTTTGAATGTTATTGTAGTCAAAAGCGTAATTTTTTAAGTTACCATTGTTTATATCAAGAACCTGAAAACTGTTTAAGGTCAGTCGCTGGCTCAGGGAATTGCTGAAGCCAAATTTGAATTTATTTCTAATTGAATTGCTTGTTTTTACAGTAATGCTATCTAATTGTTCCCATTGTATATTGGGATCTGAATGATGATAGTTGTCGCCCATTATAGTGTAAGCAGCTGTATTTTGTGAGGCGTTATTAGGGACATGAAATATATTATAAATTTGTTGCGTTAATTTTTGACAGACGGAAGGTGATGAATTAAATATAACACTGTCAGCTGCGCTACTAACAGAAGTTAGATATACCGGGTATTCAAAGTTCCCACCTAAATTATAGTCACTCACAGTGACATTGGAAACACCGCCTGTGCCACCACAAAGCGTTAAACTACCACCACCGGTTGGCCCAGTCCCAAGATTCGACATTTCACTGGCTGACATACCTAATTGATAGGTGGGGAAGCTTCTTTTATAATTAAAATCAACTTCATTACCATTTACATCAATTATTTTATTCAGATGCCATGCTGATGCCGTCATTGAAAAATTATCGCCTGAGACTTCAAAAGAGGAAGAAAAATCGATGGCATCTTCACCACCAAAATAACATTTCGTTCCATTCGGAAGGGTCACTACAAATCCTGCAAAAATTAATTCAGGCATACGTGTGGATAAAGTCATTAACGTTATGTTATACTTTCTCAACACATCATATAAGATGTCTTTGGATAGAAAAGATGATTGCAATAAATCGACCTTAATAGGTTGCTGATCAGAAATCACTTTCCAGCTTTTACTACTTCCATCGTAATAAAATTTACCACTGTAACCACAGACATTGAAGCTAAATTCGTCGGCATACACGTCATAATATGTATTGTTCAACGATGAATAAAAGTCATTTAATTTAGTTGGATTGGTTAAATCTGTTGCAGCCAGTTTTTCACTACCTGACATAACACCTGCCTGCGTAGGATAATAGGACATAAATTCAGCCCACTGCCATTCATCCGGACTGTCCTTGACCCTGCGGGTTATACAACCCTCTGCGCTTAGGTTCCATCCTGTGCCTACCCATCCTGCAAATTGTGCCACGCGCACATTGCCGGGGTGGTAGGATAAAGCAATTGGAATACTGATATTTCCTTTTTTGTATTCATAAACAGGTATTGAAATGGAGGGTACTCCTGTATAAAAGCTTACTGGAATATTATCAAAGCGTTCCATACTAGCCACGTTGGGTGATGTGATCTTGGGTTCGGGAACGGTTTGTCCCAAACAGAATACAGCTTTAAAAAAGAAAACCAACAAAAAGAGTTTATATTTCATATCCGAATTTTATGGAAACAATTTTCATGATAGGTTTCAAAAAAAACCTATCTGGCATTTCAACATCGTTTATTTGCTTACCTGTTTTTACTTTTTTGATAATTGATCTTTTTTTAAGGCTTTATTTTCTTCTTCAAGGCGTTGAATTCGTTCATTCTGCCCGATCACATACAGCGTCAACTCCTCCACCTTCTTCAACAACAACTTCTGAACTTCTCCCACATCTTGTCCATCCTTCTCAATAGCAGATGCAGAAGGCATTTCGGGTAAATGTTTATTAACCTTAATGAAAGAGGAAATAGAATCTAAAGAAGGGAGTTTGTAGGTGGGTTCGAAAACATAATCTGCCCAACCGGATTGAGTGACGATTACTTTTTTAGCTCTGATATTGCCGTTTACTGAAAGTTTTTCGGAGGGTGAAGTAGTACCGATACCTACATTGCCGGCGCCAGCTGTTGACGTGCTAACACCAACTCCGTAAATAATATTGCCAATGTTCAGTTGATTGGAACCTGTAAGATCCGGCACATCAGCATTAGCGCCAATTATAATATTATTATCACCGCTGGATTGATTAAAACCTGCAAGGTGTCCTAACCCTATATTATAGTTTCCTGTAGAATTAAAAAGAGCCCCATGTCCGGATGCAAAATTGCCATTGCCTACCTGGTTAAAAGCAAGTGCATAGTGTCCAATTGCGTAGTTAAAACTTCCGGAAGTATTGGATTGAAGGGCTTCGTAGCCAATTGCATCGTTAAAATTGCCTGTTGTGTTACCTTCGAGAGCCCAATCACCAAGCGCAGTATTACGTATTCCTGTTGAGTTAAGCACAAGTGCAAAAGCCCCCAATGCCGTATTATTTGTTCCTGTGGTGTTGCTCAATAATGCACTATAGCCCAATGCTGTATTTTGATCACCGGTAACGTTACTTCTCAATGCGTTGTAACCAGAGGCTGTATTGTAATTAGTCGTACCCGAGCCTCGGCCAATTGTAATTCCATTAACGATTATATCTTTCGTTGTGGTGGCTGAGCCATTTACCTGTAGCTGGTTTCCATTATCTGTCGAAGAATTGATCAACACATTTCCGGTTGTTGGAAATGTGTTTTGAGAAAACAATGAGCAATAAGCACTACATAGCAGTGTCAATAAAAAGACTTTTTTCATAATTCGGTTTAGTTTTAATAATTCGACTATTTTGATTTAAGATTACTTTACTCTTTTCCTCACAACCCCACTCCCACTCTAAACTTCAGCGGTTGCGCCACAGGCACTTGCTGTTTCCACAAAAAGTCATAGAGCAATTGCACATTACTACTGTGCTTTCCGGCTTTTACTTTTTTGGAGATACCGAGCAAGGCACTGCGCTGCCATATGTTTACATTGGCGTGTAGTTCCTGAAGACTTTTGAATGATTGCAGATAATTGTACTCGCAGCCGGATGAAATCCAGATCGACCCTTTGAGCCTTATATCGAGAAACGCGCCCGTGTTCACTCCTTCGCTACTGAAATGAATATCTTTTATTGGATGACCGAAACCTGCTTTCCACGCAGCTTTCAGGCCAATGGTACTTTTATCCGATAGTTTATAGCCGAGCGATAATCCTATGTCAGTAATAGCGGGCAACCAGTTGCTGCTGCCGCCGCTTTGAATGATAATGCCAGGCTCTAATCTTTGCAGGAATGTTTTTGTTTTTTGGGTTTTAGGTTTGAAGTCAGGTTGCTCTATATCACTATTTGAACCTCCTAATTTGTTCACTTTATCCTTTAGCGCATTGAGTTGCTGTTGTGCAGCCTGCATGGATTGATCCAATGGATTGGCCGCTCCTGCACTTGCACTTGGCGACGGCAGCGAAGTCGCACCTAATCTTTCCTGTAAAATGGATTGAACACTCGTCCTTGTTTGCAGTCCTGCAATTGCAGCTGTTGGATCGCTTGAGGCTGCGGCACCTGATGAAGGAAATAATTGCGCGAGATAGCTGTTCTTTTGCATGAAAGACTGAAAGGCCGGTAATGCGCGAAGTGTTGCCAGCGCTTTCTCCTCAAGCTTTTTTTGATCGTGGAAAAGATTTTTATATTCTTCTATTTGCTGGCGATAGTAATAAACTTCTTTCTTGAGATTGGTTAGTTCTTTGACCATGCCAAACTTCAATTTGTTCTGCGGAGGACAGGCTGCCTTCCAGTTTTTGCAGATCGCCGCTTAGCTGTTTTGCTTCGCCAAGTTTGCTGGCATTCAATGCGCCGCTTTGCTCCAGGAATTTGGAAGCGGTTTGTAAACTATCGAGTCCGGGAATGTAGTTCGCTATTCTTTTTCCTTTTAGGGGATTTTTGAGCTGTTCCTGAAGTTGTTGATATTGTCGTTGAGAAGAAGCAAACAACGCCGCTGTCGCACTGTCTTTTGCCACTAACTTTTTCTGCAGTTTTTTTTCCTGCTTTTCAAAACGGGATAACTCTTTCGCAAGTTGTCTATCTATGCGATCATTGAGCGCACTGTATTTTTTATCGATGGAGGAAATTGCTTTGTCAGGGAAGTTCAGTACACTGTCCACTTGTGCCCTGGATACGAAAGGCATTGACAAGACAAATAACAACAAAAAGAAAGGAAATCTTTGCTTTACCGGAATTTGCTTCATATAGCATTTTTTGGTTCCGGTAAGTATGTGAGATAGGTCGTCTAAGGCAACAAACGAATTGTTTGTTAAACGAAGGTTAACCGTTTTTTCAAAATGACAAAATTTATTTTCAAAGTTCTGTGTTGAAAAATAAATTCCTTTTTCTTCGTGTGTGGCTGTACGTTCCCACAGGCCGGCGCGAATTGATCCATAAAAAAAACCTGCAAGTCTTTCGACTGTACAGGCTTATAAACACACAGAAATACTTCCTTATTTATTTGCTTTTCAAAAGCCGTTCATCGGCAGTGTTGCTTATACGACTTTTTACTTTTTACTTAAACATACGGTCTGACAAAATACTCGTTCGTCACCGTACCATCTTCATACAAATTCAAAATGGCATAGCCCGGAGGTGTTTCCAAATAGTAACCGGGACCTGCAGATTCCTTGTCGCCTTTTCCCCACCAGAAGCCGGACATGGCGCCATTGCAGCAATAGAGCACATTGTTGTAACGGGTTTCATCATACAAATGATTGTGCCCACTCAAACAAACTTTCACTTTATCGCGATGTTTGTAAAACAGGTCCTTCAATTTTTTATGATCAGAATGTCCGCCGCCAACGAGTATTGGCGTTGTACCCAAAATAGGATAATGCGACATCAATAAAGTAGGGGTGTTAGGAGATAATGACGCCAGTTCTTTTTCCAGCCACTGGAACTGTTCATCATCCAGCGATATGTTTTTGTTATTGCCATCGAGTATAATAAAGTGCCAGTTCTTTTTCTGAAAGCTGTAATAGCGTGCAGGTATTTTCAATCGTTGTACCACATAATCTTTTCCGTACATTGCATCATCCTTTGAAGGCGCGGCCCACCATGTATCGTGGTTGCCAATGCAGCTATGCACTTCGTGAGATGATATAGTAGCAAGACATTTATCCCACAGCGCCCACTGTTGTGTAACCTGTTCGCGTTTCACATTATCGTAAGAGGCATCATTAATGGAGTCTCCGCCATTCAGGAAAAAGTCTACATGCTGATCCGTTATTTCTTTCAGGTATTTCGTAAATCTTTCAGGAGCGTTGTCTCCCTCGCGAATGTGAACATCAGTGATGTGCGCCACACGCAACGCCGCTTTCTTCTTTTCCTTTTTTTCAGTGCCCACTTCCGATATCCCTGCTTTTGCAGTAGCAACGAAACCGGCCATCAGTCCTGCGCTCTTTAATAATTGTCTTCTTTTCATGTTGATGATTTGATAAAAGACGCATGATGCTTCATGCGCCTTTTAATTGTTTTACTGCCAACCAAATATTTGTACAAGGTTTGGATTGAGCACCGTTTGGGTATAAGGAATAGGTCTGTAATAATATTTTGGCTCCGCAAAATTCCTTGCTGTTGTTTCTGTTACCAGCGTACCGCCTGCAGTTCCGTTGCGCAAATAAACGGTAACGCTCTCACCAAAATTTCCTGCCTTATAATATACCAGCACATCACCCAATGCATTTTTTTCTTTGTTTGCCTCGGAAGGTATGTCGGTATCTTTTCCTATTAAAATAATGTCCTCAATGCCATCACCTGTCAAATCATATTTTCCCAAACCAGGGAAGTACATGCCTTCCGGAATTTTTTCCAACAGCTTACCAGCGTGCCAGCGCATGAGGTCATCATAACGAAAACCTTCCATTGCCAGCTCCACTCTGCGTTCACGTCTGATCTCTAATGTAACGCCTTGTTGTGCGCCTGCTACATCAGGATATTTTGCTGCAAGGAAAGCATCAGGATTTGCATTTGCTGCAGCGAGGTTAAGATCAGGAATGCCTGCACGTCTTCTTACAAGGTTCACAGAAAGATCAAGATCTGCCTGTGTAATGGTTCCCAGTTCAGCAACAGCTTCGGCATAGACTAGTAATACTTCGGCATAGCGATAAGTAGCATAATCAAAACTACCGAGTGCAATGTTGTCTGTTGTGGTGCTGTAGTAACCTTTCAACTGGTGATAGCCGGTAAAGTTCTTATTCAATCTTTGAACATAAGGCTTGGTGTCTGTAGCTCTTTTAAAACCAGGATAAGCAATGGTTTGTTTCATTCTCGGATCGCGGTTCTGGAACTCATCTACAAAGCCCAACGTTTCGTACCCTTTGATGCCGGTGAAAGTAGTTCCATCTTTCATCAAATAGGTTTGTATCAAATCACGTGAAGGCGATTGTTCGTAGTCACCAAAAACAGTTCCATTGTTGTTGCTGCTTGATGCCCCTGTTTTGCTTGCGTCATACGGCGTATTCAATATCACTTCTTTGTTGGCAGAAAGATCTGCAGAAGCAAACATAGTTCCGTAATCTTTATCAGGATTTCCAGTATTGTAAATTTGAAATTTGCCTGAGCTGATGATATCAAGTGAAACATCTTTTGCTTTCTGAAGAAAAGCATTGGCAGAAGTTGCGAGATTCAGTTCAGGATGATACTTGCGATAAGTCCCTTCATACAACGCTACTCTTGCGTAAAAGGCTTTAACCGCCCAAACGCCGGGTGTACCTGTGGGCACGTTCTCACGTACATGCTTTGATGCAAAATCAAGATCGGCCATCACACTATCCATTACAGAGGCTCTTGGATTAGCAGCTTTGTAAAGCTGTGCAGAGTCAGTAGGATTAATGGTTGATGAATACCATGGCACATCGGAGTAGCGTTTTACCATGCCCATGTAAAATATTGCTCTGTAGTATCTTGCCAAACCCGCGTAATGATCTTTTACGTCCTGGGTTACGCTCGCCCTATTGTAGTTCACCAAAAAATAATTGATGTCGCGCAGTGACGTCCAGCTCCATCCGCCCGTAAGTGTTTTTGAACTGGGTGTTCCCGTCATCACATTTTTTACTTCGATGGATGCGGTGGTTGCCATGTTATCAGAGTTCTGGTCCGCTAAAAAGCTTCCCGTACCAGCCTGGTTCATAAGTCCATTGATGTACAACGAAAGATCGTTCTCTGATTTGAAAAATAATTCAGGCGAAATTTCAGTTTGAGGATAACGGTCAAGAAATTCTTTTTTGCATGACGACGTTATCATTATTGTTCCGAGAAGTATATAGAATGAAATCTTTTTCATTATTGTATTTTTTATGTTACCTGACAAAATCTACAGATCTGCATTGATACCAAATGAATACTTACGCTGGTAAGGATATTCCCAGCCATAGCCATCACTGATGGATTCCGGATCAAGGTATTTTTTGATGGCAGATATCTCGTAAAGATTTTCGCCGCTAAAGAACACACGCAATCTTTTGAATCCTGTTTTTGAAACCAGAGATGCCGGTAACGTATATCCAACTGTCAAATTCTTAAGTCTGATGTATGAAGCATTCAGCATGTATTTTGTTTGCGGAATGTCCAACCCTGCACCATAGTTATTGTCAGCGAGCCATGATTGCAACACCGGGAAATAAGAGTTTGTATTAGCATCGGCGAGGCCCGCTGCTATATATGATTTTGAGTCCATCGCTCTTTGCGCATCTGTTTCTCCGGTAGCTCTGTAGAAGTCCAGGTTCCACGGATATACGTTTGCGTAAGGCTGTTGGTAAGGTCCCCAGAAAAGATAGTGATGCGGATAATAATCCTGTTTCAACACGCCTTGCAGAAACACGGTCATGTCAAAATTGTTCCAGCTCATGTCAAGGTTAAAGCCTACGCGGTAACGTGGTTGGCTGTTTCCAATCACCCTAAGATCTTTCGGATCTTTGGCAGAAGGTCCGAGTTCTATTTTACCATTGCCATCAAAGTCCTTGTATTTTGGCCATCCTTCAACAATTGATAACGCACCCCATGGAACGATAGATGTTTCGTCGAGCTTAGATATTTCATCTTTGTTTTTAAAGTAGCCATCATTTGTAAGTCCCCATATTTCTCCCAACTGCTGTCCGGTATAATATTTCGCGGAGAAGGTTTGCTGTGCATTGTTGTACTTCGTGATCTTACTTTTTGAATCAGAAAGAATAAATTTCGTGTTAAACGTAAATGGCTTCTCTGCAACCCTGAACACATTGTGATAACTCAACGACAGCTCCCATCCTCTTGTGCTCAGGTCAGCTGAATTTTGCTGAGGCGCACTTCCTCCAAGCACTGCAGGCAATTCCTGGCTCGGTGCAAGCATGCCCGTGGTGTTACGAACATAGTAATCAAAGCTTCCCTGGATCTTATCATTGAACAAACCGATGTCTGTACCAACGTTAGCTGTGGTTACTTTTTCCCATGTATAATTATTAGGATCCACTTTAAGTGACGGCGCTTTTCCTAAAACAGTTTGTGTGTTGCCATCTATGAGATAAGAGGATAAACGTGTCGGTAATGTTTGCACATAGCCGTAATAACTCACGCTTTGATTGCCCAGGCTGCCGTAAGATGCACGCAATTTGAAAGTAGAAAAAACAGGATCAAGGCGATCAAAAAATTTCTCTTTGCTCACGATCCACGCAGCGGAGATGGAAGGGAAAAGTCCATAACGATTGTTCGAAGGAAAACGTGAAGATCCATCGTATCGTCCATTGCCTTCAAGAATGTATCTGTCTTTGTAAGTGTAGTTGATACGTCCGAACAAACTACGGATGGCATAAGAATAATAGCCACCATAATCTTTCGCACCAATGGTTGGCGTTCCGGTAGTAAGGCCGATGTACGGAACAGATGCAGAAATAACCTGCACACCTTTTGCCGTAACGGGTGACCACTCATAGCTTTCCTGGTTGTACCCTGCAAGTACCTTGAATGAATGATTGCCGAGTTTTTTACCATATGTGGCAAACAGGTCGTAGACATCCTGTTTTACAGTTGCGTTTGTTTCTGTAATGGAACCGATGTTGTTTTCCTGGCGGATATCATTTGGTCCGTAACCAATTTTGTAAGGAAGATTTTCGATGTGGTATTTCCACAATTCTCTTTTTATACTCGCATCACCGGTGATCTGCAAATCGCCGTTAAGGAAAGTAGCCGTTCCTTTGATGATGTTCTGGAAACCAAATCTTGTTTGTTGATTGCGACCACCATCAGTAAGTTCTGCGCCTAGTCTGCCTGCACCATTGTTACCCCATGAACCATCGGGATTCTTAGCCACATTGGTTGGTTGAAGATAATAGACATCAGTTACGTTATATGTTGGCGCATCACGCAACATTTGGTACATCGACATGTTGTTGTCGATCTTCAGCCATTTTACCGGCATAAAGTTAAGACGCCCTCTGAGACCATATCTGTTCCAGTTGTCTTTAGCAATTTTGTTGAGGCCATTCTCATCAGTATAGTCCGCAGACAACACATAGTTTACCGGCAACTTCTTTGCATTTTCTGCCGAGCCACTGAATGACAATGTATGGTACTGTGAGAAGCTTGACTTGTTGAAAAAATAATTGTTCCAGTCATTGCTTCCCATGTAGGCCCACTTGGTGGGATCAGATGGATCCACTCTTACGTCCTCCACAGAAGGATCATCTGAGCGTTGTTTTGCCCATTTGTAATACTCATCTGAAAAGTTCACATAGTCCCACGGTGTATTGTTGGTGGATGTTTCCAACACTTTGGAGAAGATAAAAGGATCTGTAACGGCGGTTGGCAAAATGGTACGACGTGACCATGCGAAATAGTTATTATAGCTTACGTTCTGCTTGCCCATTTGCGAGCCTTCTTTCGTAGTGATCAGTATTACACCGTAAGCGGCCCTGGCGCCGTAAATGGCTGCTGTTGCCGCATCGCGCAACACGGTAATGCTGGCCACGTCATTAGGATTTACTCTCATCAAATCATCTGTTGTTCCTGCAATACCATCAATAACGATGAGCGGCGTTCCATCTGCATCGCTGATTGACGCGAAGCCCCTGATATTGAGCTTTGGTGTTTGTCCCGGCGCACCACCCATGTAAGTGATGTTCAATCCCGGACTTACACCCTGTAAGCCCTGGAAGATGTTGGCAATGGGACGATCCACCAAACGCTTGCCGGATATCTGATCAACAGCGCCGGTAACGTTTATTTTTTTCGCAGTGCCGTAACCCACTACTACAACCTCCGACATACTTGATGTTTTCGGTTTTAATGAAATGATCACTGATGCTTTCTCACCCTGCTTCAACACATAATTTTTTACTGTCTCGGATTTATAACCCACCGAACTAAAAGTCAACTCATAACTAACCTGTGGCAAAAGATTGGCAAAATTAAATTCGCCTTTTACGTTGGTTTGTACGGCCTGTTTAAATTTCAGTGAATCACTTTTTAGTTGTACCGAAACACCCGGAATGGCATCGCCATTTTCACCCTGTACAAGCCCGCGGATAGCGGCCTGCCTGTCCTGTGCAAAAGACACGAGACACGTGCACCAGAAGAAAAGCGATAACAGCAACTTGTGCGGCTTTCTTTTGATGGATCTGATTGACAATGTCGTACTGCTCATAGTTTAGCTAATTTTAGGTAATACAATCCCGCATATGCGTTGCATATGTTTTTTAAGTTCCAATATGAATGTTTAGTTAATTGTGCCTGCTAACCTTGTAATTTGTTGCTGTTCGTGTAATGGTCAGATCATTTACAAAAGCAATGTTTTCCAAAACAGTTTTCAACGGTTGTGTTGGGGGTATGGATCCTGTAAAACTTAATCCATTCAACATTTCTTCATCGAAGGATATGTTTGTTTTATATTCAGCCTGAAGCGTTTTAAACACATTTGCAAGTGGCTCACGATCGAATGTAAGCGTCTTCTCTATGTACTTTACAAGTACCGGCGCAGATTTCACGTAAGCCGCTACCGGCGTATCATTGCTGGCAGTTGTTACTTTGCAAAGCATCGATCTTGTATTAAATTTCAGCATGTTGCCGGGCAAAAGAAATATCTCTTTCTTTTGTTCAGCCTGTCTTACTACTACTTTACCTGAATGCAGGGTTACATCTATTTCTCCACTGGAGTCAACGTTCTTTATGGTAAATGCAGTACCCAGTGCGGTGGTAGCCAATGTGCCGCTATAAACAGTAAACGGCCGGGCCTTGTCGCTTGCAACATTGAACCATGCTTCGCCTTTTAAATGCAGCTCGCGGCTAACTGATGAAAAGCCTTTTGTGAAGCGCAGGGCTGATCCGCTGCTTAGCGCCACTTGTGTTCCATCACTCAGGCGAAACAATTTGCTCTTATTGGTATTGTTCTCAAGCACCGTGTCTTTTGCAATCGCATCTGTACGTTGCGCAATACCAGTGTTGCTCTTGTGGTGATTACCAAACATAAACAGCGCCTGTGACACAAGAAATAAAAAACCCATCACACCTGCAGCAACGGCCGCATATTTTATAAAGACCAATCGTCCATTCTTTTTGTTGATGTGCTGCATCACCACCGCATTGATGTGCTCGCGTGCCTGCGCAGGCATTGACGCAGAGACCAGGCCTATCTCATCCCAATTTGATTTATCTATGTAAGCATCGAGCGCCGCAGGATCTTTTTCAAGCGCCTGCGCAATGGCGCCCCATTCCTCATCGGAACAATTGCCTTTCAAAAAATTCTCTACTATTTCTTTGGATAAATTCAAAATACAAGTGGTTGTAATGAAGGATACGTTTGTCGATAACTGAAACCCGTAGTGCCTTAAAAATATTTTTTTTCGTGAGGATCAAAGAAAGAAAAACAAAGTCATTATGCGCTTCAGTTGCTTAAGTGCGAGAGAAATATGTTTCTCAACGGTGCGGTCAGAAATATTCAAAGTAGCCGCAATTTCTTTGTAGGAAAAACCATGCAATCGGTTGAGAACAAAAACTTTTTTGCGGACAGCAGGCAAGTCGTTCAATGAGTTGTTGAAGTCCGATTGCGCTTCGTTATGAGTGGAAAAAAATGGTTCAATGGTGTTGTGTTCTGTCTGAAACTCGCTCAGGAGGCGCTTTCTACGCTCTCTTTCGCGTATGGCGTCGATCATTACCGTTCTGGCAATCCTGAACAATTGTGTATCAAAATCGAATTCAGTTGAAAGTCCTTCACGGTATTCCCAGAGCTTAATGAATGTCATTTGCGTAAGCTCTTCCGCAAAATCGTCGTCCCTGGTCCGGCTAATAAAATAATAATACACCTTGGATTGCCAGTCCAGGAATGCCTTCTCAAAAGCGCTTTTATCAGAGTTTATTATGTGGTGTATCAGATCCACCCGAAATTTTTTACTAGAGTAATATGCAAACCTTTTCCCGATGAAACAATAACAAACGTTTGCGTAAAATTTTGATGCGGCAAATGTGGTACATTAGTTTTGAAATACTATATTAAATGATTGTAAACACGATGAACTTATTGATGTAAGTGTTGATAATGCGGCAGTTTCGCCTGTCGCAAAATTTTTCCACTATAGTTCTACAG
>Ga0318568_10000536_pt1 | contig 15112 bp, 17 predicted proteins | sample GRESIP088b5f21_FD_203690 | JGI IMG/M metagenome (GOLD analysis project Ga0318568, IMG submission 203690) | Tropical soil microbial communities from Luquillo Experimental Forest, Puerto Rico - GRE.SIPMG.088b5f21 | ecosystem: Environmental > Terrestrial > Soil > Tropical forest > Bulk soil...
GGCTGCCTCCGGTCGTGAGTGCACGGCAAAGGGAGATACTGAATCATGCGCTACCTGGACATTGCCACCAGCAAGCAGATCTCCAAGATCGGGCTCGGCACCTGGCAGTTCGGGTCCCGGGAATGGGGATACGGCGACCGCTACGCGGGCGACGTCTCGCAGGCCATCGTGGCACGGGCACTGGAACTCGGTGTCACCCTGTTCGACACCGCGGAGGTCTACGGCTTTGGCCGCAGCGAGCGCATCCTGGGCCAGGCACTGGCGGGCCAGCGCGACTCCGCCTTCCTGGCCACCAAGATCCTGCCGGTGTTCCCGGTCGCGCCGGTGGTGGAGCAGCGCGCGGTGGCCAGCGCGAACCGGCTCGGCACCCGCCTGCTCGATCTGTACCAGGTGCACCAGCCCAACCCGGTGGTCCGGGACGGCACCATCATGCGCGGCATGCGCGCCCTGCAACGGGTCGGCCTGGTGGCCGAGGTGGGCGTCAGTAACTATTCGCTGGCCCGCTGGCGGGCCGCCGAAGACGCGCTGGGCAGCCGGGTGCTGAGCAACCAGGTCTCCTACAGCCTGGTGGACCGCGCGCCGGAGCGCGAGTTGCTGCCCTACGCCGCCGCCCAGGGCCGTCTCGTGCTCGCCTACAGCCCGCTGGCGCAAGGGCTGCTGTCGGGCCGGTACGACCTGGACCACCGGCCGGGCAACCGGGTCCGGGCCGCCAACCCGCTGTTCCTGCCCGATAACCTCGGGCGCGCCACCGGCCTCATCGCAACGTTGCGCGAGATCGCCAGCGTGCACGCGGCCACACTGGCCCAGATCGCCCTCGCCTGGGTGATCCGCCACCCGACGGTCGCCGCGATCCCCGGCGCGTCCACCGTGGAGCAGCTGGAGCACAATGCCGCCGCCGCCGACATCGACCTCACCGACGACCAGTGCCAGGCGCTGGCCGACGCGGCTGCCGCGTTCCGCCCCGTCACCGGAACCGCCGCGCTGCCGGGCCTGGCCCGGGCCCGGTTCGGCCGTACCGCTGCGCCCGGCTGAGCCGCCGCCCAGGCCCGGCACGGACTATCTTTACCCTTTCCATTCCCTGAATCGTTCCAGATTCGTTAGGGTCAGAACGTGCCTGCCGACCCCGCCGACCTTCTCCGCCAGCGCGGCTACCGGGTCACCGGCCAGCGCCTGGCCGTGCTGCGGGCAGTGTCGGTCGAGCCGCACGTGACCGCCGATGCGGTGGCCGAGACCGTCCGGGCCGAGCTGGGGGCCATCTCGCTGCAAGCGGTCTACGACGTGCTGGGCGTCCTGGTCGGCGTGGGCCTGGTCCGGCGGATCCAGCCCGCCGGGTCCCCGGCCCGTTTCGAGGCCCGGGTCAGCGACAATCACCACCATGTGATCTGCCGTAGCTGCGGCCGGACGGCCGACGTCGACTGCGCGGTCGGTACCGCACCCTGCCTCACCGCGGCCGACGACATCGGCTACCAGATCGACGAAGCCGAGGTCATCTACTGGGGCCGCTGCCCGCAATGCCAGGCCACACCACCAGCCAGCCTGACCGCATGAGGGCCAGCGCCAGAAAGAGGGACAACATGAGTGACGAGAACAGCCGCCCGGTCGTGCACCCGGTCGAGGGCCGGTCTAACCGGGACTGGTGGCCGGACCAGCTGGACCTGAGGGTGCTCCAGCAGAACCCGCCCATGGCCAGCCCGATGGGCGAGGACTTCGACTACGCCGCGGAATTCAGCACCCTCGACCTCGATGCCGTGCGGCGGGACATCGACGCGGTGATGACCACCTCGCAGGACTGGTGGCCGGCCGACTACAGCCACTACGGGCCGCTGCTGATCCGGATGGCGTGGCACAGCGCGGGCACGTACCGCATCAGCGACGGCCGCGGTGGGGGCGGCGCTGGCACGCAGCGCTTCGCGCCCCTGAACAGCTGGCCCGACAACGCCAGCCTGGACAAGGCGCGCCGGCTGCTCTGGCCGGTCAAGCAGAAGTACGGCCAGAAGATCTCCTGGGCGGACCTGATGATCTTCGCGGGGAACTGCGCACTGGAGTCGATGGGACTGAAGACCTTCGGCTTCGGCGGCGGCCGCGAGGACGTGTGGGAGCCCGAGGACATCAACTGGGGCTCGGAGGGCACCTGGCTCGGTGACGAGCGCTACAGCGGTGACCGGGAGCTGGCGAATCCGTTCGGCGCTGTCCAGATGGGCCTGATCTACGTGAACCCGCAAGGGCCGAACGGCAACCCGGACCCGCTCGCGGCCGCCCGGGACATCCGGGAGACGTTCCGGCGGATGGCGATGAACGACGAGGAGACGGTCGCGCTCATCGCCGGCGGGCACACGTTCGGCAAGACCCACGGTGCGGCGCCCGAATCACACCTCGGCCGCGAGCCCGAAGGCGCGCCGCTGCAGCAGCAGGGGCTCGGCTGGGCGAACGACTTCGGCACCGGCGCCGGCGATGACGCCATCACCAGCGGGCTTGAAGGCACCTGGACACCCACGCCCACCAGCTGGGACAACAGCTTCTTCGCGACCTTGTTCGGCTATGAGTGGCAGAAGGTGAAGAGCCCGGCCGGTGCCTGGCAGTGGATCCCAACGGACCCGGCCGCGACGTCCACCGTCGCCGACGCGCACGACCCGGCGAAGACCCACCCGCCGGTGATGCTCACGACGGACCTCTCGCTGCGGATGGACCCGATCTACGGCCCGATCTCGCGGCGCTTCTACGAGAACCCGCAAGAGCTCGCTGACGCTTTCGCCAGGGCGTGGTTCAAGCTGACGCACCGGGACATGGGGCCGGTTGCCCGTTACCTCGGCCCGCTGGTTCCGGCGGAGCCGCAGATCTGGCAGGACCCCGTCCCGCCGGTCACCCACCAGCTGATCGGGGCCGAGCACATCGCCGGCCTCAAGCGCACCATCCTCGCGTCGGGGCTGACCATCCCGCAGCTGGTCTCGGCCGCCTGGGCATCCGCATCGACGTTCCGCGGCACCGACAAGCGCGGTGGCGCGAACGGCGCGCGCATCCGCCTCGCCCCGCAGCACGACTGGGAGGTCAACAATCCCGCTGAGCTGGCGGAGGTGCTGCGGACGCTGGCAGGGATCCAGCGTGACTTCAACAGCACCCAGGCCGGCGGCGGCACGCAGGTCTCCCTGGCCGACCTGATCGTGCTCGGCGGATGCGCGGCGGTGGAGCAGGCAGCGAAGGACGCCGGGCACGACGTCGAGGTCCCGTTCGCGCCCGGGCGCACGGATGCGTCCCAGGAGCAGACCGACGTGGAGTCCTTCGCCGTGCTGGAGCCGGTTGCCGACGGGTTCCGCAACTACCCCGGCAAGCTGCAGCCGCGGCTGGCCGAGCACCACCTGGTCGACCGGGCGAGCCTGCTGACGCTGACCGCGCCGGAAATGACCGTGCTGGTGGGCGGCCTGCGGGTGCTGAACACGAACTACGACGGGTCCAGCCTGGGTGTGTTCACCAGCCGGCCGGGCACGCTGACCAGCGACTTCTTCGTGAACCTGCTGGACATGGGCACCCGGTGGCAGCCGACGTCCGAGGCCGAGGACACTTTCGAGGGCCGTGACCGCGCGACCGGCGAGCTGCTCTGGACCGGCAGCCGGTTCGACCTGGTCTTCGGCTCCAACTCGCAGCTCCGCGCGCTCGCGGAGGTCTACGCGAGCGACGACGCGAAGCATAAGTTCGTCCGCGACTTCGTGGCCGCGTGGGACAAGGTGATGAACCTCGACCGGTTCGACCTGTCCTGACCGCGACGTTCAGGCCGGCCACGGCGGCCGGCCTGAACGTCCTGTCCGCTGAGGAGCCCGTGGTGCTTGAGATGCGCCCCGCCTGCGAGCGCTGCGGCACCGCCCTCCCGCCCGGTGACGACGCCCGCATCTGCAGCTACGAGTGCACCTTCTGCCCGGCCTGTACCGACCAGATGAGCGGCCGCTGTCCCAACTGCGGCGGCGAACTGCTGCCGCGGCCCCGCCGCAGCGCCACCCCAGCCACCTGAGCACGCAGGATAATCGGCCCATGCTGACGATCGGGACGATTGTGCTCGGGGCCGATGACGTGCGGCGGGCAGTGACCTTCTGGGGCCAGGCGCTCGGCTATGTGCCGCGGGACGAGGTGGAGGACACCTGGACCGTGCTGGTGCCGGGCGGCGGCCGGCCCGGCCCGGGCCTGTCGCTCGCGCTCAGCCAGACGCCGGTGCAGCAGCACCCGCGGGTCCACCTGGACCTGTACGCCGGCGACGCGGCCGATCAGGCGGCCGAGGTGGCGCGCCTGGTCGCGCTCGGTGCCGAACGGGTCGACTGGGATCTGTACCCGCCGGGCAGCGACTTCGTGGTGCTCGCTGACACCGAGGGCAACCGGTTCTGCGTCATCGACACCAGCGGTCACGGCTGACCGGGCGTATCGCCCGGCCCCCGGCGGCGCCAGGACGCGATGAGGACGCCGATGCCGAGCGCGCCAGACGGCGCGAGGGTGACCAGCGCCAGCAGCTGGTACCGCCAGGAGAACTCGAACAGGTCCGACGCCAGCAGCAGCGCCACCGCCGAGCCGAAGAACAGCATGCAGCCGAGGGCCAGCTGGCGCGGCTGCGAGTCGCGGCGGGTCCGCCGCCACAGCAGGGCCAGCGAGCCGGCCAGCCCGGTCACCGTGAACAGCAGCAGCAGCGGCCCCGGGGTGTACCCGCCGCCCAGCTGGTAGCCGCGCAGGAAACCCGCCACCGGAGCCCACACGGCTGGTGTGCCGCCGCCGAACTGGCCGGTCGCGGTGCGGACCACCTGCGGGGACGCGTGTGGCGGGTAGTAGGGGAACGAGGCCTGGAACTGCCAGCGGGAGATAGGTGCGTCGCCCGGGCTGGTATCGCGGCTGAGCGCGAACAGTTTCAGCACGTCCCCCGTGTAGGCACCGGCCACCCGCAACGGCTGCTGGGTCAGCACCCGGCCGGTGAAGTCCGAGATCAGCCGGTCGGTGGTGGCCCGCGGCAGGTTCGCGTAGTAGGGCCGGATCGGTGAGCCCGTCCCGTATTCCAGCCAGTCCGGTCCCAGCGCCTGCTGGGCCGGTGCCGGGCACATGCCGCGCTCGCTGGCGGGCAGCCGCAGGGTGGCGCAGTCCGCCGCTGCCGCCATCCGGCCGTAGAACGATGTGATACCGGAATGCGACAGGAAGAAGTCCCCGGTCATCACGGCGGAGCCGGCGCTGTAGGCGAGGATCGGCAGCACGAACGCGCCTGCCAGCGCGGCCGCCTTGCCGCCGGACCGCCGCCACCAGCCACCCTCCGCGCCGGTCCCGGCGACTAGCAGGAAGAGCACCGCCGGGATCACCAGCACCTCGCCCACCTGCGCGAACGTGGCCGACGTGCCCAGCACCAGCCCGGCCGCCAGCACCTGCCACCAGCCGGGCCGCGGCCGCCACAGCAAGATGGCCAGGCCGGCCACGACCAGTGCCTGAAACCAGGTGCCCGGCATGACCGTCTGCTCGGACTGGATCTGGTAGGCGTCCAGCAGCAGCGGCGCGATCGCCAGCGCCGCCAGCCAGCGGGAGCCACCGCGCCGCAGCACCAGCAGGTAGATGAGCACCGCCATGGCCAGCGCGAGCAGGTGCTGGATGGCGGCCACCGTGTCGAAGTTGGCGACCAGCAAGATCGCCCGCAGCGGCCCCTTGTAGCCGACCGGGTCCATGCCCTCGGCGTTGTACAGGTACCGGGTGGTGTCGATGTAGAACAGCGCCGGCCGGTAGGCGAGCAGGGCCAGCAGCCGCAGCACCAGGCCCATCGACAGCAGCGCGGCCGCCAGCCAGTGCCGCCGCAGGGCCGCGCGCGCAGCCCGCGCCCAGCGCGCCAGCCGGTCCTGGCGGGCTGGCCGGTCCGGGGAGCCCGGCGCCAGGTCCGGGGCGGCCACCGCCGGCACGGCCGTGCCCGGCGCAGCCCCGCCAGCCGGCTCCCGGCTGTCCTGCTGCCGTGCCGCCACCGTCACAGGCGGGCCTGCCCGCCGCTGGAGAGGCAGAGCGCGAGGAAGACCGTGACGATCGCCAGCCAGCGGGTCATCCGGTTACGCGGCACCTGGGTCAGCGCCGCCCACGCCACCGCGGTGTACCAGGCGAACACCCACGGCGCGACCAGAATCCAGGCGAAGGCCAGCGCGAACGGCGCCACCACCTCGCGCGGCTGGTCGGACGAGATCCGCCGGTGAATCAGCCAGGCGACGATGAGCAGCAGGACCGGCCAGGTCAGGCTGATGATCGTGATCAGCGTCCCCTTCGGCACGCCCAGCGCCAGGCCGGTCAGTTCGAAGACCCGCCACGGTGACGGCAGCGTGACCAGCTGGAGCCCGCCGAACACCGGTTTCAGCGCGCGCAGCCCGTAGGCGCTGAAGCCGATGGCCAGCGTCACCAGCGCCACCGCCGCGATCCGGGCCGTGCGCATCCATTCGTGCCGGCGCAGCAGCGGCCACGCCAGCCCGAGCCCGATCAGCACCGCGTAGATCTTGATCCCGCAGGCGACCCCGATCAGCATGCCCACCAGCACGTCGCCGCCCACGGTGGGCAGCCGCCTGGCCACCTGGATCGCGCAGATCGCGGCCGCAGCCACCAGCGTGTCCAGGTGCCCGCCGCTGACCAGTTGCTGGATCAGCACCGGATTCGCGGTCCAGAACAGGGTGGCCCGCACCGGGTCGTCGGACGTCTTCAGCAGCAGCACCCCGACGCCGATGAACGCGATCCCGTTCAGGATCATCAGCACCCAGACGGTGGTGGCCACGTTGTGGCCACCGATCGACGCCGCGAACGACTGGATCGCCGTCGCGTACGGCCCGTAGACCGACGGCTGCTTCTTCCACAACGAGCCTATGACCTGGAAGTACTGCGAATGCCGGCCCAGGAAGTGAAGCGGGCTGGTGGTGTACGGGTTGCCGCCCAGCGAGGCGATCCGGCCATAGGCCGCGTAGCTGGCGGTGTCCGACGAGCCGACCGGGGTGAGGCAGACCATGACCGCGACGATGGCCGAGCTGATCAGCAGCAGGTGCCGCGGGTTGGGGCGCCAGCCCTGGCTGTGCGCCCACAGCATGCCGGCCAGCCCGAGACAGGCCAGCACGTCCCCGGTGTAGAGCATCAGGCTGGCCAGCACGTGCTGGCCGGTCAGCGAGGGCAGCAGGGTCGACAGCGGCAGCCGGAGCGGCAGCGTCTCGGCGTTCGGCGCGGTCGCCCCGAGCAGCATGCCCAGCGCCAGCCCGGCCCCGGACACCGAGATGGCGACCTTCGGGTCCGACAGCCTGCTCCCGGCCAGTTTGCGGATCAGCGCGCTCATGAACCGCTCGATCGGGCCGCCGGGCAGCGGCCCGCCGCTGGCACCATCCGCCGCGGTACCCGCGGCCACCCGGGTGGATCCGGGTGGACCGGCGGACCCGGGTGGGTCAGCCGGGGGGATGGACACCTGTGTCACCTGGGCCAAACCTCCGTTGGCGACCTGCGCTGTCAGAGCCGGCGCAGACATGGCCGCGCCGTCCGGTCATGGGCCCGGGGGACTGCCCACCCTGCTGTCAGTTGCCGCCCCTGCGTGCGTGCCTTCCCCCAGCGTAGAGCGATATTCGAGCACTCCACGCCAGATTCCCCTGAATCGTGTGCGCACCGTTATGCCTACTGATGTGCTCTGTGTCACACCCCGGCGGTGTCCTCGGTCCGTTCCGGGAGCAGCAGGATCGCGCCGATCAGGAAGCACACGGCGCCCGCCAGCGTCCACAGGTTGGCCCGCTGCGCGTTGAGCAGCTGGCCGGTCACCGGGTTGACGTAGGCGTCCACCGCGGACACGCCGAAGGCGACCGAGCCGAGCAGGTTGAGCAGCGTGATCCACCACGCCCAGGACCGGGGCCGCCAGGCAGCCCAGCCGTGGCAGACCTCGTACCAGGCCAGCGCGCTGGCCACCAGGAAGCAGACCGAGCCGACCGCGTCGGGCCGCCACACATGCTGGTGGGCGGCGGTGGCGCTGAGGTTGGCTTGGGTGGCGACACCGGTGCTCACGTTGAAATAAAGGGTGCCGATCAACTGCACGCCGGTCGCCCACCAGTCGATCCGGCCCGGCTGGTAGACGAAGAAACGCCGGTGCCGGGGATTCTGCTCCGGCGGCGCGGCGTCCACGGCTTCCCGGTAGCTCAGGAACGCAGCCGAGGTGAAGAACAGCGAGCCGATGAAATAGGTCAGCGCATCCCAGCCCAGCCCAACCGCGGTCACGTAACCCGGGATCGAGCCGACCGCGAACAGCAGCGAGCCGACCGCGAACAGGACCGCGATCCACCAGCCACGGGCCCGCGGCGCCCACCAGGTCGAGCCGGCCGGGGCAGCGGCCTGGTGCTTGCGGTGGCGGCGGGATTCCCAGCGGACCACCAGGCCATCAGGGCGGACGTGGTCAACGTAGGTCAGGGCGGCACGGGTCCTGGCGCCGCCGCGGTTCCGCCCAGCCATCTCCGCATCCCATCTGCCCGCAGGACTCTCCCGGGTCAGCCACGCCGGCCACCAGCGCCCCGTCCCCGCCAGCCCATGATCGCCCATCCCGGCCGGCCCTCATGATCGTCCCGGCTTTTCACCGGCTGGATGGCACAAACCGGGCGGAATCACCACCTCTGATGACTTGAGCCCAGGAAAGTTCCCCCGGCCATGCGGTGCGGGTCAGCTGGCCGGGCCGGGCAGGCGCTGCTTGGCCTCCTGGTACAGGCCGGGCGGCAGCGGCCCCTGCTCGGCGATGGCGAGGTTTGCGGTGAGGTGGCCGACGTTTGCGGTGCCGACGATGGTGCTGCACAGGTCCGGGTGGCTGAGCGTGAACCGGAGCACGAACTCGATCGGGCTCATGCCGGCCAGCAGGTCGTCCGGGCCGGCCGACTGCCAGCGGCGCTGGCCCTCGCCCTCGGCCAGCCCGAGCGGCCCGCGCTGCCAGTTCTTGTCCCCGGCCGGCCCACCGCGGGCGGCGCCGCCCCGGATGAGGGTGCCCGCCCCCGCTGCGGCCGCCGCCGTGATGAGCTGCTCATGCTCGCGCTGGACGGCCGAGTACGGGATCTGGAACACGTCGAACACGCCCATCGCGATCTGGTCCGGCAGGTTGGGCAGGATGCCCGACATCCCGATGAAGCGGATCTTGCCCTCGTCCCGCATGGCCCGCAGCGTCTCGATGGTCTCGCCAGCCGCCAGCTGCTGGCGGCTGGGCGACATGTGCACCTGCACCAGATCCAGCCGGTCGGTGCCCAGCCGGCGCAGGCTCTGCTCCACCCCGGCCCGGACGTTGCCGGCGCTGTAATCGTGCGGGAACGGCGGCCTGGCACTGGGCGGCGGCGGGCCGAGCAGGCAGCCGCACTTGGAGGCCAGGAAGTACTCGTCCCGGCGGTGGCCGAGATACCGGCCGATGAGCTCCTCGCTGCGGCCGTAGTCGATCGAGGTGTCGATCAGATTGATGCCGCCGTCGAGCACCGCGTTGAGCAGACGGCCCGCCTCATCGTCCGGGATGGCCGGCGCGTACGGCTGGCCCCGCAGTTCCATGGCGCCATAGCCGAGGATGGTCACGTCCGCGCCGGTGCGCCCCAGCGGGCGGGTCTGGATCGCCATACGCCAGACGCTACCGGCCGGGCGGCCCGGCGGTCATCCGGCTACCGGTCAGCGGTTATCCGGCTAACGCGCATCGGCGGCGTCAACCAGCTGCCCGGCCTCTTCCCGGCGGTGGCGGCGCCGCTGGCCGAGCCGCCCGAACCGCCCGGGCCGCCGGCTGCGCTCTGGCCGGGCCGCCTGCTGCCTGGCCCGCCGCCGGGCCCGCCGGGGTGCTGGGGCGGCCGCCACCAGCAGTGTGTCCAGAGGCACGCGGGGGGCCTCGATCTCGTCCGGCGGCGCGTCCAGCGCCGTCACCACCTCCCGGCGGTTCCGCCAGAGCCAGCCGGACGCCCGCTGCAGCGCGCGCAGCTTGACCAGCCCGGTGATGATCAGGATCAGGCCGAGCAGTTTCACGTTCAGGAACGGGAGCCGGTCGGGCAGCGCCAGCAGCAGCACGGCGCCGGCAGCGATCAGCACCACCCCGGCGGTCCTGCTCCGCCTGGGCCGGCCCGGATATGCCGGCAGCGGCTCCTCCGGCCCGCCAGGCGGCCGCCGGTAGGCAGGCGGGCGCCGGAGCCGCCACCCGAACCACGCCTCTGACACGTACCGTGCCACCGCGGGGACCCCCTTCCGGCCTCCGACTATATCTCCGGCAGTGCTGCTAGTCAGCACATATCCGCTGGTACGGGTGCCAAACCTGGCATCCGGCCGGGCCTGCGGCTACCCGCAGGCGGCGCACAGGCCGAGCACATCCAGCCGGTGGCTGTGTGGCTGGAACCCGGCGGCGCGGGCGAGCTTCGCGATCGCCGTGCCCAGCTGCTGCTCGAAGTCGGCGGGCAGCGTCACGTCGGTCACCTTGCCGCAGTTGATGCACAGCAGGTGGTGATGGTGCTCGGTGAGGTCCTCCGCCAGCTCGTACCTGGTGAACTCGTCGTTCGCGGTGACCCGGCGGACCAGCCCGGCCGCCTGCAGGTCGACCAGGTGCCGGTAGGCCGAGCTGCGGGGCAGATCGGGCAGGCTCTCGGCGATATCGGCGATGCTGACCGGGTGGCCGGCGGTGACCAGCAGCTCCACGATGGCCCGCCGCCCGGAGGTGTAGCGCTGGTCGATCCGGCGCAGCCGGTGCTCGACCACGTGGTGCAGGTCATCGTCCATCGGCTGGGCTGACATCGCGCTCCTTCTGCTGGCTCGGCTGGCCCTGCCGCCCGGCGGGCCGGGGCCTGCGGGCCGGGCTAGTGCTCGTCGTAGTGCTCGTCGTGCGCGGCGTGCCGGTGCCCGTCGTGCTGATAGTCGACGTGGTCCTGGTGGGCCACTTCCTCGTGCCCGCACCCGGGCTGGTGCACATGCGGGTGCCCGGCGTGCGCCAGGTGCGGCAGCGGGTGCTCGTCATAGTGGTCGTCATGCGGCGTGTGGGCGTGGCCCTCGTGGACGTAGTCGGTGTGATCGGCCCGGTCCACGCTGGCGTGCCCGCACCCCGGCCCGTGCTCATGCGTGTGCGGGCCATGAACGTCATGCTCGTCGGCGGTCACGGTTCCTCCTTGCTGTGCTGGACGGCGTCGGCGACGATGTGGGCGACGTGCTGATCGACCAGCGAGTACACGGCCCCGCGGCCGAGCCGCTCGACGCCGACCAGATGCGCGCCCCGCAGCACGCGCAGATGCTGGGAGACCAGTGGCTGGCTGAGGCCGAGCCGGTCCACGAGCTCGTGCACGTACCGCGGCTGGGCGGCCAGTTCCGCCACGATCGCCAGCCGGGCCGGGGCTGCCAGTACCTTGAGCAGATCCCCGGCGGCCTGGAAGGCCTTGGTCTGCGGTGACACCACAACATATAAACACATGCCGATCTATTTATGCAAAGATGCCGTGCGTTCCTTACCTGAGGAGTCCGGCCCTCACTTGCCGGGCGTTCCAGCCGTACCTGCAGGCGGCTGTGCGCCTGCCGACAGGGCGGCCGCGCGCCTGCTTGCAGCTGGTAGTGCCTGCTTGGCGAGGGTCGGCCTTTATTTGCATTGAGACTCAGTCTCAGACTATGTTTAAACCATGCACCTGGCAACCCGGCGCGCCGTTCCGGCGGCGCTGGCCGGCCTGCTGGCGCTGGTGACGGCGGGCTGCGCCAGCACGGCCGCCGCCCCGGCCCGGGTGAATGGCACCGCGGTGATCAACGCGGTCGGCGCCGAGAACCAGTACGCCAGCGTGCTGAGCCAGATCGGCGGCCGCTACCTGCACGTCACCTCGGTGCTGGACAACCCCAGCACCGACCCGCACACCTTCGAGGCCAGCCCGCAGGTGGCCAGCGAGGTCGCCAGCGCCCAGCTGATCGTGCAGAACGGGCTCGGCTACGACACCTGGATCACCAAGATGGAGGCCGCCTCGCCGAACCCTGGCCGGAAGGTCATCGTCGCCCAGCAGGTGCTCGGGCTGCCGGACAGCACGCCCAACCCGCACCTGTGGTACCACCCGGCCACCATGCCGGCCGTGGCCCGGGTGATCGCGGCCGACCTGTCGGCGCTGCGGCCCGCCCGCGCCGCCTACTTCCGGGCGAACCTGGCTGCCTTCGACCGCTCGCTGCAGCCATGGCTGCACGCCATCGCCGCGTTCCGGGCGGCCCACTCCGGTATCACCGCCGCCACGACGGAGCCGGTGGCGGACTACCTGCTGACGGCGATGGGGATCAGGAATCTCACCCCCTTTTCGTTCCAGGCCGACATCATGAACGGCGTCGACCCCGCCCCGCAGGACATCGCGCTTGCGGACAGTTTCTTCAGCCAGCACCGGGTTCATCTGTTCGTCTACAACGAGCAGGTGACCAGTGCGCTCACGGCCTCGATCCGGCAGAATGCGCAGCAGGCCGGGGTGCCGGTGGTCGCCGTCTACGAGACCATGCCGGTGCCCGGTTACACCTATCAGTCGTGGATGCTCGCCGAGGTCAGCGCCATCCAGCGAGCGGTGACCAGCAAGATCTCGACTCAGCAGCTGTGATGACCAGCCCAGCCCAGGCAACCGCCCCCGAGATCCTCGCGGTCGACCAGGTCAGCGTGTCGCTGTCGGGCCGCCGCATCCTGGACGAGGTCAGCTTCACCATCCAGGCCGGTGAGTTCACCGGGCTGATCGGGGCCAACGGGGCGGGCAAGACCACCCTGCTGCGGGTCATCCTCGGCCTGCAACGCCCCAGTGCCGGCCGGGTCACCGTGCTCGGCCAGCCCCGTTCGGCACGCCACCCGGCCATCGGCTACGTCCCGCAGAAGGTGCTGCTCGACCCCGATCTGCCGATGCGGGCCAGGGATCTGGTCGCGCTCGGGCTGGACGGGAACCGGTACGGGTTCCCGCTCCGCTCGGCCGGGCGGGCCCAGGCGGTGCGGGAGATGCTGCACGCGGTGGACGCGGACCGGTTCGCCGACGCCCGGGTAGGCACCCTGTCCGGCGGCGAGCAGCAGCGGGTGCTGATCGCGCACGCCCTGATCACCCGGCCCCGGCTGCTGCTGCTGGACGAGCCGCTGGCGAACCTGGATCTGCGGGCCGGGCAGGAGGTCGTCCAGCTGCTCGCCCGGGTCGCCCGCGAGCAGCAGATCGGGGTGCTGCTGTCCGCGCACGAGATAAACCCGCTGCTGCCGGTGATGGACCGGGTTGTGTACCTGGCGGGCGGCCGGGCGGCGAGCGGGCCGACCGCCGAGGTGGTGCAGACCGAGGTGCTCAGCCGGCTGTATGGGCACCCGGTCGAGGTGCTGCGGGTGGGCGGCCGGGTGCTGGTGGTCGCCACCCCCGAGGAGCGGTGACATGCCCGGGGTGCTGACGGCGGTGTTCGAGCCGGGTTTCTTCAGCAGCCCGCAGGTGCACATCGCGGTCGTGGTGGGCGGCGTGGTCGCGGTCGTGTCCGCGGTCGTGGGGGTCTTCACCGTCATCCGCGGCCAGTCCTTCGCCGGGCACGCGCTCGGCGACGTCTCCGCGGCCGGCGGCTCGGGTGCGCTGCTGATCGGGCTCAGCCCGGTGGCCGGCTTCGTGGGCCTGGGCATCGCCGGGGCCGGCACGATGGACCTGATCGGGGTGCAGCGGCTGCGCGGCCGGGATCTGGCCACCGGGGTCGTGCTGGGTGCCGCCATCGGGCTGACCGCCCTGTTCCTCTACCTGGGCAGCACTACCGGCGCGGCGGCCGGGGCGACCCAGCAGATCCTGTTCGGCTCGATCTTCGTTGTCACCCCGGGCACGGTCCCGGTGGTGGCGGTGCTCGGCACGATCGCGCTGGCCACGATCGCGGCCGTCAGCCGCCCGCTGCTGCTGAGCACGGTGAGCCCGGATCTCGCCGTGGCCCGGGGGATACCGGTCCGGCTGGTTGGCCTGCTCTACATGCTGGCGCTGGCGGTCGCGGTTGGGCTGTCGTCGCTGGCCATCGGCGCCATCCTGGCCACCGCCCTGCTGATCGGCCCGCCCGCGGCGGCCCTCCGGCTGACCTCGACGATGGCCAGGGCGCTGGCCGTGGCGTGCCTGATCGGGGTGCTCGCCACCTGGCTCGGGGTGCTGCTGGCCTACGACAGCTTCTACTGGGGCTCCTCCCATCTGGCCCTGCCGGTCAGCTTCTTCGTCGTCGCCCTGGTGTTCACCACCTATCTGGCGTCCGGGCTGCCCGCCGCCCGCCGCGCCCGGGCGGTCCGGGGCTGAGCCGCATGTTCACAAGCTTCATGCTCAACGCCTGGCTGGTGGCGACCGTGGTGGCCCCGGTGGCGGGGGTGGTGGGCTATTTCGTGGTGCTCCGCGGGTCGGCGTTCCCGGCGCATGCCATCCCCAAGGGCGCCTTCGCCGGCGCGGCCGGGGCCAGCCTGCTGGGCATCAGCACGCTGCTCGGGCTGGCTGTCTTCGCGCTGCTGGGCGCGCTGGGGATCGGCGCGCTCGGCCGCCGCGGCCGCCAGGACGTGGTGACCGCGCTGGCGCTGGTGATGATGCTGGCGCTGGGCGCGGCGTTCCTGTCCCGGACCACCCAGTACGAGCCGGAGGTCTACGCACTGCTGTTCGGCGAGGTGCTCGGGGTGAGCACGACGGCGATCCTGCCGGTCGCCGGGCTGGGGCTGGCCTGCGTGGCGGCGATCGCGGCGCTGTACCGGCCGCTGCTGCTGTCGGCTGTGGTGCCCGAGGTGGCCGAGGCCAGGGGCGTCCGCAATCACCGGATCGAGATCTGGTTCCTGCTGGTGGTGGCGCTGGCGACGGCCATGACGTTGCCGGTGGTCGGCGCGCTGCTGATCTTCAGCCTGATGATCGGCCCGCCCGCCGCGGCCAGGTCGGTCACCAGCCGCCCGGGCACCGCGCTGGCGGCGTCGGCCGGCCTGGCGCTGGTCACCGTCTGGGCGGCGCTCGCCGCCTCCTATGCCAGCAACTGGCCGGTCGGCTTCTTCGTGGGGGTGCTGGCGGCCCTGCTGTACGGGGCGGGCCGGGCCTGGGCCGGCTGGCGCCGGATCCGGCCAGCCTGACTGGTCACGGACCGCTTCCCGGAGACCACCTGGCACCGCGGATGCAGCCCGGTACACTAACCGGCTACGGGACGACGTGGCCCGAGCCAGCGCTGCTCC
>Ga0318568_10000539_pt1 | contig 15071 bp, 9 predicted proteins | sample GRESIP088b5f21_FD_203690 | JGI IMG/M metagenome (GOLD analysis project Ga0318568, IMG submission 203690) | Tropical soil microbial communities from Luquillo Experimental Forest, Puerto Rico - GRE.SIPMG.088b5f21 | ecosystem: Environmental > Terrestrial > Soil > Tropical forest > Bulk soil...
ATCCGCGGCGGCAAGTTCTTGAACAACCCGCGGATGGCCGAACTGCACGCCAAGGAGGCTCCGGACCGGGTCTGGGAGCTGGAGGCGTGGGGCGCCCTGTTCGACCGGACCAAGGACGGCAAGATCAGCCAGCGCAACTTCGGCGGGCACGAGTACCCGCGGCTGGCGCACGTGGGCGACCGGACCGGCCTGGAGATGATCCGCACGCTGCAGCAGCGGGTCGTGGCCCTGCAGCAGGCCGACTCCTACGAGCTCGGCGACCCCGAGGCGATGATCAAGGTGTTCGCGGAGACGACGGTCACGCGGCTGGTCAAGGACGCGTCGGGCCGGATCGCCGGGGCTTTCGGGTACATCAGGGACACCGGGCGTTTCGTCTTGTTCGAGGCGCCGACGGTTGTCTTGGCGACCGGCGGCATCGGCCGCACGTTCAAGATCACCTCGAACTCCTGGGAGTACAGCGGCGACGGGCACGCGCTGGCGCTGCTGGCCGGGGCGGACCTGCTGAACATGGAGTTCGTCCAGTTCCACCCGACCGGCATGGTCTGGCCGCCATCGGTGGCCGGCCTGCTCGTCACCGAGTCGGTGCGCGGCGACGGCGGCGTGCTCCGCAACTCCGAGGGCAAGCGGTTCATGTTCGACTACGTGCCGGACGTATTCCGCGCGCAGTACGCGGAGACCGAGGAAGAGGCCGACCGCTGGTACACCGACCCCGACCACAACCGGCGCCCGCCGGAGCTGCTGCCACGAGACGAGGTCGCGCGGTCCATCAACTCCGAGATCAAGGCCGGCCGCGGCTCACCGCACGGCGGCGTCTTCCTGGACGTGTCCACGCGGCTGCCCGCCGAGGAGATCCTCCGCAAGCTGCCGTCCATGCACCACCAGTTCATGGAGCTAGCGGGCGTGGACATCACCAAGGAGCCGATGGAGGTCGGCCCGACCTGCCACTACGTGATGGGCGGCGTCGAGGTCGACCCGGACACGGCCGCCACTTCGGTGCCCGGCCTGTTCGCGGCCGGCGAGGTGTCCGGCGGCATGCACGGCTCCAACAGGCTCGGCGGGAACTCGCTGTCCGACCTGCTGGTGTTCGGCAAGCGGGCCGGAGACGGCGCGGCGGACTACATCGAGTCCCTGTCTGGTGCGCGGCCTGGTGTCTCGGGTGCCGACCTGGATGCCGCCATGGCCGAGGCGCTCGCGCCACTTTCGCGGAGCGAGGGCGAGAACCCCTACACGGTGCACCACGAGCTGCAGCAGACGATGAACGACCTGGTCGGCATCATCCGCCGCGAGCACGAGGTCAAGCAGGCGCTGACCGAGCTGGAGAAGTTCCGCGAGCGGGCTTCCCGGGTGTCCGTGCCGGGCGGCCGGGCCTACAACCCGGGCTGGCACGTCGCGCTTGACCTGCGGAACATGCTGCTGGTCGCCGAGTGCGTGGCGCTGGCCGCGCTGGAGCGGCAGGAGTCCCGCGGCGGGCATACCCGCGAGGACTACCCGGTGATGTCGCCTGAGTGGCGCAAGGTGAACCTGATCCTGACGATGACCGGCGACACGGTGTCGCTGTCTCGCAAGCCGCTGCCGGTAATGCGCCCGGACCTGCTCGGGCTGTTCGACAAGGCCGAGCTCAAGAAGTACATGACCGAGGAAGAACTGGCCGGGCTGGGTTCGGCGGCTGCGTCTGAAGAGGGGCACTGATGGGGTACAAGGCGGCTCTGAAGGTCTGGCGCGGCGACGCCGGGTCCGGATCGCTCGTTGACTACGAGGTCGAGGTCAACGAGGGCGAGGTCGTCCTCGACGTGCTGCACCGGCTGCAGGCCACGCAGGCGAGCGACCTGGCGATCCGGTGGAACTGCAAGGCAGGCAAGTGCGGGTCCTGCTCGATGGAGATCAACGGCCGGCCGCGGCTCGGCTGCATGACGCGGATGTCGACCTTCGGCGAGGACGAGGTCTTGACCATCACGCCGATGCGGACGTTCCCGGTCATTCGCGACCTGGTCACGGACGTGGCCTTCAACTACGCGAAGGCGCGGCAGATCCCGTCGTTCACGCCGGACCCGTCGATCAAGCCGGGCGAGTTCCGGATGCAGCAGGAGGACGTGAACCGGTCGCAGGAGTTCCGCAAGTGCATCGAGTGCTACCTGTGCCAGAACACCTGCCACGCGATCCGCGACCACGAGGAGAACGAGACCGCGTTCGCCGGCCCGCGGTTCCTCATGCGGGTCGCGGAGCTCGAGATGCATCCTTGTGACGAGGCGGACCGGCGGGAGATCGCGCAGGAGGACTTCGGCCTCGGCCTGTGCAACATCACCAAGTGCTGCACCGAGGTCTGCCCCGAGCACATCAAGATCACCGACAACGCGCTGATCCCGCTGAAGGAGCGGGTCGTGGGCCGCAGGTACGACCCGCTGGTCTGGCTCGGCTCGAAGATCTCCCGCCGGCCATCGAAGGAAGACACGCCCGCCGTCCCCGGCAAGCGGTAGGCGCGGCTAAGCCGCCGCGGGCGCGCCGCTCGCCCGCTGGCCGCGGCTTGGCCGCGGTGAGGCCTGTTTGAGGGTTGTGGCCCACCGACCTCATTCTTTGAGGCCAGTGGGTCACAGCCCTCATTAATTTCCGGGTCAGGCCGAGGCGCGGCCCGGAGTCGCGTGCCGCGCCCCTAGGGCATGCCTGCCTGCCCTTGTCACATCAGCCCCGGCCGTCCACTTTACGTACCCCGCGACCACTTTCCAGTCCGAAATGTCGGATTTATGTGGTCACAGAGTACGGCAAGTCAACGGTTGCACGTCCGGTGGGGGCCCGGGCCATTTACGCCGAAGACCCCGGTCCTTCAATTCCTCATATGAAGTGGGTTCGGTTACTCGACGTGCCAGGTGGCTGCCGGGGTCGCCGCGCAGGGCCCGGTGACTAGGGCCGTACCGGCGGGCGGGACCGTGACGCAGGAGCCGGGGGCCGCGGCGCTGGCGATCTCGGTGGCGATCGGGCCGGCGGGGATCAGCGTCCACTTGGTGGCCGCCGCGCCGTTACAGGGGCCGAGCGACAGCGCCGCGCCGGCGCCGGCCTCGGTCAGGCACTGCCCGCTCAGGCGGAACGTCCCGTCGGCGCCGGCCGTCCAGTGCTGGGCCGCCACGTTCGCGCAGCCGGCCAGGTTGACGGCGGTGCCCGCGGTGGCCAGGCACTTGCCCGGCTTGCCGGACATGACGCCGGCCGCCGGACGGGCCCAGTGCTCGTTCGACTGGGTCGCGACGTTCGCGCAGGTCGAGAGCACCGGCCGGGTGCCGTTGGCCGCATTGGCGACCGGGACGTAGAGGCACTTGCCCGACTGCGGGTTCACCAGCTGGCCGTAGGAGCCCGCCTGCCACTGCTGGGCGCCGTCACCGGGAAGGCAGGACCATAGCTGGAGCTTCGCCCCGTTGGCCTTGCTCTCGCCCGCCACGTCCAGGCACTTGCCGAGCACCCGGGCCGTGCCGTCCTGCGCCACGGTCCAGTTCTGGTTCGGGTGGCCGTTGCAGCTCCACAGGTTCACGAGCGTGCCGTTCGCGGTGCTCGCCTGCGGGTCGTTGAGGCACTTGCCGCTCCCGCCGACCTGCCTGACGGTCCCGGCCACACCGCCGGGTGCCGCCGTGATCGTCCACGTGAACGACGCAGAACCGGTCGCGTACAGGCTGTCGGACGCGGAGACCGTCACCTTGAACGTGCCCGGCTTAGACGGCCAGCCGGTGATCAGCCCGGCGGAGTTCATGGACAGCCCGGCAGGCAGCCCGGACGCGGCCAGCGACACCGCGGACCCGGTGTCCTGGTCAGACACCGAGATCGACAGCGACACCGGGGACCCGGCGGCCGTGGTGCGATTGCCTGGCGAGTGCACCGTGAGTGTCCCGTGCACGTCCCAGGTGAACGTCATCGCGGCGGGGACCGAGCCGGCCGTGGACGGCGTGACCGTCACCAGATAGGAGCCAATGGCGGTCGGGGTGCCGGTGATCTGCCCGGCGGCGTTCACCGTCAGCCCGGGCGCGACCGGGCCGGCTCCATAGCTCACCGCCTGGCCGTTCAGCGAGTTCAGCGTGCGGAGCTGCACCGGGGCGATCGCCTTGCCCACCTGGCTGACCTGCAGGACCGGCCCCAGGTAGTCAAGGTCGGTGCCGCCCTTGATCCCGGGGGCGGTTCCGCCGCTTGTGTACTGCCAGAACGTGGGGCTGTTCCACCCGGCCGGCACCGCCGGGTGGGACACGCCGTAAGACGCGAGCCACAACGGATAGCCGCCGAACGCCGCGCTGTTCCCCGTGCACGTGCTCCAGAACGAGGGCGCGGTGTAGATGATCGGGGTCTTGTTCGTCTTCTTCTTGGCCTCGGCGAGGAACTGCTGGATCCACGTCACCAGGGCGGACTGGGACAGCCCGTAGCACTGGTTGCCGTGCGGCTCCGAGCCGGCGTACGGGTCGGCCTCGATGTCCAGGACGAGCGGCAGCATCAGCTTGCTCGATGAGTAGGCCGGGGAGGCCATGCTAATCTCGTTGGTCCAGGCGTAGTCGGCCTGCTGGACGGCCGTCCCGTTCCCGGGATACGGGTTCGCGAACACGTACGGCATCACGTACATCCCGGCCGCGGTCGCTCCCGTCACGTCCGAGAGGTACGCGGGGTTCTTGTAGTAATTGCCCTCGGTCGCCTTGACGCCGACGAACGTGTTCCCCGCCTGCGCCAGAGCCGTCCACGGAGTGCCGCTGCTGAAGGTGGTGAGACCGGAAACGTCCACCCCCGACGCGGGCGCCGGCGTCGCCGCCGCCGGAACCGCGGTCGCGGCCGGAACGGCCAGTCCCGCCAAGATCATTAGTACGCCGCCCACGTTGCTGGTGAGTCCCCTGAGACCAGTCACGCGCGGGAGCTTATCAATGCCTATGGTGCGAATGCGGTCTTAACTGGTGATTCGCGGCTGAATCGATCATCTTTACGCCCCGTACTTCAAGATCACCCCGTGGGCGGCGGCAGGTGAGCTGACCGGCACCTCCTCGCCGAAGCCCCATAGCGACCGGGTGCCGGGAATCCAGGCGAGCGCCTGCGTGATCGTGACGTCACCGCGGGGGGCGGGCACCGCCACCCGTGTCCAGGCACCGTTGCCGTAGTGGGCGAGGTACGCCGCGGGCGTTGGGCTGCTGCTCAGGAGCGTCACGCCGACCCAGATCCCGCCGTGCCCGTCCTGGGCGATCACTGTCGGCTCCGCCCCGGCGTAGGGGACCTTGACAGCGGCCCACTTCGTGCCGTTCCAGTGGATCAGGAACGCTTTCGGCGGCGCGCCCGTCGACGTGTGCACGATTATGCCGGCGACCCACACGTTCGTAGCGCTGAGCGCGGCGATGCCCATGGGAATGGCGATCTGCTTGGCCGTGAGGCCGAGGCGGGGAGCGGGCGTCGCGCGCCAGGTCTTCCCGTTGAAGTCCATGATGCCGAGGACCGGCGACCCCGATGATGACAGCTTGGAGAAGCCGGCCGCCCAGATGTTCTTGGCCGACGTCGCGCTGGCGTGCAGCCCCGCTACCGGAACCCGCACCGCCGCCCATTTCCGGCCGTTGAAGTGGGCGGCGTAGGGAACCCCGGGCGTGGCCGACGTCACGGCGGCGCCGAGCGCCCAGGCGTTCGCCGCCGACGTCGCTACCGCCGATGTGACGATGGTAGGCAGCTTGGCCGTGGCACCCCAGCCGCGACCGGTCCAGTGCAGCACGGCGGTGGCATTGCCCGCGCCGGCCGCGACGGAGTTCATGATCCAGGCATTGCCTGACGCCGCGGCGACCGCCGAGTCCCCTTGCTCGGCGCTGCTGTTCACGTAGGCCTTCGGCACCGAGACGGCCGTCCAGGCCTTGCCGTTCCAATGGCGGACCAGCAGCGTGTTGCGGGTACAGGACGCGTTAGCGCAGACGCTGCCCGCCGCCCAGGCACTGCCCGGCCCTGTCGCGGCCAGCTGGTCGAACCCGGAGCTGCTGGCGGGCAGCGTGGCGGTGATCCGCCAGCCGGGCGTGGTGGCCGCCTGGCTCAGCCCGCCGGCCGCCATCAGCGCTCCCGCCACCGCCATCGGGACCGCAACACGAAGAACACGTCTGAACACGGGGCCCGCTCCCTAGCAACGATATTTGTGACTTATGTAGCGAATGGGATATTAGCGGCACGCACCCGGGTTCGGCGAGCCGACCCGCCTGTGGTTTCGGGTCGCGGATACGATAACCACGGGCCTGGGGCGTCCGGCACGCGCTTGTTCGGCGACTGGAGGGCACGGTGTATCCGCACATTACCTATCTCGAGGCCATCGTCGTCGGGCTGATCCAGGGCGTCACCGAGCTCTTCCCCATCTCCAGCCTCGGCCACAACGTGCTCCTCCCGGCACTGGTAGGCGGCCAGTGGGCGAAGGATCTCAGCGTGTCCGCGCCGGAGTCGCCCTACCTGGCGTTCATCGTCGGGATGCACGTCGCGACCGCGATCGCGATGATCACCTATTACTGGCGCGACTGGCTGCGCATCATCAAGGGGTTCTTCGGGTCGATCGCGCACGTGGTCCTTCCCGCCCCCGGCACCCGGCGCTGGGCGACGCAGACCGCCGAGCAGAAGCTCGCGTGGATGATCATCCTGGCGACCATCCCCGTCGGCATCGCGGGCCTGGCGCTCGAGCACGATTTCCGGGTCTACTTCAGCAAGCCGGTGCCAACAGCGTTGTTCCTCGCGCTCAACGGCGTCATCCTGCTCTACGGCGAGCGGCTGCGCAGGCGGCGGGTCGGCCTGCAAGAGCAGCAGATGGCCGAAGACCGGCAGATCATCGAAGGCGGTCAGCTGGCGGCCGTTGGCGGCCCTGCCGGTGAGCTCGCGCACTCCGCCGGGCAGCGCGCGCTCAAGCGGCGCGAGGCCGACCTCGGCGTGCTATCCAACCGGCGGCTGGTCCGGCTGGGCTGGCTGAACGCGTTCGGCCTCGGCGCGGCGCAGATTCTCGCCCTGCTGCCCGGGATCAGCCGGGACGGCATGGTGATGGTGTCCGGCCTGTTCCGCGGGCTGACGATGCAGGATGCCGCCCGGTTCTCGTTCCTGCTGTCCGCGCCGGTGATCTTCGCGGCGGGCGTGCTGAAGATACCGGACCTGACGGGCCCGCTCGGTAACGGGGTTCGCGGCCAGGTGCTGGTCGGCTCGATCATGTCCGGCGTGGGCGCGTACCTCGCGCTCCGGTTCTTCGTCCGGTACATCTCGGATCCCAAGCGCACGCTGACGCCGTTCGCCGTATATTGCCTGGTCCTTGGGTTGGGAAGCGCGATTTACCTCGGAATCCGCTGACGGCGCCGTCCTTTTATGCCGAACGGAAGCGGCTGGCTCTGCAGAGTCAGCCGCTTCCGTTCGGGATGATAAGCGCTAGGCCTGCTCGCCGCGGGAGACGCGGCCGCGGATACGGCCGCGTTCCTTGGCGTCGAGGACGGTCTTGCGCAGGCGGACGGCCGACGGCGTCACCTCGGCGCACTCGTCCTCGGCGCAGAACTCCAGGGCCTGCTCCAGGCTGAGCAGCCGCGGCGGGACCAGCCGCTCGAGCTCCTCCCCGGTGGACTGCCGGATGTTGGTGACCTTGCGCTCCTTGGTGATGTTCACGTCCATGTCGTCGGTGCGGGAATTCTCGCCGACGATCATCCCCTCGTAGACCTCGGTGCCGGGCGAGACGAACAGCGAGCCGCGCTCCTGCAAGTTGAACATCGCGTAGGCGTTGGCGGCGCCGGACCGGTCGGCGACCAGCGAGCCGGTCGCCCGGCCCCGGATCGCGCCCGCCCACGGCTCATATCCCTCGAAGACGTGGTGCGCGATACCGGTGCCCCGGGTCTCGGTGAGGAACTGCGTGCGGAACCCGATCAGCCCGCGAGACGGGACGAGGAAGATCAGCCGGACCCAGCCGGTGCCATGGTTGGTCATCGACTCCATCCGGCCGCGGCGCACCGAGACCAGCTGCGTGACGGCGCCGAGGTATTCCTCGGGCACGTCGACGGAGAGCCGTTCGACGGGCTCGTGAACCTTGCCGTCGACCTCCCTGGTGACGGCCGCGGGGCGGCCGACGGAAAGCTCGTAGCCCTCTCTGCGCATGGTTTCGACCAGGACCGCGAGCGCGAGCTCGCCGCGGCCGCGGACCTCCCAGGTGTCCGGGCGCTCGGTCGCCAGCACCTGCAGGGACACGTTGCCGACGAGCTCGCGGTCGAGCCGGTCCTTGACCAGGCGCGCGGTGACCTTGGAGCCCTTGACCTGGCCCGCCAGCGGGGAGGTGTTCGTCCCGATCGTCATCGAGATCGCGGGCTCGTCGACCGTGATCAGCGGCAGCGGCCGCGGGTCGTTCGGGTCAGCGAGGGTCTCCCCGATCATGATGTCCGGGATGCCGGCGATCGCGACGATGTCGCCGGGCCCGGCGCTGTCCGCCTGCACGCGCTCCAGGGCCTCGGTGAGGAACAGCTCGGAGACCTTTACCCGCTCGATCGAGCCGTCGCGGCGGCACCAGGCGACCTGCTGGCCGCGGCGGATCGTCCCGTTGTAGACCCGGCAGAGGGCGATCCGGCCCAGGTAGGACGAGGCGTCGAGGTTGGTGACGTGGGCCTGCAGCGGGGCGGTGGGGTCGTAGACAGGCGGCGGGACGGTCTCGCGGATCACGTCGAACAGCGGCTCCAGGTTGTCGTTGTCCGGCATCTCGCCGTCCTTCGGCCGGTTCAGGCTCGCCCGCCCGGCGCGCGCGGCGGCGTACACGATCGGGAACTCGATCTGCTGCTCGCTCGCGTCCAGGTCGATGAACAGCTCATAGCACGCGTCCACGACCTCGGCGATCCGCGCGTCGGAGCGGTCCACCTTGTTGATCACCAAGATGACGGGGAGGCCGGCCTCCAGCGTCTTGCGCAGCACGAACCGGGTCTGCGGCAGCGGCCCCTCGCTGGCGTCGACCAGCAGGACCACGCCGTCCACCATCGAAAGGCCGCGTTCCACCTCGCCGCCGAAGTCCGCGTGCCCGGGCGTGTCGACGATGTTCACCGTCAGGCCGCCGTGCTTCACGGCCGTGTTCTTGGCGAGGATCGTGATGCCCTTCTCCCGCTCCAGGTCATTGGAGTCCAGCACGCGCTCGTTCACATGGGCGTTGGCCCGGAACGCGCCGGACTGCCACAGCATCGCGTCCACCAGCGTGGTCTTGCCGTGGTCGACGTGCGCGACGATCGCGACGTTCCGCAGGTCGTCGCGGGTCGCGAGCTGGCTCGTCAGGATGGTGATCTGCGGTGCGGACATGCGTGAGTTCTCGCTTATTCGGCATCGGGAGTCCGGCACGTGAGTTCGTGGCCGCGCCACGCGGATCCGTGGCCGCCTACCAGTCTAGTGGCCTCGCATCGGGGGGCGATCCGGCCTAAGGCAGGGGGGCGGGATCTAAGGCGCCCCGGGCGGTGAACATAAGGCGTTCGTCCGATGTGCCGCGGGGGGTCTTAGAGCGAACCTCAAGGTGTGGGGAAACCAGGGCGGTCCCCCGGACCGAGGAGGAAAAATGCACCCGGACATCATGGGTGAAGTGATCAGGCAGCGGAACACCGAGCGGCGGGAGCAAGCCAGGAAGACCAGTCTCGCGCGGTCACTGCGCAAGACACTGCGCCAGCGCTCCCGGACCGAGGGACAGGACACGTTCGTCGTCCCGCCGATCCCGGACTACGTGGACGGTACGTTCCGGACCACCGAGAACGCCGGGAGCCATGCCCCGGCAGGGCGCGGGGCCCGCTGACAAGGCGGGCGCCGTCATGGCGGGCGAGGAAAGCGCGCGGGCGCTCGGGCTGGCCGGAATGTCAGACCCCCGTGGGATGCTAGACATTGAGATGAGCAGGCGCGGGACGAGCCCCGTCCTGGTTGGGCGGGCTGCGGAGATAGCCGCCCTGGAGACCGCGTTCGACGCGGTGCGACAGGGCGGCCCGGCCGCTGTGCTCATCGGCGGCGAAGCGGGAGTAGGCAAGACCCGGCTGCTCAGCGAGTTCGCCGATGGCGCGCGGGCGGCCGGTGCCCGGGTGCTGGCCGGCGGGTGCCTGGAACTCGGTGCCGACGGACTGCCGTACGGGCCGTTCACGGCGATTCTGCGCAACCTGGTGCGGGAGGTCGGTGCCGACCAGATCGCTGGCGTGCTGCCCAGCAGCGGCCGGGCCATACGGGAGCTGGCCCGGCTGCTTCCCGAGCTCGCGGACGGCCAGGGGGCCGGTACCCCCGCGAGCCCGCTGGACATCGCTTCGGTCGCGACCGGACCGGCCGCGGACGAGGCCCGCGCCCGCCTATTCGAGGAGTTCCTGACTCTGCTCGAACGGCTCGCCGAGCAGCAGCCCCTCGTCCTGGCGGTCGAGGACGCGCACTGGGCCGACCGGTCGAGCCGCGACTTGCTGGCCTTCCTGATCGGCTACCAGCGCGCGCTGCACAACGTGCTGATCGTGGTGACGTTCCGCTCCGACGAACTGCACCGCACGCATCCGCTCCGGCCGCTGCTCGCCGAGCTGGCCAGGATCGACTGGGTGGAGCGGACCGAGCTGCCCAGGCTAAGCCGCGGCGAGGCGGAAGAACTCGCGGCCGCGGTCCTCGGCCGTGCCCCCGACCGCGAGCTGACCGACGACCTGTACGAGCGGGCCGAGGGCAACCCGCTGTTCACCGAGGAGCTGCTGGCCTGCGAGGACGGCTGCGCCGGGATACCGGACTCGCTGGCCGACCTGCTGCAGCAGGCCGTGCGCCGCCTGCCGGAAGACACCCAGGAGGTGCTGCGCATCGCCAGCGCCGGGAGCGGCAGCATCAGCCACGCGCTGCTCGCCAAGGTCAGCGGGCACACCGAGGACGAGCTGATCGCCGTCATCAGGCCCGCCGTCACCGGCAACGTGCTGGTGACCACCTCCGACGGATACGCCTTCCGGCACGCCCTGATCCGGGAGGCCGTGCACGAGGACCTCCTGCCCGGCGAGCACAGCAGCGTGCACACCAGGTTCGCGCTCGCCATCGACGCGGATCCGGCGCTCGTCTCGGGCGGGCGCGCCGACATCGAACGGGCGCACCACTGGTACTCGGCGCACAGCACGACGGGGGCGCTCACCAGCGCGTGGCAGGCATCCGCGCAGGCGTCCCGGACGGTGGCGCACGCGGAGCGGCTCATGCTGCTCGCCCGCGTCCTCGAGATGTGGGACCAGGTGCCGGACGCCGCCGAGCGCATCGGCGCCGACCACGTGCGGGTGCTGGAGGAGGCGGCGGAGGCCGCCCTTGACACGGGCGAACAGCAGCGCGGTCTCGCTTTCGTGGAGGCGGCGCTCGCCCAGCTCGACGAGGACACGGCGCCGGTCCGGGTCGCCATGCTGCTCCGCCGCCGCTACTTGTTCCGGCATGAGCTCGGCATGGCCACCGACTTCGACGACCTGGACCGGGCGCTGCGCCTGGTTCCCGAGACGGTGTCCGAGGAGGCGCGGACGGAGATTCTCCTCGCCGCCGCGCACTGCGGAGGTGACGCCCAGGGCCCGCAGTTCAGGATCTGGGCGGGGGAAGCGCTCCAGGCCGCCAGGAAGGCGGGCAACCTCGACGCGGAGGCGCAAGCCCTCGCCACCCTCGCGATGATCGAGGCCCTGCCGAGCGGGATAGGGACGCCGGACAGCGAGCCGCTGCGGCTGATCGCGCAGGCAAAGGCGACCGCGGAGCGGGCCGGCTGCTATCAGCCCATCATGAAGCTGGTGATCTACGAGTCGCACCTGCTGTGCGGCGCGGGCTTGTACGAACGCGCCGCCAAGGTCGCCAGGGATGGCATAGCGGACGCCGAACGGCACGGACTTGCCCGCACCGCGGGCGCCTTCCTCGCGATCAACCTAGCGGAGCCGCTGATGTACCTCGGCCGCTGGGACGAGGCGGCGGACGTCGCCGAGCGGGCCCTGGACCTGGCCCCGCCCCCGCTCACCCGCGCCGCGCTTCGGGTCGTCCGCGCCTCCATCGCGCTCGCCCGCGGGGACACGGCCACCGCGGCCAGGCGGGCGGCGTCAAGCCGGATGGTGCTGGCCGGTGCCAGGTACGACGAGCAATACCATCTTCCGCAGGCCACTTTGGACATCGCGGTGACGCTGGCCAGCGGCGACCCGGACGGCGCTGTCGAGCTGGCCATCCAGACACTCGACCGGCACGACCTGTCCCTCAGCGGCCCGCGGTACGTCTGGCCGCTGCTGGTGACCGCGGCCATCGCGGTCCGTGGGGCTCCCGGTGACGCGGCCACCGTGCTGCTCGACCGGCTGCGGACGCTGTCGGAGAAGATGGATGTGTTCGGCCCGGTGCAACGGGCCTGGCAGCTGTCGTTCGCGGCGCTCGACCCGCTGGCCGGCTCGGGTGCCGACGAGGTGGGTACCGACGGCGGTGCTGACCCGCTGGCCGCGGCGGACGCCGCCGCGGTCGCGTGGGAGGCGATCGAGCAGCCGTACGAGACCGCGGTCGCGCTCCGCTACGCCGCGGCGGCCGCACTGGACGGCCCCGCGGGACGCGAGGCGGCGGCCGCCCGGCTGCGCCGCGCCGCCCCGGTCGCGGACCGGCTCGGCGCCCGCCCGCTGGCGGGCCAGATCGCGGCCCTCGCCCGCCGTGCGGACAGCACCGCCGACGGCGCGCCAGGGAATGGCGGCGGAACCGGACCCGCCGCGGGCCGGCTCGGCCTCACCAGCCGCGAGTTCGAGGTACTCCGGCTCGTCGCGGCCGGACAGTCCAACCGCGAGATCGCCGCGGCCTTGTTCATCTCGCCGAAGACGGCGAGCGTGCACGTGTCGAACATCCTCGCCAAGCTGGGCACCGCCACCAGGACCGAAGCCGCCGCCAGGGCCCACACGCTGCGCCTGTTCGAGAGCCCGTCCAATACCTAGTCTTATGCTGAGGCAATGCCCGACTCACAGCCGCCGCCGGCAGACCTCGACTTGCGGCTAGTGCGCTACTTCACCGTCGTGGCCGACCACCGGCACTTCGGTCACGCCGCCGCCGACCTGCACGTCGCCCAGCCGTCACTGAGCCGGCAGATTCGCCGCCTCGAACAGCGGCTCGGCGCCCGCCTGCTCGACCGCACCCCGCAAGGCACCCAGCTCACCGAGGCCGGGGAAGTCTTCCTGCCGCGCGCCAGGGCGCTGCTGCGCTCCGCCGCCCAGGCCGCGGCCGCCGCCCAGGCCGCCGCCCGGCCCAGCCGCGTCACGATCGGCTACACCACGGGCCTCATCATCACCTCGGCCGTTCGCGACCTGCGCCATCAGCACCCCGACGCCGAGGTCCAGACCATGCACCTGGCCTGGAACGAGCCGCGCGAGGCCCTGCTCGGCCACCGCGTGGACGCAGCGGTGACCCGGCTGCCGATCCGGACTGACGGACTGCACGTGACGGTCCTCTACGACGAGCCCCGGGTCCTCATCGTGCCGCTCGAGCACCGGCTGGCCGGCAAGGAATCGGTCACCCTCGATGACATCGCCGACGAGCCCATGCCCCGGCTGCCCGACCCGGACTGGAATGCCTACTGGCGCATCGACCCGCGGCCGGACGGAAGCCCCGCACCCGACGGCCCTGTCCTCGAAGTCCTCGAGGACAAGCTCGAGGTGATCGCCGCCGGCCAGGCCGTGGCCATCGTCTCGGCAGGCCTTCGCGCCAGCATCCTCCATCCCGCCCTGACCACAGTCCCCCTCGACGGGGTCGACCCGGTCCACGTCGTGCTGGCCACCCGCGCCAACGACCGCAGCCGGCTGGTGGCGGCCTTCCGCAAATGCGCCCAGGTCCACCTCGCCGGCCCCAGCCCCGGCATGAGCCAGTAGGGGAATCGTTCGTTTCGGTACATTCAGACCATATCTCGAACGGGGATTCGAGGAGGTGCTACGCTTTCACTATGGCCACGTACATACCACCGGGCTGGCCAACCGGAGTACATCCGCCAGGCACCGAGGGCTTCGAGGTGACCGCTGTCGCCTGGCTGCTTGACGTCGTACCGCCCGACTACCGACTGCACGGCGTGCTGCGCCGGCACCCCGAGGCCCTCGCCGCGATGGCCCGTCACCACACGGCGGCCTGCGTCGAGGGCGCGCGCCAGGGTTACCGCACCGCGCGCACCGAACTCGCCGAGGTACTGCCGCCGCATGCCGTCGACGCCGTCCTTGCCGCCTACCGCGCCGAGGGACGCCGACTCGCCGCCACCGCGCGGGCGGTCGTCCTCGTCGAACGCGCCATGCGCGGCGAGGCCTTCGTCCCGAGCCTAGGCGAGACCACCTAGAGCGCGGCCCGCACCAGGTTTTGCGCTAAAAGTGATATCATCGTGATAGCGTGGTATCAAGCAAGCTCTCCTGGAGGTGGGCAGATGTCAGCCCAGGTTCAGATCGCGGAAACAGAAAAAGTAGCCTACTCCCCTAGCCAGGCGATGCCTGAGCGCAGAGCCCGGTACCTGCGCGGCGTGCCCATGCTGGTGCTCGCCCTCGTCCTGCTCGCCGGGGGGATCGCCGCGGTCTGGCAGGCCACCCGCCACCATGGCGATGCGGCCGTGGCCCTGGCCTGGCTGGCCGCCGCCCTCTTCCTCGCCGGCGCCCTGGCCGGGCGCGGCCTCACCCCCGTCGCGCCGGGGCGGGCGCACGTCGTCCAGCTGTTCGGCAGGTACAAGGGCACGATCCGCGAGCCCGGCCTGCAGTGGGTGAACCCGTTCACCAACCGCATCGCGGTCTCGACCCGGATCCGGAACCTGGAGTCGGCGCTCGCCAAGGTAAACGACGCCGACGGGAACCCGATCGAGATCGCCGCGGTGGTCGTCTGGCAGGTCCAGGACACCGCGCACGCCACCTACTCGGTCGACGACTACGTGCACTTCGTCGGCATCCAAGCGGAGACCGCCGTGCGGCACATCGCGTCCAGCTACCCCTACGACAGCAGGGGCACCGGCGCGCTCTCCCTGCGCGACAACGCCGACGAGATCACCCAGCGCCTGTCGGCCGAGCTCACCGACCGGGTGCGGCCGGCCGGCGTGCAGATCATCGAGACCCGGCTGACCCGGCTGTCCTACGCTCCCGAGATCGCTCAGGCCATGCTGCGCCAGCAGCAGGCCAGCGCGGTCGTCG
>Ga0318568_10000544_pt1 | contig 15000 bp, 9 predicted proteins | sample GRESIP088b5f21_FD_203690 | JGI IMG/M metagenome (GOLD analysis project Ga0318568, IMG submission 203690) | Tropical soil microbial communities from Luquillo Experimental Forest, Puerto Rico - GRE.SIPMG.088b5f21 | ecosystem: Environmental > Terrestrial > Soil > Tropical forest > Bulk soil...
GTCCTTGATCGGGGAGAACCCGCCGCCCGACTGCTGGCGCAGCAGCTCGAATCCGGACGCCAGCGTGCCGTCCATGATCTGGCCCTGGACCGTCCCCGGACCGAAGTTGTAGACGGTGAACGTGCTGTCGAGCAGGAAGATCCCCGAGTTCGGCGGGAACTCGTGCTTCGCGTAGACCAGGTTGCCGATGTCCTGGAACACGATCAGCTTGGAGTCGGCGGCGAGCACCCCTTCCGGCGTGCGTCCAGGATCGACGGTCAGCTGCTTCGAGCAGCCGAATGCGAACCATGCCGCCACGGCGAGCGCGAGCAGCGCAAGCGCCGGGCGGAGCGAGGCGGTACGGATCATCGAGATTCCTTCCCTCATTCGGCTTTCACGCCCTTGCGGCGGTCGATGCCGATCCAGATGTCGAGCGCGAGGGCGCTCGCCACGTATACCGAGGAGTAGGTCCCGAAGCCGACCCCGACGAGCATGGCGAACGAGAAGTCGCGCAGCACTTCGCCGCCCCATACGAACAGCGCGACCGCCGACAGGAAGACGGTCAGCGAGGTGATGATGGTGCGCGACAGGGTCTCGTTCACCGCGATGTCCATCACGCGCGAGTGCTTTTCCTTGCGCAGCGCGCGGGACCGCTCGCGGATGCGGTCGAAGACCACGATCGTGTCGTTGATGGAATAGCCGGCAATGGTGAGCAGTGCCGCGACCACCGTGAGGGAGACTTCACGCCCGGTGAAGCACAGCATCCCCAAGGTCACGAACACGTCGTGGAAGAGAGCCACCACGGCGCCGAACGCGAATTTAAACTCATAACGCCATCCGACGTAAACCAGAATCCCGGAGAGGCTCCAGAGGATCGCCCAGATCGCCTTCTTCCGCAGCTCGCCGCCCACCTTGGGGCCGACGTGCTCGTTGCGGCGGAACTCCACGCTGAGCCCCGGCACCCGGCTCTCGAGCGCGGCCTTGACCTGGGTGAACGCGTCGCCCGGATTGCTCTCGCCCTGGAGGCGCACCATGAACTCGTCTTTCTGCTCGCCGGTCATCTGCTGCAGCTCGAAGCCGCGCATGCCGGACGCATCGAGGGCATTGCGCACCTGGTCGGCCGGCAGCGCCTTGCTGAGCCGCACCTGCAGCAGGTTGCCGCCGGTGAAGTCCACGCTGTAGCGCGGGCCGCCGTGTACGATCAGCCACACCGCGGTGGCGACGATCAGCGCTCCGGAGAAGATGTACGTGAAGCGCCGGTAGCGCATGAACGGAATGTTCGTTCCGTGCAGAATCTGAATCATGCTCGGCCTTTCCGTCGGGTCAGATGCTCAGCCGCTCGACCTTGCCGCCGCGGCTCAGCATGTAGTCGAAGATCATGCGGGTGAAGAGCACCGCCGTGAACATGTTCGCGATCAACCCGATGCTGAGCGTGACCGCGAAGCCCTTGATGGGCCCGGTGCCGAACCCGAACAGGAAGAATGCGCTGATCAGCGTCGTCACGTGCGCATCGAGGATGGTCCGGAACGCCCGGTCGTAGCCCAGCTGCACTGACTGGCGAATCGTCTTCTGGTTGCGCATCTCCTCGCGGATGCGCTCGAAGATCAGCACGTTCGCGTCCACTGACATGCCGATCGTGAGCACGATGCCGGCGATGCCGGGCAGTGTGAGCGTCGCGCCGAAGCCCGCCATGCACGCGATCAGGTAGAAGACATTGAGCACCATCGCGACGATCGCGATCAGGCCCGAGAGCTGGTAGTAGAGCGCCATGAACACGACCACCATCGCGGTGCCGATCACGCCGGCGGTCACGCCCTCGCGGATCGAGTCCGTGCCGAGCGACGGCCCGACCGAGCGCTCCTCGATGATCCGGACCGGCGCGGGCAGCGCGCCGGCGCGCAGCACGATCGCGAGATCCCTGGACGACTGGACGTCGAAGCTGCCGGTGATCGAGGCGCTGCCGGACGGAATCTTCTCGTGGATGTTCGGCGCCGAGCTGATCTGGCCGTCGAGCACGATCGCGAGCAGGCGGCCCACGTTGTTGCCGGTCACGCGCGCGAAATCGGCGCGGCCCTTCGGCGAGAGCTTCATGCTGACGCCCCACGCGCCGGGATTCGTCTGATCGAGGCCGAGCTGTGCGACCGCCGAGGCGACCGAGCCGCCGGTCATCTCGGGCTCGCGCTTCACCACGTACAGCGCGCGGCCGGAGACGCCCTGGAAGCTCGCGTCGGGCTGGCCCCACAGGAGCTGCGAGTCGCCCGGCACGATCGAGTCGAGCCCCGGGGTCGCGAGCAGCTTCTGCACGGCCGGCAGCTCCTCCGTGCGCATGAACGCCGAGGACTCGAGCGCGAGGAAGTGCGACGTGAGCGGCGTGCGCCGGCTCAGCGAGTCGCCGGCCGTCTCGGCGCCGCGCGCGGCGAGATACGCGTCGAGCTTCGCGAAGACGTTCTTCGTCTCCTCCGGCGTCCGCACGAGCTTGAACTCGAGCAGCGCGGTCTTCCCGATGAGGTCGATCGCGCGCTGGCGGTCGGTCAGGCCGGGAAGCTGGACCACGATCCGGTCCACGCCCTCCTTCTGCACCAGCGGCTCCGCGACGCCGAACTGGTCGATGCGGTTGCGGATGATCTCCATCGCGCGATCCGGCGCGTCCTTGGCTTCGGCGGCGCCGAGATGCGAGCTGTCCACTTCGAGCACGAGGTGCATGCCGCCCTGGAGGTCGAGACCGAGATGGATGGCCTTCTTGCGCAGATCGGAGAGCTGGAGCGCGGGCATGGCGGCGCGCTGGGCGGGGGACAGCGTGTAATAGCGATAGGACGGGTACAGATACCAGGCGGAGAGCAGGGTCGCGGCGAGAACCGCGATCAGTTTCCAGACGTCGGCGCGCGTCATCAAGTCTCCATCGAGGTTCGGCGCACGCCCGGCGCGATCTTCACGCTCGCCGGGGCGCTCATGGGCAAAATGAGTGCGGGAGTGTAAGGGCGGGCAGAGGCACTGTCAAAAGATGACGCGCGTCGCCCGCATTCGGCGCCGCGGCCGCGGAATCCGCGGCGGAAACCGGGACTGGGGCCGGTTGGCGGCCGGCCCCTGAGCTTGGCTGGTTCGGTACTCGGTGGGTTCGGAGTGCGGATGTGGAGAGGAGGTGACTGCGCGGGATCCCGGTTCTGCGCCGCGCATGCTCCGCAACAAGCGTTCCACGCCCGTCGCGCCGCGTTTTCGCGCGATTCCGGCGCGTGCGCGGCCGCGATCCGCCGTGCCGGCGACGCCGGCGTCGAGGTCCCGACAACCTCGTGAGCGGCGCGAGCGCGCGGATCGGGCCCGTGTCTTGACCACCCGGTACCCCGTCCCTATACTGCCGCGCTCATTCGAACCGGGCCCTCCGCATCCATCCTTCCGCACCGGAAGGGGAGTCTCCATCGCATGAAATTACGCGTTCGCTGGGTGGGCATCGCTCTTCTTGCGCTGCTCACGGTCGCCTCGGTGTGCCTGGCGGCCGAGCCCGCGACCCCGGAAAAGCCCCCGGACGTCAATCTGGGACCCGACACCACGGCTGCGAAGCCCGACACCACGCGCCCGGCGGCGGCGCCCGCGGCCGCCGCACCGGCGCCCGCTCCGAGGCCGGCCGCACCCGAGCGGCTGGGGGATTTCCACGGCTACGGCGGGATCGGCGGCGGATTCGGCGGCGGCCGCATCGTCGCCGCCGGCGACTACTCGGAGTTCGTCCAGACGCGCATGTCGTTCTCCGGATGCTGGCGCTACACGTTCGCGGACAACTGGCGCTGGCAGCTGAGCCCGGGCTTCACGTGGGGTTCGTACAACAAGCGCAGCAACCCGGCGCCGTTCCAGGATCCGAACCACCCGAGCGATCCGACGAAGGACAACTACCTCACGCTCCTGGTGCCGATCTCGTTCGAGGTCCAGTGGCTGCACCGCAGCCACTCACGCAGCTGGCACGTCGGCGCGGGGCCCGGCCTGTACCGCGTCTGGGTCGAGAACTATCGCAAGGTGGTGCCCGATCCGATCACGTTCGATCACCATCGCGGGCTGTACTGGGGCGGATCCGCGGAGCTCGGATTCGAGCAGTTCTGGAAATCGCTCAAGACCACGAGCCTCGAAGTGCTGCTCGACGGGCACATCGTGCAGGCGAAGCGCGACGATCAGTTCCCGTCCGGATTCAACGATCTCGTCTCTGCGGTCGGGTTGCGCGTGGGCGTGAACTACTACTTCAACCTGCGCAACAAGCCGAAGCCGCAGGAACCGGCACTGCCGGGGATGGAGCCGCCGAAGTGACGCACGGGCCGCGGGGCCGCATGCCGCGGCCCGCTCGATGCGGGGGAGGACAGCCGTCGTGAGTCAGCGCGTGACCGCGGCCGACAAGGTGGGGCCCGAGGCGCTCACCTTCGACGACGTCCTGCTCGTGCCGCGCCTCTCCGAGGTCCACCCGCGCGACGTCAAGCTCGGCACGCGCCTCTCGCGGCGCATCCCGCTCAACATCCCGATCGTGAGCGCGGCGATGGACACGGTCACCGAGTCGGAGCTCGCGATCGCGCTCGCGCGCGAGGGCGGGATCGGCGTGATCCACAAGAACCTCTCGATCGCCGAGCAGGTCGGGCAGGTCGATCGCGTGAAGCGCTCGGAGAGCGGCATGATCGTGAACCCGGTCACGCTGCCGCCCGGCGCCACGGTCGGCGAGGCGCACGCGATCTGCGCGCGCTTCCACATCTCGGGCGTGCCGATCACCGAGGACGGGAAACTCGTCGGGATCCTCACGAACCGCGACCTGCGCTTCGAGGACGATCCGTCGCGGCGCGTGAGCGAGCTGATGACGCGCGAGAACCTCGTCACCGCGCCGGTCGGCACCACGCTCGAGCAGGCGCGCGCGACGCTCGCGAAGCACCGGATCGAAAAGCTCCCGGTCGTCGACGCCGAGGGCCGGCTCAAGGGCCTGATCACCGTCAAGGACATCGAGAAGCGCATCAAGCACCCGCTCGCCTGCAAGGACGCGCTCGGCCGTCTGCGCGTCGCCGCGGCGGTAGGCGCGGGCGGTGATGCGATCGAGCGCGCCGCGGAGCTCGTCAAGGCGGGCGCCGACGCGCTGGTCGTGGACAGCGCGCATGCGCACTCGCGCGGTGTGCTCGACCTCACGGCGCAGCTGCGCGCGCAGTTCCCGGACTGCGATCTCATCGTCGGCAACGTCGGCACCGCGGAGGGCGCGAAGGCAGTGGCCGCCGCCGGCGCGGACGCGGTCAAGGTCGGCATGGGACCGGGCGCGATCTGCACCACGCGCGTCGTGACCGGCGCGGGCATGGCGCAGATCACGGCCGTGCTCGAGGCGGCGCGCGCGCTCGAGAACACCGACGTCCCGATCATCGCGGACGGCGGCGTCAAGTACAGCGGCGACGTCGTGAAGGCGATCGCCGCGGGCGCGCACTCGGTGATGATCGGCAGCCTGTTCGCCGGGACCGAGGAGAGCCCGGGCGAGGTCGTGCTGCTCGAGGGCCGCTCGTTCAAGGTGTACCGCGGCATGGGATCGCTCTCCGCGATGGCGGTGGCGCGCGGGAGCCGCGAGCGCTACTTCCAGGAGAGCACCGACGAGCTGTCCAAGCTCGTGCCCGAGGGCATCGAGGGCCGCGTGCCGTTCAAGGGCCCGCTCGCGATGGTCGTGTTCCAGATGGTGGGGGGGTTGCGCGCCGGAATGGGCTACTGCGGCGTGAGCGACATCGACGAGCTGCGCACCCGGACGCGCTTCGTGCGGATCAGCATCGCGGGCCTGCGTGAGAGCCACCCGCACGACATCACGATCACGAAGGAAGCGCCGAACTACGAGATCCGCTGAGCGATCGCCGTGAGCGCGCCGACGGGCCGGACCGAAGGGCGCGCGCCGGCCGCATCGCGCGACCTGGCGTGGCCGCTCGTCTCGGTGCTGCTGCTCTCGCTCGCGCTCTCGCTCGCGATCTCCCACGCGCTGCCGCTGCTCGATCCCGACGAGGGGCGGAATGCGGAAGTGGCGCGCGAGATGGTGGCGAACCGCGACGTCGTGATCCCGCACCTCGCCGGGATGCCGTACCTCGACAAGCCGCCGGCGTTCTTCTGGGCCGTCGCGCTGTCGATCGCGCGCTTCGGGAACACGCCGCTCGCCGCGCGGCTGCCCGCGATGCTCGCGGCGCTCCTCACGCTCGCGCTCGTCGGCCGCGCCGGCTGGCGCGCGGGCGGCACCGCGTTCGGCCTGACCGCGGCCGCGCTGCTCGCCGTCGCGCCGCTCTTCGCCGGGCTCTCGGCGTACGTCATCTTCGACCTGCCGCTCGCGCTGTGCGTGACCGTGGTGTGGCTCGGCCTCGCTCGCGAGCTCGACGCGGGCGCGACGGCGCGCCGCCGGCTCGCGATGTTCCTCGCGATCGCGCTCGGCATCCTGCTCAAGGGGCCGGTGATGCTGGCGTGGGCGCTCGGCGGAAGCCTCGGCGCCGCGCTCGTCCTGCGCTCGCGCGCGCCGCTCCGCTGGCTGGCGTGGATTCCGGGATGGATCGTCGCGCTCGGGCTGCCGGCGCTCTGGTTCGCGCGCGCGACCGCGCGCTTTCCCGAGTACCCGCACTACGCGTTCCTCGAGGAGTCGCTCGAGCGCATGACGCGCGGCACGTTCCATCGCGGGCAGCCGTGGTGGTTCGTGCCCGCGGTACTGGTGGGCGGCGCGCTGCCGTGGTCGCTCGTCACGCCCTGGAGCCGCGCGCGGCTCGGGCGCGCGGCGCCCGAGGTCGCGCGCGCCGCGCTCGCCGGGCTCGGCTTCGCCGCGTTCGCGCTCGTCTTCTTCACGCTCTCCCGCTCCAAGCTCGTCACGTACCTCGTGCCCGCACTGCCGCCGCTCGCGTGGACCGCGGCTGCGATGTGGACCGACGCCGCGCGCCGGCCGGCGGGGCGCCTCGCGCTCATCGGCCTCGTCGCGCTGCTGCCCGCGGTGCTGATCCTCGGGCTCCCGGCCACGTCCCGGCTCTCGAGGCTTGACTCCGGCGCCCCGCTCGCGCGCGCGATCCGGGTCGGCGGAGGCGGCGCGGTGCGTTACGAAGGCTGCTATAGTTACGGGACCGATTTCCTGCTCGGACGATCCTCGACACTCGTGAGCGCGAGCGGCGAGGAGACCACGAGCAACTATCAGGTCCGCTACCGCGACCGGCTGCGCGCGCGCGGCCTGTGGACGGCGCTCGACCGGGCGCCGGACGGCGATGGCGCGCGCTGGATCGTGCGCCCGCGCCGATCGAACGCAGCGCCGCCGCCGGGGTTCGTCGAAGCCTTCAGGGACGATCGATTCGTGGCATTCCGCTCGTCTGCATCCGATCCGTCCCGCCACTCGGACTAGCCCTCCGCCCCCTCGCCGAGGAGCCCCATCGCATGTGCGGCATCGCCGGCCTCTGGCTGCCCGACGTTCCGCGGGAGGAGCGCGCGCGCTGGATGCAGCGCATGCTCGCGGCGCTCCGACATCGCGGTCCGAGCGGGATCGCGACGTGGGCCGATGACGAGCTGACGCTCGGCCTCGCGCGCCTCGCGATCGTGGCGCCCGAGTCCGACGCGGAGATCGCCTCCGGGGATTCGGGCCGGGTGCGCGCGGTGATGAACGGCGAGATCTACAACCACCTGCTACTGCGCAGCGCGCTGCGCGTCAACGGTCACGGGCTCGCGGGGCCGACCGACACGTGGGTGGTGCCGCCGCTCTATGAGCGCGAGGATCTCGGCTTCCCGACTTCGCTCGACGGCATGTTCGCGATCGCGGTCTGGGATTCCGGCGCGCGCCGCCTGCTGCTCGCGCGCGATCGCGCGGGCGAGAAGCCGCTGTTCCATGCGCGGCTCCCGGGCGGCTGGGCGTTCGCCTCGGAGCCGGCCGCGCTCACGCTCCTGCCGTGGGTGTCGCGCGAGCCCTCGCCCGATGCGTTGTCGCGCTTCCTGCTCCACGGCTTCTTCTCCGGCCCGGACTCCGCGTGGCAGGCGATCGCGCAGGTGCCTCCCGCGCACGTCGTCGAGCTCACGCGCGGAGGCGCGACGCGCATCGCGCGCTACTGGCGGCCATGGGACGGCCTCGCAGGGACCTCCGATCTGACCGCCGCGGGCGACGCGCCGGCGCGCGCACGCGAGCGGCTCGAGCGCGCGGTGGCCTCGCGCGTGCCGGACGAAGTGCCGTTCGGCGTCTTCCTCTCCGGCGGCGTGGACTCGAGCCTGGTCGCCTCGCTCGCCGCGCGCGCGGTCGGGCACTCCTTCCCGACGTTCAGCCTGCGTCTTTCGCACGAGGGCTACGACGAGTCGATGTGGGCCGGCGAGGTGGCGCGCCGGATCGGCTCGGACCATCACGTGCTCACGATGGATCACGCCGAGGGGCTCGAAGCGCTCGATCAGTTCGCCGCGCGCATGGATCAGCCGCTCGGGGATCCGAGCCTGCTGCCGACCTGGGCGCTCGCGCGCATGGCGTCGAGCTACGTCCCGGTCGTGCTGACGGGCGAGGGCGGCGACGAGTTGTTCGCCGGCTATCCCACGTATCTCGGCCACCGCCATGCCGCGCTCGCGCGGCGCGTGCCGCCGGCGCTGCGCGCCGTGATCATCGCGCTCGCGCGCCGCACGCGGCCGTCGCATCACCACGTCACGCTGCCGCTCCTGATCGAGCGTTTCTTCGGCGCCGCGGATCTCTCGCCGTTCGAGCGCCACTGGGCGTGGTTCGGCACCGCTTCGAGCGCGGAGGCGCGCGGTCTGCTCGCGCCCGCGCTGCGCGCCGCGCTCTCGGAGGGCGCGCCGCTCGCGCACGTCACGCGCGTTGCCACCGACCTCGCCGCGGCCGGCCTCGCGCTGCCCGGCAAGGAGCCGTCGCTCGTCGCATGGCAGCTCATGGATTTCGAGCTCTACCTGCCGGGCGCGCTGCTCACGAAGGTGGATCGCGCCGCGATGGCGCACGGCGTGGAGTCGCGCGCGCCGTTCCTCCAGCACACGATGATCGAGTTCGCGCTCGCGCTGCCGGACGAGGCGAAGCTGCGCGGGCGCACGTCCAAGTGGGCGCTCAAGCGCGCGGCACAGGGTCTGCTGCCCGAGGGGCTGCTCGCGCGCCGCAAGCAGGGCTTCTCGCCCCCGTTCTCGGCCTGGGCGCGCGGCGCACTGCGGCACGAGGTGGACGCGCGGCTCTCGACCGAGCGGATCGAGCGCGCCGGCGTGCTGGATCCGGTCCGCACGCGCGCGCTGCTCGCGGATCACGTCGCGGGGCGCGTCGAGCGTGGACGCACGCTGTGGACGCTGCTCAGCCTCCAGATGTGGGCGGAGCGCCGGCTCACGCACGACGCCGAAGCGCCCGAGCGCGCGGCCGCGCCGGAAATGGTTGGGCCCCGGTAGCCGAAGCTCACGGGGCCCTCTGCCGGTTCCGCGACTGGACTATCGCTTCGGCAGTTCGAATCGGAAGTCGGGGTTGAGCTGCCGGATCTCGCTCACCAGGCGCTCGAGACTCGCCTCGGCCTCCCGCGTCGGTTGCTCCTTCCACGCGCTGTAGAGTTCGAGCAGCTCGTCCTGCTTGACCCGCAGCAGCTCCTGCTGCGAGTGCTCGTCCACCGAGCGCTCGAGGTGATAGACCTCGCCCTGCGAAAGCCGCTTCATCAGATCGAGGTATTCGCCGCGCATGTGGGAGAGAATGCGGATGTACTTCTCGAACCCCACCGAGAGCTTCTCCAGCACCTCGGCGACGCCCTGATTCTTCCGGTGCACCTGCTGACCGTATGAATAGGCGAAGTGATAGTAGGTCTTGCCGCGCCCGATATACGCCTCTTCGCTCGGCTGATGGCGGCGCGGCGCGCCGCTCACGGCCGGATTGTCGAAGATGCCGATCGAGATCAGCAGGAAGTCGGCGTTCGTCTTGTAGATCAGGTATTTCAGTCGCGAGTCGCTGGAATTGGACAGGCGGCGGAAGACGTCGGTGTCGTAGCGCGACAGGAACTTCTTGGACTGCTCCACATACTCGGGATTGATGAACGAGTGGAGCAGGTGCGCGAGGTAGACGTTGACGTCCTCGTCGTAATAATCCTGATTCGAGACCAGGCCTGTCTCCATGCGGCTGTAGAGCAGGCAGTTGATCATGAAATAGTAGGTCGGCTGCAGATCCCTGCTCGTGTCCTTGAGATCGACGTAATGCCTGGGATTCATTGGAGGACTCCTGGCCAACCGGGCTCCCCAAGGGGCGGCGCTCGGGCTCGTAGGCCACTTGCCCTATCTACGTCGCATCGTCCGTGCCATTCCCATTTGGAACGCGGCGGGGCCATGGGCGTCCCGACACAGGGCCCCCCGGCGGCCCGAAACCCTCCGGTGTCAAGCACTCTAGGGACGCGAACTTCGCCCAGCGCGAAGGACAAATTGGGGAATCTCGCCCGTTTCAGCCGCGAAACATGCCTCCCGGCGTACCATGGGGGGCGTCCCGGGCGGTCCGGTCTTCCAGGAAAGGGAATTCGCAACACACTTGAGACCGAATAAAGCTTCTTGATACCCGGACCGCGACGAGGCGCGCGGCTCCCAACGAGATGCGGCACGTTTCGCGTGTTTCCCCGGCGATTGCGCTTTGCAACCCAATCACGTTTCGGCCGATTTCGGGCTCGGCGGCGCGCCCGCCAGCGCTGAAAATGGCGCTCGAACGCCCATCCCAACCTGGCGGGCATGTCACTTGCGAATCATGGAAACGCTAACGAATCACGCCGCTCCCCCTGGCCCGGAAATCGATCCGGGCGCGGATGACTCGATGACCCGTCACGACCCCAGCCCTCCGCGCTCACCCGGCCCGGGGCTTCGCCTTCGTCTCTGGATCGGCTGTCTGGCCGGACCGCTGCTCGCCGGCGCGGCGATCGCTTTCCTGCGGGCGCGCACGCCGGACGCGGCGGCGGGAGCGGGCGCGGAATTCCGCTGGGTGTGGCTGCCGGGAATCCTCGGCGCGGCGGCGGGATTGAGTGTCGTGCTCGCGCTGTGGCTCGACCGCGGCATCGTGCGCCACCTGAACGGGCTCGTGCGCGCGCTCAGCGACAGCCAGGTCGCCGAGCTTCGTGATCTGCCCTCGACCACCGGATGGGGCGAGCTGTCCGAGCTCACGCTGCGCGCCGAAGCGACGCTCGCGCGCCAGCGCCAGCTCGCGCGCGCCGGCGCCGAGCTCGTGCGGCTGCGCGATCAGCTCGCGCGCGTGCACGAGGCGTTCGAGCGCTGGGCGAAACTCGGGACGTGGGAGTCGATGTCGGCCGGCTCGCCCGGCGACGCCGGGTTCGCGGCGCTGAACCCGCTGCTCACCACGATGAATCGCGAGCTGCCGCGCGCGAGCGTGATGTCCGCGGCGGTGCGCGAGAGCTCGAGCGCGGTCCAGGGCGCGGCGGCGGCGGCGCTCGAGGAAGTGCGCGACGTCGCGGAGCAGTCGGAGCGCGGATTCGTGGAGGCGACCGCGATGCTGACGACGGTGCGCGAGCTCGAGCGCCTCAGCGTCGAGCTCGAGGCACTGCGCGGCGCGCCGATCGCGGCGGCGGAGACGCGCGCCCGCACGACGCGCGAAGGGCTCGATCGCTACCGCGCCGCCGCGGCCGAGGCGATCGGGCGCCTCGTCACCGCGTCGACCGAGAGCGTGGTGCACCTCGCGAACGGAATGCAGCGCATGCAGGAGATGACCGACCAGACCGGGGTGATCTCGAATCGCGCGACGCTGATCGCTCTGCACGCGCTGACCGGACGCGCGACCGGCGCCGAGGGCGGCGCGCTCTCCGACGAGTTGAAGACGCTCGCGCGCGACGTGCGCACGGCGAGCGACCGCGTGCGCACGCTCAGCGCCGGCATCGTCGACGAGGCGGCGAAGGCGAGCGAGCGCATGACCGCGGTGCGCGCCGAGGTCGCGGGCGTGCTCGAAGCGGTGCCGGCCGAGCCGCCGGCCGCGCAGCTGGAGGCGGCGGCGGATTCGACGCGCCTGATGGAGCGCGTGCGCGAGATGATCCGCGACGCGATGGCGAAGGGCGAGCGGCTCTCCTCCGCGGGCGAGCGCGTCTCGCGTGCGGCGGAGCGGCTCAAGCGCCGGATCGAGGGCGAGGCCGCCGAGATCGCGCGCCTCGTCTCCGCGCTGAACGCGCGTGCGGGCGCGGGCGCGGCGGCGCCGCAGCCGGCGCAGACGGCGCCGATGCTGCGCATGATCGAGTCGCAGGCGGTGGACGAGGAAGCGACGGATCCCGCGCGTCCCGACGATGCGGCCTCGACCGGAAAGGACCGGGCGTGAACTCGCTCAAGCGCTCCAGCGACGCGCGCGAGATCGCGCACGGAATCGGTGAAGTGCTCGCGCCCGTGCTGGAGCCGCGCGCGTCGTCGCTCGAGCTCCACGCCGCGCGCGAGGTCGCGCAGATGCTCGCGCTCGAGGGCCTGGACCAGCTGCTCGCGGCGCTCGAGCCGCACGCGGATCTTCCCTGGCCGCGCGAGCTCGAGGCGGTGCTCGATCGGCTGCGCCGCAACGTCCGACGCTGCGTCGAGCAGGGCGACGTCGAGGTGCTGCGCGGATCGGACGCGGAGTTCGCCGCACTCGCGGGCGAGGTGCGGGCGCTCGAGTGGAGCCCGGCCGGCGCTTCCGGCGCACGCGCGGTGCACAGCGTGCGCATCGCGGATGCGCTCGCCGAGCTTCCGATCGACGCGCGCGACCCCGACGCGGTGAGCGTGGCGCGCCTGACCGCGCCGGTCGCGGCCGCGCTGCGCGCCGCGATCGAATGGCTGAGCGGCCCCGGCGGGCCACGCCGCGCGCTCGACCTCGATCTCGACGACGATGTGCTCGAGGTGGCGTGCCGCGTCTCGGACCCGGCCGGCATCCGCGCCGCGCACGCGGTGCTCGCGACCGTCGGCGGACAGATCGGACCGCGCCCCGGCGAGCCCGCTCGGAGCGGGCGCTGGATGGTGCGCGTCCCGGTCGTCACCGCGCGCACGCGCTACCTCATGATCGATCAGGGCGGCGCGCAGCTCGCGCTCCCGTGGAGCGCGGTGCTGCGAGTGCTCATGGCGCCCGCCGACGAGATCGAGCGCGCGGCGCGCGCGCACGACGCGCCGCTGCTCCTGCCGCTCGTTCCCCTCTCGGGCAGCGCGGCCGAGCGGCCGCTCGTGCTGCTCGCGAGCGGTCTGCTGCGCGGCCTGTTCGCGGTCGACCGCCTGATCTGGCGCCTCACCGCCGAGCCGCACGCAACCAGGGAACCGGGGCCTGCCGGTCTCGAGCGCGCGGTGCGCACCCAGGAGGGCGACGTGTACTGGGTCGTCGAGCCCGCGCGTCTGCTCGCGCCGCTCCCGCTTCCGCCGCTGATCGACGTGGCGACGAAACGCGAGCGCATCGAGGAGCCGCCGGCGGAGGTGCCCACGCAGGTCGCGCCGGCGCGCCATGTGTTGAGCGCGATCGAGGTGACTCCGCTTCCCCGGCCGGTGACGCACGCGGCGCCCGAAGCGAAGCCCGAGCCGCTCGCGCCCGAGCCGCCCGCGCCCGCGCGCAGCACGCGCCCGCGTGCACTCATCATCGAGGACTCGATCATGGCGCGCGTCTTTCTGACCCGCATGCTCGACGCGCGCGGCTTCGAGACCGTCGGCGCCGCGGGCGCGGCGGATGGCCAGCGCGAGCTCGCGCGCGGCGGCTGGGCGCTGGTGTGCGCGGACGTCGAGCTGCCCGACGTGCGCGGCGGGGAGTGGCTGCGCACGCTCGCCGGACGCGTGACGGGTGAAACTCCGGTCGTGGCGCTGGTGCGCGACCGTCACGACCGCGACCTCGCGGCCGCGGCAGGCATCTCGCGCATGCTCCGGAAGCCGTTCGACGAGAGCGAGCTGATCGGGCTGCTCGCGCAGCTTCCCGGCCGCGCCGGGAGCGACGGATGAGCGCGGGCGCCGGGCCTCTCCCGCGCGCCGAGAGCGCCCCGAGCGTGCTGATCGTCGAGGACGATCGGCGCGTGCTCGAGCTGATCGAGATCGCGTATTCCTCGCACGGCTTCCGCACCATGACCGCCGTGGACGGTCACGACGCGATGCAGAAGGTGCTCACCGACAAGCCCGATCTCCTCGTGCTCGACGTGCGCCTCCCGAAGAAGTCCGGGCTCGAGGTGTGCGAGATGCTGCGCCGCGATCCGGAGGAACATCACCTTCCGATCATCATCGTCTCGGCGTCCGGCGACACCGACGCGCGCCTGCGCGGGTTCATCGCCGGCGCCGACGACTACGTCGCGAAGCCGTTCTCGCCGCGCGAGCTGATCGCGCGCTCGCGCCGCCTGCTGATCCGTGCGGGCGAGGGGCGCGATCTGCGCGCGCGCGTGACGGGCCTCGAGCGCGATCTCGGGCGCGCGCAGGACGAGGTCAAGCGCTCGGTGCTCGAGACGCGCCGCGAGCAGCGGCTGCGCGATCTCGCGACCACGCTCGCGCGCGCGTTCCACCGCGAGCTCGACCTCGACCGGCTCGCGCGCCACATCCTGACCGAGGCGCAGGTGCGCTTCGGCGTCGGCATGGCGGGGCTGCTCGTGCGCGACGAGACAGCCGGCGCGTTCGTCCCCCGCGCGGTGCGCGGCGATGGGCTCGATCGTCTGGCGCGGCTCGAATTCCCGCTCGAAAGCGCGCTCGCGCATCTGCTGCCTGCGCTCGGGCGGCCCGCGATGGTGCGCGAGATCGAGCGCCTGTCCGAGCTCGCCACGGACGTGCCGGCGCTGGTGGCGGCGCGCATCGCCCGTATCGCGCCGCTCTCCGGGCCCGCCGGGCTCGCGGGACTGCTCGTCACCGACGAGCGGCTCGACGGGCTCGAGCCGACGCGGGCCGAGCTCGAGATGCTCTCGGTGCTGTGCGAGACCGCGGGCGTCGCGCTCCATGTCGCGGCGCGGCTGCGCGCGCAGATCGATCTCGAGCTCGAGCTCGTGCAGCCCGCGCCCGGCCGCGACGCGTTCGACTTCGAAGCGGCGGGCGTGGTGGAACGCGCCGCGCGCGCCACGCTCCTGCCGCCGCAGCTACGCAGCCTGCTCGCGCACGGCATCCGGCTGCGCGACTTGCACGACGCGGAGG
>Ga0318568_10000551_pt1:0-5000 | contig 14868 bp, 4 predicted proteins | sample GRESIP088b5f21_FD_203690 | JGI IMG/M metagenome (GOLD analysis project Ga0318568, IMG submission 203690) | Tropical soil microbial communities from Luquillo Experimental Forest, Puerto Rico - GRE.SIPMG.088b5f21 | ecosystem: Environmental > Terrestrial > Soil > Tropical forest > Bulk soil...
AATAAATACCAAAGACAATGTTGTTATTGCCTTAAAAGGTTTTTCGAAAGGTGATGCATTAACCGTTGAGGGTAAACAAATAGTATTGTTAAGCGATGTTGAGCGTGGGCATAAAATTGCTTTAACCAATATTAAAACCGGAGAAAATATTATTAAGTACGGTTATCCTATCGGTCATGCAATTGCAGATATTAAAACGGGCGAGCATGTTCATGTTCAGAATGTAAAAACCAATTTGGGTGAAGTATTCAATTATTCTTACAATCCGCATCTGCATCAATTAACACATCCTAATCGCAACCTTACATTTCTAGGTTACAGGAGAAAGAGCGGAGATGTTGGAATTAGAAATGAAATATGGATTGTGCCAACGGTTGGTTGTGTAAATGGTATTGCAGAACAGATCATCCGTGAGTTTAAAGCTGAAGTAAATCCAACTGATATTGAAGGATTGGAAGTATTTAAACACAACTATGGTTGTTCTCAGTTAGGCGACGATCATCAAAACACAAAACAAATTCTTTCTGATATTGCATTGCATCCAAATGCAGGTGGTGTATTGGTTTTAGGATTGGGTTGCGAGAATAATAAGATTGATGAATTTAAAGAAGGCTTGGGCAATTTTGATACGGATAGAATTAAATTTTTATCAACACAAAAAGTGCAGGATGAAGTTTCCGACGCTATTATTTTGTTGAAAGAAATTTATGAGGTGGTACGTAAAGATAAGCGAGAAGCAGTGCCTTTATCCGAATTGAAAGTTGGATTGAAATGCGGTGGTTCCGATGGTTTATCGGGTATTACTGCAAATCCTTTGGTGGGTTATTTCTCAGATTTTTTAATCAGCCAGGGAGGAACAACCGTTTTAACGGAAGTGCCCGAAATGTTTGGCGCAGAAACTATTTTAATGAACCGTTGTATCAATCAAAATGTGTTCGAAAAAACGGTTCATCTCATTAACGATTTCAAACAATATTTTATTGATTTGAAACAACCGATTTACGAAAACCCGTCTCCCGGAAATAAGGCTGGCGGCATTACCACATTAGAAGATAAATCTTTAGGCTGTACGCAGAAAGGAGGTATTGCAACGGTGGTGGATGTATTGAAATATGGTGAAAGATTAAAAACAAAAGGGCTGAATTTGTTAAGTGCACCGGGCAACGATTTGGTTTCAACAACAGCATTGGGCTCTGCAGGCTCGCATTTGGTTTTATTTACAACAGGAAGGGGTACGCCGTTTGGAAGTTTTATTCCAACATTGAAAATTGCAACCAATTCGGAGTTGGCTAAAAATAAACCGCATTGGATTGATTATAATGCCGGCCCTTTGGCAGAAGATAAATCTTTTGATGAAGGATTGAATGAATTGGTAGATAAGATTATTCGTGTGGCAAGTGGCGAAAAAGCAAACCATGAGAAATCAGGGTTTAGAGAAATTGCCATCTTTAAAAGTGGCGTTACTTTATAAGTTTGTTTACAAGCAGCAATTGTAGAATAAGAGAGAAAAGTTCCCGTAAGCAGCTAATTACGGGGCTTTTTTTGTAACCAGGTCTGACGGTCTCCGTCTGACCGGCTTAATTATTCGCTATTCAAACGAATAGCATTCTTTGCAATAAGATTCATTCTCTTTTTTTCTGGCTTGCACTTCCAACGGATTGTTGAAATAACCGTATTGAATGCTGTATCGTACATACAACCATAAAAACTTTAAAACACCATATCTTCTATATTGTTCCACATGTTCCAGCTCGTGTTTTAACCAGGTTTCGTTGTTTAAAAAATCTTTTCTGGATACATTGTGCAAGAGTATTTTTTTGTTGATGGTAATTGCCATTTTATTGGTCGAATGCAATTTTGCTGCCACTAAAGCGGTGAAGGAATTTTCTTTGATTTGAATATTCATACTTTAAAAAGAGAAATGAAAATATGATTTTTTTAAAAGAATGTAAGTGCTTTTTGCTGCCATAAAAATTTGTTGTATAAGTGAGTGACACAACAGTTGCTGCCATAAAAAACTGCAGCTGGTAATATAATATATTACCAGCTACAGTTTTTATTTTTTTGTTGGTGTATTTAATCTTTTTTCTTTTCCGGAATTTGCGATTTAATATAATCTGCTTGTTCTATTAAACCTGCAGCTTCTTTTTTAGATTGCAAACCTTTTAATAAAAAGTTGTTGATGAAAGGATCTGTTTGTGCTCTGTATCCGCCGGGAATTGCTTCGCGGAATTTTACAATTTGATCAACACCTTTTTTAATTTTTGCAGGATCTTTTATTTTTCCCAATAAAGCTACATAGGATTGCAATTGCTCAAATTTGGCTTGAGAGATAGGTGTTTTCTCAAATTCTTGAGAAATAAAATCAAAAGAACTTTCGTCTCCAAACGTGATTAACACAGAAGAAATGGCACTGGATAATTTTCCTTTTGCAGGTTTTTTACCTAACTCTTTTGCAGCATTATATGCGCCGGTGCTATCAATTAAAGACCATGCTTCTAAGGCATTTCCTGCAACGGTGTAAGACGAATCGTAAGTGGCTTTTGCAAATAAAGATTTATAATCTGCTTTTTTATACCTGCCTAATAATTCAATGGCTTTTGCACGGACTGTAGATTTTGGATCGTTAGTGGCAAGGTTGAGAAGTATAGGTTCTACCTGCGTTTTAACGTTTTCGAGTGAGATATTTGTTTTACCTAAAGCATAGTTTCTTAAACCAAAATATTTATCGCTTAAAGCAAGCTTTAAAAGGTCTAATGCTTTTTGATCGGTTAAATTTTTCGAAGCAAAATCAATCGCTTCTCTTCTGTCAAGATATAAGCCTGCATATTTATATTGATGGATATAATTATCTAAAGTTTTTGCATCTTTCTTTTCGCACAATAAAATTTTATCACCGTCAACATTAATTAAATCGGGTTTTGAAGCAACTGAAAATGCAAAAGTATCGGCAGCATTTTGTAACCAAACTTTATTACGAACTTTTGTTGGTCCGTTATAAACATCTACTGCTATTGGAAGTTTAAATATTTTTTCGCCTTGTGTTTGTTGTACAAAAACTTTGGCTGTTTTAGTAGTATCATCATAAGCATAACTGATATTTAATTTAGGATGACCGCTGCCATAGTACCATTGATTCCAATACCAGCTTAGATCCTGGCCGGTTACTTCTTCAAAAGCCAAACGTAATTGTTGTGCTTCGCCGTTTTTAAATTTGTTGGTAGTTAAATAAAGATGGAGTGATTTAAAAAAAGCACTATCGCCAACATAATTGCGGAGCATGTTTAAAATTCTTCCACCTTTTGGATAACTTACCTGATCGAAAACATCTTCTTTATCTGCATAATAAAAACGTACTAAATTTTTGGTAGCACTTTCGGGGTTAGATAAATAACTTTGAATGCCTTTAAAATTTACTTCGTCGCCTGCATCTTTTCCGTATTTATATTCATTCCAAATGGTTTCACTGAAATCTGCAAACGATTCGTTTACGGTAATATTACTCCAGCTTTCGCAGGTAACATAATCACCAAACCATTGATGAAATAATTCATGCGCAATCACATCTTCCCAAACATTTCCATCAATCAATTCACGAGCATCCTGTTGTGCATTTTCTGCATGCAAAGTTGCTGTGGTATTTTCCATTGCACCACTTACATAGTCTCTGCCAACAATCTGAGAATATTTATACCAAGGATATTCAATACCGGTAATTCTGGAATAGAACGCCATCATTTCGGGTGTATTGCCAAATATTCTTTTAGCAACAGGGGCAAATTCTTTTTCTACATAATAATTTACTTCTTTGCCTTTATAAAAATCCTTTACAATAGCATAATCACCAACAGCCATAAAGAACAGGTAAGGAGAGTGAGGCAAATCCATCTTCCAATAATCTGTTCTAGTGCCATTACTGTTTTTAGTTTGACTGATCAATTTTCCGTTAGATAAGGTTACATATTTTGCCGGAACGGTCATGTAAATTTCTTCTGTTGTTTTTTGATTGGGCTTATCAATTGTAGGGAACCAAACAGAGTTTGATTCTGTTTCGCCTTGTGTCCAAATTTCTGTGGGCTTATCTTTTTCTTCTCCGGTAGGGTTAATGAAATATAAACCTTTTGCATCGCTGATAGCCGCACTACCTTTGGCTTTTACTTCGTTTGGTTTTGATGTATAGTCAACAAAAATTATATAATTTTCTATTGATTTGTATATTTTATTAAGTTTGATAGATAAGAAAGAAGAATCATAGCTGTATTTAAGGTCGGTATATTTGCCATCCTTAAAAAGAGCAACTTTGTTAATATTCATTCCTTTTGCATCGAGCTTTAAAGAATCCGTTGCATAGAAATGGGGGTGTAATGTAATCCATGCTTTACCGTATAAATACGATTTGGCGTAATCAAACTTAACATCCAGTTTTGTGTGAACAAGGTCATTTACTTTTGTGGCAGTAGCCCTGTAATTTTTCTTCCAGCTTGTGTCAACGGCATCTTGTTGTGCCTCTGCAGCAATAAAAGCAAACAAACAAAACGATAATACATATTTCTTCATGCGATCTGTTTTAGTAACGATAAAGATAATAGTTGCAGTTACTATTGGATGTATAAAGTTTTGAAAAGTTTTTTTTTGAGGATAAGTGGAGAATTTATGGCCCTGTAGAGTGTTATTTTCAATTAGATTTGTAACAAATATGTTTGTTGATGTATAAAACTAATGTTATTAGAAAAAGCCTGATATTGCTGTTTGGCTTGGTTTGTTTTTATAAACTTACTGCTCAGGAAAAGCACGTAATCTTTATTCAAAACGAGAATAAACAGCCGTTCTATGTGCAATTGAATGGGCAAACGTATAGTTCAACTGCTTCGGGTTTTTTAATATTGTCTCAATTAATGGTAGGTAAATATTACCTGATTGCAGGTTTCCCTAAAGACATTTACCCTGAACAAAAATTTGTTGTGGATATTGAAAAATATGATAAAGAATTTTCACTTAAA
>Ga0318568_10000551_pt1:10000-14868 | contig 14868 bp, 4 predicted proteins | sample GRESIP088b5f21_FD_203690 | JGI IMG/M metagenome (GOLD analysis project Ga0318568, IMG submission 203690) | Tropical soil microbial communities from Luquillo Experimental Forest, Puerto Rico - GRE.SIPMG.088b5f21 | ecosystem: Environmental > Terrestrial > Soil > Tropical forest > Bulk...
CGTGCCTTTTGCATAATGAGCCTACGAGTTACTCCTAACTGGCGAGGTTAAGTTCATATTTAACGGAGCCGAAGCGAAAGCGAGTCCAAATAGGGCGATTAGTCAGTTGGGGTAGACGCGAAACTTTGTGATCTATCCATGAGCAGGTTGAAGGTGTGGTAACACACACTGGAGGACCGAACCCATTGACGTTGAAAAGTCTTGGGATGACTTGTGGATAGGGGTGAAAGGCCAATCAAACTGAGAGATAGCTCGTTCTCCCCGAAATGTTTTTAGGAACAGCCTCGGATATAGAAGTTTACTAGAGGTAGAGCTACTGATTGGGCTAGGGGGCTTCATCGCCTACCAAACCCTGACAAACTCCGAATGCTAGTAAATATCTCCGGGAGTGAGGCTGCGGGCGCTAAGGTCCGTGGCCGAGAGGGAAATAACCCAGATTAGCAACTAAGGTCCCTAATACGTAGTTAAGTTGAATGAACGAGGTGGGATTTCTATAACAGCCAGGATGTTTGCTTGGAAGCAGCAATTCATTTAAAGAGTGCGTAACAGCTCACTGGTCGAGAGATCCTGCACGGAAAATGATCGGGCATCAAACTACGAACCGAAGTTCTAAAATTGTACTTGTACAATTGGTAGGGGAGCATTGAAATCTGCATCGAAGCTGTTGGGCGACCAATGGTGGAGCGATTTCAAAAGAAAATGTAGGCATAAGTAACGATAAATGGAGTGAAAAACTCCATCGCCGAAAGTCTAAGGTTTCCTGATCAACGTTAATCGGATCAGGGTTAGTCTGGTCCTTAGGAAAACCCGAAAGGGGCATCTGATGGAAAAAAGGTTAATATTCCTTTACCTGCTATATAATGAAAGTGACGCAAGAACGTGGTTGTTGCGAACAGACGGATGTTCGCCTGAGTGGAACCTTCGGGGGAAACGAAACAATAAAATTCTTGCCAAGAAAAGCGAGTATAGCAGCCAGTACCGCAAACCGACACAGGTAGACGGGATGAGTATTCTAAGGCGCTCGGGTGAGCCGTGGAGAAGGAACTAGGCAAATTGACGCTGTAACTTCGGGATAAAGCGTACCACCTTCTGGGTGGTCTCAGTAAAATGGTTCAACCAACTGTTTAACAAAAACACAGGGCCCTGCAAAATCGAAAGATGACGTATAGAGCCTGATACCTGCCCGGTGCTGGAAGGTTAAGGAAGGATGTTCGGCGCAAGCCAAAGCTTCTGACTGAAGCCCCAGTAAACGGCGGCCGTAACTATAACGGTCCTAAGGTAGCGAAATTCCTTGTCGGGTAAGTTCCGACCTGCACGAATGGTCTAATGAGTTGAACACTGTCTCCTCCACGAGCCCGGTGAAATTGTAGTATCGGTGAAGATGCCGGTTACCCGCCACGGGACGGAAAGACCCCGTGAACCTTCACTACAACTTTGCATTGATTTTGAGCCAACAATGTGTAGGATAGTTGGGAGACTTTGAAGCAGCATCGCCAGGTGTTGTGGAGTCAACGTTGAAATACCAACCTTTGTTTGCTTAGAACCTAATCCCTTTCGGGAGACAGTGCATGGTGGGTAGTTTGACTGGGGTGGTCGCCTCCTAAAGAGTAACGGAGGCTCGCAAAGGTACCCTCAGTACGGTTGGTAATCGTACGAAGAGCGCATTAGTAAAAGGGTGCTTGACTGTGAGACATACACGTCGAGCAGGAGCGAAAGCTGGCTAAAGTGATCCGGCGGTTCTGCATGGAAGGGCCGTCGCTCAAAGGATAAAAGGTACTCCGGGGATAACAGGCTGATCTTACCCAAGAGCTCATATCGACGGTAAGGTTTGGCACCTCGATGTCGGTTCGTCACATCCTGGGGCTGGAGAAGGTCCCAAGGGTTCGGCTGTTCGCCGATTAAAGTGGCACGTGAACTGGGTTCAGAACGTCGCAAGACAGTTCGGTCCCTATCTGTGGTGGGCGCTAGTTAATTGAGAGGACATGACCTTAGTACGAGAGGACCGGGTCGTACGTACCGCTGGTGTATCTGTTGTGCCGCCAGGTGCAATGCAGAGTAGCTATGTACGGGCAGGATAAACGCTGAAAGCATCTAAGCGTGAAACCTTCCTCAAGATGAGTTAACTTTTAAGGGTCGTCAAAGACTATGACGTTGATAGGCTATAGGTGTACATCTAGTAATAGAAAAGCCAAGTAGTACTAATTACCCGTAAGCTTTATTTTTTAACTTTTTATGTGAGCTTTTCCAATATGTAATTTATTCGAGTGTAAACTCAATCTTTTTATGGTGGTTTTGCCAAGGGTGTTCACCTCTTCCCTTTCCGAACAGAGAAGTTAAGTCCCTTATGGCCGATGGTACTTGGGTATTGTCCCTGGGAGAGTAGGTAGCTGCCGTATTTTTTAACCCAATCAGTTTTGCTGGTTGGGTTTTTTGTTTATATTAGTTCCCATTTTGTGCAGATAACGATATTGTCATATTAGCTAATTCTAAAGCAGGGAATAAAAATTTATTGAACTTACTCAGCACTTAGACCAACTAGATCAACAACTTCTTATTAAAAATATTTCAAGCACTATTTTTTTTCTAACCGGCTAAAACTATTGATCAACTTTTCTGACTTTTGTATTATTGGGGGAGATGACTCTATTAATTATTTTATTAAATATCATCCTAACTGCAAATTACCATAAAAGCAGGTGGAGATTTTCATATATTTCCGGAAACAAAAATTAGGATGGAGGATTAGATATTGTATTAACTAAAAAATTATCAATTTTTAGAAGATTTTGTTATTTACCTGTTATTGAAAAGGGCAAACATTTTGAATTACCTTTTATCTATCTATTATGAGCAAAATACATATTTCGAAATTCATTCTTCAATTGACTTGCCAATACAAATTGATGGTGAACTTTTCTTTGCAAAGAAATAATTATTGTTGATGTTCTTTCTCAGAAATTTTTATTTCGACACTGATTGTCTTGCTGCCAATAGAGTTGTAGATGAAGTGATTGCGACGCAACAATGTTGCTATGAAAATGTGTTGTTGGTATTAAAAATATTTGTGCGTTAGTTTATTATTAATTGTTGAATTTGAACGATTGTACTGTTGAGTTTTCTTAGCTTTATACCAAACATTTGATAATGAAATATTTTCTTTCGGTATTATTTTGCTGCAGTATAGTTTCTGCATATTCTCAAAGTTTAAATGAATTGGAAAAAAGCAGGGTGCAACTACCAAATGGATGGAACTTAACTCCGGTGGGTAAAAGCATTCAGTTAGGAGATCTTCCGTTGAACATTGCAGTTAGTAATAACAGAAAGTTGATTGCTGTAACCAATAATGGGCAAAGCACACAAACCATTCAGTTAATTGACGTAGTAAATGAAAAAGAGTTGGATAAAACTGTTATTGCCAAGAGTTGGTATGGATTGAAATTTAGCGGAGACGATAAATTTTTATTTGCATCAGGTGGAAATGATAATATAATTGTGAAGTATGCTGTTGCCAATAATAAACTGAATGTTGTTGATACGTTTGTGATTGGGAAAAAATGGCCTGTAAAAATTTCTCCATCAGGAATTGAGATAAATGATGCGAAGCAGGTTTTGTATGTTGTTACCAAAGAAAACAACTGTTTATATATACTTGATTTAAAAACGAAACAAATTTTGCATACCGTGCAACTTGGTGCAGAAGCTTACTCCTGCCTGCTTTCTGCCGATAAGAAAACATTATATATTAGTTTATGGGGCGGAGATAAAATACTTTTTTTTGATACAGAAAAAAATACAAAGAGAGATTCTGTTGCTGTAGGCGATAATCCCAATGAAATGTGTTTATCAAAAAATGGGAAATACCTATTTGTAGCAAATGCTAATGATAATTCTGTTTCCGTGATTGATGTTGCAACTAAAAAAATAAAAGAGATATTAAATGCGGCATTGTATCCAAAAGCGCCAAGTGGCTCTACCAGTAATGGCGTTGCGCTAAGTACAGATGAAAAAACATTGTACATTGCTAATGCAGATAATAATTGTTTGGCCGTTTTTGATGTAAGTGAAATTGGAAAAAGTAAATCAAAAGGATTTATTCCTGTAGGATGGTATCCTACAAATGTAAAAGTGATCGGGAAAAAAATATTTGTAGCGAATGGAAAAGGGTTAACATCACTTGCAAATCCTTATGGCCCCAATCCGTTCGGTAAAAAACAATCTGTTACCTATCAACAGGGAGATAATGCAAAACCACAAGACGTTCAATATATAGCAGGATTGTTTAAAGGTACTTTAAGTATTATTAATGAGCCGTCTGAGAAACAGCTGAGCGATTATTCTCAGGCAGTTTATCATAACACACCTTACACAAAAAATAAAGAATTGAATGCTGCCGGAGAAGCCGGAAACCCAATACCAATGCGGGTTGGCGATGTATCTCCTATAAAATATGTTTTTTATATTATTAAGGAAAACAGAACTTTTGACCAGGTATTGAGTGATGTTCCTGGTGCAAATGGTGACACAAGTTTGTTATTGTTTGGCGAACATTATACACCCAATCTTCATGCAATAGCTAAGAACTTTGTTTTACTAGATAATTTTTATTGTGATGCTGAAGTTAGTGCCGATGGACACAATTGGAGTATGGGCGGATATGCAACAGATTATTTGGAGAAAACATGGCCTACCAGTTATGGTGGAAGAGGTGGCGGTTATGATGCTGAGGGTAACAGGGCCGTAGCCAACAATAAAGGCGGATTCATTTGGGATAATTGTAAACGTAATAACATAAGCTTTAGAACTTATGGCGAGTTTGCAGATAATGGTAAACCAAATATTCCGATACTGAAAAATAATATGTGTAAAAC
>Ga0318568_10000552_pt1 | contig 14868 bp, 11 predicted proteins | sample GRESIP088b5f21_FD_203690 | JGI IMG/M metagenome (GOLD analysis project Ga0318568, IMG submission 203690) | Tropical soil microbial communities from Luquillo Experimental Forest, Puerto Rico - GRE.SIPMG.088b5f21 | ecosystem: Environmental > Terrestrial > Soil > Tropical forest > Bulk soil...
ACCGTGCGCCGGCGAGGACGAGGTCGTGACGCAGGTCCGGCGCACGGTGATCCACGAGGTCGGCCACCACTTCGGCATCACCGACGCACGGCTGCGCGACCTCGGCTGGTAGTGGCCGCCGGTTACCCGGCCGCCCGGCGCCGGCCGCGCCTGGCCGCCTGCGGCCGGGGCGTCACTAGACTGGCGGGGTATCCAGGACTCCTGCCCGGAAGGTGCGATGACTGACCAGGCCAAGTTCGGCCCGCCGGCCCTGACCTTCGACGACGTCCTGCTGCTGCCCGCCCATTCTGACGTGCTGCCCGCGGAAGCCGACACCTCCGCCCGGCTCAGCCGCCGGATCGCGTTGCGGCTGCCGCTGGTCTCCTCGGCCATGGACACCGTGACCGAGGCGCGGATGGCGATCGCGATCGCCCGCCAGGGTGGCACCGGGGTGCTGCACCGGAACCTGTCGATCGAGGATCAGGCCTACCAGGTGGACATGGTGAAACGGTCCGAGGCCGGGATGATCACCAACCCGGTTACCTGCGGCCCGGACGCCACCGTGGCCGACGTCGACGCCCTGTGCGCGCGCTACCGGATCTCCGGCGTGCCGGTCACCGGCGAGGACGGGGTGCTGCTCGGGATCGTGACCAACCGTGACATCCGGTTCGAGCCCGACCACGGCCGCCCGGTGTCGGCGGTCATGACCCCGATGCCGCTGATCACCGCACCGGTCGGGGTGGCCGCCGACACCGCGCTCAGCCTGCTCCGGCAGCACAAGGTGGAGAAGCTGCCGCTGATCGACCACACGGGCCGGCTGCGCGGCCTGATCACGGTCAAGGACTTCGCCAAGAACGAGAAGTTCCCGAACGCGACCAAGGACGGCGGCGGGCGGCTGGTGGTCGGTGCCGCCGTCGGGGTGGGCCCGGACGCCAAGCGCCGTGCCCAGGCGCTGGCCGAGGCCGGGGCCGACTTCCTGGTGGTGGACACCGCGCACGGCCACGCCCAGGCGGTGATCGACATGGTGGCCGAGCTGAAGGCGAACATCCGGGTGGATGTGATCGGCGGCAATGTGGCCACCCGGGCAGGTGCCCAGGCGCTGATCGACGCGGGTGCCGACAGTGTGAAGGTCGGGGTGGGGCCCGGCTCGATCTGCACCACCCGGGTCATCGCCGGGGTGGGTGTGCCGCAGGTCACCGCGATATTCGAGGCCGCGCAGGCGGCGCGGCCGGCCGGGGTGCCGGTGATCGGGGACGGTGGGCTGCAGCATTCCGGCGACATCGCCAAGGCCATCGCGGCCGGCGCGGACACGGTCATGCTCGGCAGCCTGCTGGCCGGCTGTGAGGAAGCCCCCGGCGAGATCGTGTTCATCCACGGCAAGCAGTACAAGCAGTACCGGGGGATGGGATCGGTGGCGGCGATGCGCGGCCGCTCATACTCCAAGGACCGCTACTTCCAGGACGACGTGCTGCGCGAGGACAAGCTGGTGCCGCAGGGCATCGAGGGCCAGGTGCCCTACCGCGGGCCGCTGGCCGCGGTGGCCGGCCAGCTGGCAGGCGGGCTGCGCGCGGCCATGGGCTACTGCGGCACCCGGACCATCGCCGAGCTGCAGCAGGCGCGCTTCATCCAGATCACCGCGGCCGGGCTCACCGAAAGCCACCCGCACGATGTGCAGCTGACCGCCGAAGCGCCCAACTACTTCGGGCGGCTGCCGTGACCGTCGAGATCGGCCGCGGCAAGAGCGGCCGCCGTGCCTACGGCCTGGACGAGATCGGGATCGTGCCGTCCCGCCGGACCAGGGATCCGGAAGAGGTGTCCACCGCCTGGCAGATCGACGCTTACCGGTTCGAGGTGCCGCTGCTGGTCTCGCCGATGGACAGTGTGGTCTCGCCGGCCACGGCCATCGCCATGGGCCGTCTCGGCGGCCTGGGCGTGCTTGACCTGGAAGGCCTGTGGACCCGGTACGCCGACCCGGAGCCGCTGCTTGCCGAGGTGGCCGAACTGGACGAGGAAGCGGCCACCCGCCGGCTGCAGGAGATCTATGCCGAGCCGATCAAGGAGGAGCTCATCGGCCGCCGGATCGAGGAGATCCGGGCCGCCGGGGTGATCACTGCCGCCCGGCTGTCCCCGCAGCGCACCGTCCGCTACTACAAGACGGTGGTGGACGCGGGCGTGGATATCTTCGTCATCCGCGGCACCACGGTGTCCGCCGAGCATGTGTCTGGCCAGGCCGAGCCGCTCAACCTCAAGCAGTTCATCTACGAGCTGGACGTGCCGGTGATCGTGGGCGGCTGTGCCACCTACACCGCCGCGTTGCACCTGATGCGCACCGGCGCGGCTGGCGTGCTGGTCGGGTTCGGCGGCGGTTCCGGCCACACCACCGCCGCCGTGCTCGGGGTGGCGGTGCCCATGGCGACCGCGATCGCCGACGTCGCGGCGGCCCGCCGCGAGTACCTGGACGAGTCGGGCGGCCGCTACGTGCACGTGATCGCAGACGGCGGGATGACCCGCAGCGGCGACCTGGCCAAGGCGCTGGCCTGTGGCGCGGACGCGGTGATGGCCGGCTCCCCGTTCGCCCGGGCCGAGCAGGCGCCTGGCCGCGGCTGGCACTGGGGAAGCGAGGCGCACCACCCGGATCTGCCCCGCGGTGCCCGGGTGCGGGTGGGCACGATCGGCACCCTGGAGCAGATCCTGCGTGGCCCGTCCACGGTCCCGGACGGCCTGCTGAATCTGGTCGGGGCGCTCCGGCGGACCATGGCCACGTCCGGCTATTCGGACCTCAAGGAATTCCAGCGGGTCGAGGTCGTGGTCACCCCCAGTGCGCCAGCAAGGCGCTGACCTGCGGATGCTAGCGTTCCGGTGGTGAGGGCGGCGGGGGCGGAAGCGGCCCGGCTCGACCCGGACGCCAGGGCTGCGGCGCTTGCCGCGCTCGTGAGCACCGAGTTCCAGGTGCTGGTGGTGGGCGGCGGGGTGGTCGGCGCGGGGGTGGCGCTGGACGCCGTGACCCGTGGCCTGTCGGTCGGCCTGGTGGAGGCGCGCGACTTCGCGGCGGGCACGTCGTCGCGGTCGAGCAAGCTGATTCACGGCGGCCTGCGCTACCTGGAACAGCTCAATGTGGGCCTGGTCCGGGAGGCGCTGGCGGAACGGTCACTGCTGCTCGGGGTGATCGCGCCGCACCTGATCCGGCCGGCGCCATTCCTGTTCCCGCTCACCCACCACGTCTGGGAGCGCGCCTACGTCGGGACCGGGGTGACCGCCTACGACGCGCTTGGCTTCTCGCTCGGCCACACCCGCGGGCTCCCGGTTCACCGCCAGCTGTCCCGGCGCAGCGCGCTCAGGCTGGCGCCCGCGCTGAAGCGCTCGGCCATCACCGGTGCCGTCGCCTACTGGGACGCGCAGGTGGACGACGCCCGCTACGTGCTGACCCTGGCCAGGACCGCGGCCGGCTACGGCGCGCAGCTGGCCTCGCGGGTGCAGGTGCGCGGGCTGCTGCGGGAGGGGGAGCGGGTCACCGGGGTGCGCGCGGTGGACCTGGAAACCGGCCGTGAGCTGGAGATCCGGGCCCAGCAAGTGGTGAACGCGACCGGGGTCTGGACCGACGAGATCCAGGCCATGGTCGGCGGCCGCGGCATGATCAACCTGCGTGTGTCCAAGGGCGTCCACCTGGTCGTGCCCAAGGACCGCATCCACTCCACCACCGGGATCATCTTCCGCACCCCGGGCAGCGTGCTGTTCATCATCCCGTGGGAGCGGTACTGGATCATCGGCACCACCGATACCGACTGGACCGGCAGCAAGGCCGAGCCCGCCGCCAGCCAGGCAGACATTCACTACCTGCTCGGCCAGGCGAACCGGGTCCTCAAGACCCCGCTCACCAGCGAGGACGTGACCAGCGTGTACGCCGGGCTGCGGCCGCTGCTGGCCGGGGAATCCGAGACCAGCTCCCGGCTGTCGCGTGAGCACGTGGTCGCCCACCCGGTGCCGGGGCTGGTGCTGGTCGCGGGCGGCAAGTACACCACCTACCGGCTGATGGCCCGGGACGCGGTGGACGCGGTGGTGCACGCGCTGGACTGGCGGGCGCCGGCCTCCTGCACCGACCGGGTGCCGCTGGCCGGCGCCGACGGCTTCCAGGCACTGTGGAACGCCCGGGCCCGGCTGGCGCTGTCCTCGGGCCTGCACGTGGCCAGGATCGAGCATCTGCTGCGCCGGTATGGCTCGCTGGCGCCGGAACTGCTGGCCCTGGTGGCCGCCGACGCCGGGCTGGGCCGCCCCGTCACCGGCGCGGACGACTACCTGCGCGCCGAGATCGTCTACGCCGCCTCCCACGAGGGGGCGCGCCATCTCGACGACGTGCTCGCCCGCCGCACCCACATCGCGATCGAGACGCCCGACCGGGGGCTGAGCGCGCTTGACGAGATCGCCGGGCTGATGGCCCGGCCGCTGGGCTGGGACGCGGATCAGGCGGCCCGGGAGGCCGGGCATTACCGGGCCGGGGTCGCCGCCGGCCTGGCCTCCCAGGAGGCGGCCACCGACATGGAGGCGGGCGCACTGCGGGACGCGGTCCCGGACATCGTGCCGGTGCTCGCCACCGGGAACGGCGACGGGACCGCCGGGGACGGGAACGGGACCGCCGGTGCCAGCGCCGGCGGTGGCGGCGCAGCTAGCGGGCGGCTGGGTTTCCTGCCCGGCGGGCGCGGCGGCTGACCAGCACCGCCACCACGGTGGCCAGCACGGCTACCAGCAGCGCGGCCAGCCCGGCGGCGAGCGGCAAGGCAGCCAGGCCGGAGGCGGCCGGCCTGGCCAGCAGGTGACGGCGGGCCACGGCCGGCGGGTGCTCGGCCGGCCGGGCCGCCGCGGGCAGCGGGCTGACCAGCCTGCCCACCGGCCTGGCCTTCCCATCCATGGCGAATCCCCAGTTCAGCAGGCGGGCCGCGTAGGTCAGCTCGGCCAGCGGGGTGCAGTGCAAGATGGTCACCACCAGCGTGGTGTGGCCCCGCCGGGCCCACCCGATGAACGTGGCCCGTGCCCTGGTGGTCCAGCCGATCTTCCCGCCGAGGTCGCCCGGATAGGTGTCCAGCATCGTGTTCTGGGTGTACAGGGTGACCGGCTTGTGATGCGGCCTGACCATGAACCTGACGGTGCGCAGCATCTCGTCGTCCATGAACTCGGGGAGGGCCAGCGCCTGGCGGGCGAACAGCGCCTCGTCGTAGACCGAGGAGTGCTGGCCGGCGGCATCCAGCCCGTTCGGTGTGACCGCCACCGTGTCGTCCGCCTGCAGATGGCGGGCTTCGGCGTTCATCATGGCGATGCCCCGGCCGTAGGAGCCGGTCGCCTGGGCCAGGGCCACCGCGGCGTCGTTGGCCGAGATCATCAGCAGCGCCTTGAACAGGTCGGAGATCGGGTAGCTGTCACCCTGGATGAGCCCCACCTTGCTGGGCACGGCGGCCGCTGCCCGGTGCGAGGCAACCACCGCCGCGCCCGGGTTGAGCACCGGCATCAAGGTGATGGCGGTCAGCACCTTCAGCGTGCTGGCCGGCCGGAACCAGCCATGTGGGTCCTTTGCCGCCAGCACCTGGCCGGTTCCCGCGTCGGCGATCAGATAGGCAGAGGCCGCCACGCGGGGCAGGCGGATGCCGCGGTGGGCGGGGTAGCTGACGATCACGCCGTGGCCGGCCAGCAGCGCGCCCCCAACCGGTCCCGGCCCAGCGGTGGCCGCCGCGCCAGTGGCCGCAGGCGGCCTGGCGGCGGCCAGGGCCGCCGGTGCGGCCAGCAGGACAGCGGCGATGAGCGCCGTGGCCATGGCCGCGGCGGTAGCCGTGGCCAGCTGCTGCCCCACCGGCTGCCGGTTCATGTCACCAGTCACCTAGCGTAGTTGGCACCGACAATACGTAGTTACTCCGGCGGGGGGTACCTGGCGCCGTGTGCCGGGTGCGCCTGGCTGTATGAGGTCACCGTACGCCCACCGCCTAATCTTGGCTTATGGCACGCCAGTCTGAGTCCGGGTTGCCGCTCGAGCCGGTGTACCGGCCGGGCGAGCCGGCCGGCTTCGACCCCGTGGCGCAGCTTGGCGATCCGGGACAGTACCCCTACACCCGCGGCATCTATCCGGGCATGTACACCGCCCGGCCGTGGACGATCCGGCAGTATGCCGGATTCGCGACCGCGCGCGAATCCAACGAGCGTTACCACCAGCTGATCGCGGCCGGCACGACCGGCCTGTCGGTGGCCTTCGACCTGCCCACCCAGATGGGTTACGACTCCGACGCCCCGGTCGCGCACGGCGAGGTGGGCAAGGTCGGGGTGGCGATCGATTCCATCGACGACATGCGCGCGCTGCTGGATGGCATCCCGCTGGGCACCGTGTCCACCTCGATGACGATCAACGCTCCCGCCGCCGTCCTGCTGCTGCTCTACCAGCTGGTCGCGGCCGAGCAGGGGGTCGTGGGCGGGGCACTGACCGGCACCATCCAGAACGACATCCTCAAGGAGTACATAGCCCGCGGCACCTACATCTACCCGCCCCAGCCCTCGCTGCGGCTGGTCGCCGACACCTTCGCCTACTGCCGGGCCGAACTGCCCCGCTGGAATACCATCTCGATCTCCGGCTACCACATGGCCGAGGCCGGCGCTACGCCAGTGCAGGAGGTCGCTTTCACGCTGTCGAACGCGAAGGAGTATGTCCGGGCCGCACTCGCGTCCGGCCTGGCGGTGGACGAGTTCGCGCCCCGGCTGTCGTTCTTCTTCGTGGCCCGCACCACCTTGCTGGAGGAGGTGGCCAAGTTCCGGGCCGCCCGCCGCCTGTGGGCGAAGATCATGGCCGGGGAGTTCGGCGCGGCCGACCCGCGCTCGCAGATGCTGCGATTCCACACCCAGACCGCCGGGGTCCAGCTGACCGCGCAGCAGCCGGAGGTGAACCTGGCCCGGGTGACCGTACAGGCACTGGCGGCAGTGCTGGGCGGCACCCAGTCGCTGCACACCAACTCCCACGACGAGGCGATCGGGCTGCCCAGTGCCAAGGCAGCCCGGCTGGCGCTGCGCACCCAGCAGGTGCTTGCGCACGAGACCGACCTGACCGCCACCGCCGACCCATTCGCCGGCTCCTACGCGATGGAGTCGATGACCGGCGACCTGGAGGCAGCGGCGGCCGAGCTGATCGCGCAGGTGGACGAGATGGGCGGGGCCGTCGCCGCGATCGAGCGCGGGTTCCAGAAGGCGGAGATCGAGCGCTCGGCCTACCTGGTGGCCCAGCAGATCGACGCGGGCGAGCGGGTGGTGGTCGGCGTGAACAGGTTCACCAGCACCGGCGATGAGCCATATCAGCCGCTCCGGGTCGACCCCTCGATCGAGAAGGATCAGGCCGAACGGCTCGCGCAGCTGCGGGCCACCCGCGACCACGGGACGTGGCAGCGGCGGATCGGCGATCTCAGGAAGGCCGCGGACGGCTCCGGCAATGTGCTCGTCCCGCTGCGCGAGGCACTGCGGGCCCGGGCCACGGTGGGTGAGGTCTGCGGTGCGCTGCGGGAGGTGTGGGGCAGCTACCACCCCCGCGGCGCGGCCTGATCTGCCCGTGACCGCCAGCCTCGGTGCCCGGCCTGAGTTCACCGCGACAATCGCGCAACGCCAGCGGATGATCGGCACCCCGCGATACCATACAGTGAGCCAGCAGGCAACCCGGCCCCTATCGCCGGGACGCCAAACTGGCGGCACTCAGCGCTAAACCGGAACTCGTCGAGCAGAAAGCCGCGGCGCACCCCGCATAAGCCACGCCGGGGTGCTTGCAGACCAGGTGACTCCGTGGCGGGAACGGGCGACCCATGCCATCGCCGCAGCCCACGCCACGCGGTTGCCGCAGCTCAAGGCGCTGATCCGGGGCCGGGCCCGTTTGGGGCGGGCACGGCCCGGGCTCGTAGGGCATGAGCGGTTACCAACGGGGGACCTGCCGACCCGCGGGCGCGCATCGCACCTGTGGGCGAGCCGGAATGAATGCGAGGGGTGCATGGAGATCGTGTCCCGCGCCGGAGCCATCCTGGGCGCCGTGGGCTGGCCTGACCGGCCGGTGGAGGCGGCGGATGCACGGCCATGACCTGGCCGGGGAACTCAGCGAGTTCCTCGCCGCCTGGGAAGCGGAGCTGATCGCGTTCCGCCGGGATCTGCACGCCCATCCGGAGCTGGGCTACTACGAGCACCGGACGACCAGCCGGGTGATGCAGCAGCTGGCCGCCGCCGGGCTGCATCCAGTGACGCTGCCCAAGGGGACCGGCCTGATCGTGGACATCGGCCACGGATCGCCGGATGCGCCGATGGTGGCACTGCGCGCGGACATGGACGCGCTGCCGGTCACCGACGAGAAGAACGTCTCCTACCGGTCCACCGTGCCCAACGTCTGCCATGCCTGCGGCCACGACGTGCACACCACCATGCTGCTCGGGGCCGGGCTGTTCCTGGCCCACCGGGCGGCAGAGGGCGGGCTGCCCGGGCGGGTGCGGCTCATCTTCCAGCCAGCCGAGGAGATCGGCCGGGGCGCGCTGGATGTGCTGGCCTTCGGCGGGGTGACCGCCATCGACCGCGTCTTCGCCTTGCACTGCGACCCGCGGCTGGAAGTGGGCAAGGTCGGGGTGCGTACCGGCCCCATCACCTCGGCCTGTGACCGGATCGTGGTGCGGGTGTCCGGGCCGGGCGGGCACACCGCGCGCCCGCATCTGACCGCGGACCTGGTCTACGCGCTCGGCAAGATCGTCACCGAACTGCCGGCCGGGCTGTCCCGCCGGGTCGATCCCCGGTCCAGCCTGAGCCTGGTCTGGGGACGGGTGAACGCAGGTTCCGGGCCGAACGCCATCCCGGACGAGGGCATGGCAGAGGGCACCGTCCGCTGCCTGGACGACGCGGCCTGGCATACCGCCCCCGACCTGGTCAAGGCCCTGCTGGAATCGGTGGCCAGCGCCTATGGGGTGGTCGCCAGGCTGGATTACGAGCGCATGGTCCCGCCCACGGTGAACGATGGCGCCAGCGTGGCGATACTGTCCGGGGCGGCCGAGCGGGTGCTCGGCCCTGACTCGGTCCGGCCGACGCCGCAGAGCCTGGGCGCCGAGGACTTCGCCTGGTACCTGGAGTCGGTGCCCGGGGCGCTGGCACGGCTGGGCACCCGCAGCCCGGGTTCGGTGGACGATGACATCGACATCCACCAGGCGACCTTCGACGTCGATGAGCGGGCGATCGCGGCCGGGGTGCGGCTGATGGCAGCGACCGCGCTGGCGGCGCTGCACGATGGCGGCGCGCACGAATCGGTGCCGCACCCGGCGCGGGTCTGATCAGGCCGGAATATGCTCGGGGGGTGGCCGCTGTCAAGCCCGCCTCCGGCCGGGATGTGTACCGGTCCCCGGGCGGAGTCGTCCTCTGGTGGGCCTGGGTGGTTCTCGCCACCGTGGTACTGGCCGATGTGGCGGTGCAGGGCCGGGATCACCTGAGCCTGGTCGCCGCGGCCCTGACCCTCGCCATCACCGGCATCGTCTATGCCTGCGCGCTGTGGCCGCGAGTGGTTGCCGACGCCGATGGCATCACCGTGCTCAACCCGGTCCGCGAGTACCGGGTGCCATGGGGTGCGGTGGACCGGGTGGACATTCACGGCCCGCTGCGGGTGCACTGCCAGATGCCCGAGGGTGCCGCCAAGGGCCGGGTCATCTCCAGCTGGGCGCTGCAGACCTCGCCCCGGGCGGTCATGCGGGGGCAGGCCAGGGCCCGGCGGGCGGTGCGGCGAGGTGCACCCGCGTCCGGCTATGGCCACTATCCCCGCGAGGTCCAGGACGTACTGGCGCGCACCACCGGTGAGCAGGCCGTGCACTTTCTCGCCGAGCGGGCACAGCGGGAGCAGGCGGCCGGCGCGGCGGGCGGCCCGCCGCGGGTCCAGTGGGCCTGGCCCGCGATCGCTGCGATGGCCGTGCCCACCGCGCTGCTGCTCGCCGTGGTGCTGATCTGACTCGCTGAGCGCCCGGGCCGGTCAGCCACCAATGGACGCGCAGGGCCGGGCCCGGATGGCAGCAATGTAGTCGGCGGGTGCGCCGGCCTTCTCCGCCGCGTCGGCGAGGATGCCCAGGCTGCGCGCGGACGGCAGCCCGCCCTCGTAGGCGTTCAGCACATACAGCCAAGCCACCACGTCACCGTCCAGCGTCTGCACCCGGACCCGCAGCTTGCGGTAGTAATCCAGGGTCGCGCCATCCCAGCGGTCCAGTGCCCGCTCGTCGTAGTCCGAGACTTCGTACAGCACGACGAACACCCGCTCGCCCGCGTCCTCCACCACCGTGGCGTGCGCGCCTTCCCAGGTGAGGTCCGCGCCGCCGAACGTCAGCCGCCAGCCCTCCAGCCAGCCGGTGCCTTGCTGCGGGGAATGCGGGCAGCGCTGGGCCATCTGGTCTGGATCCATGTTGCTGCCGTATGCCGCATACAACGCCACAGTGCAGGGTACCGCGCCCGGAAACGTGTTTACCTGCGGTTTCTCGCCATGGCTTGCGGCGAGAGCGGGCTAGTGGTGCGGGGTCTCCTCAGGCATCTCATACCAGCGGACCCGTTCACCCACCCTCGCCCTGGCCTTCCAGCGCAAGCTCTTGGGGGTGGTCTCAGCCGCCTCATTCAGCTCGCGGAGCTGCTCCACCGGGTCGTATTTCCCGCCCGCCGGAACCAGTCCCTGGCCGTCACCGCCGGCCAGTGCGATGATCCGCTCCAGATTGAGGGTGATGGTCCGCCACCACCCCCAGTCGTTCCCGACCAGCGGGCGGATTCGTGCCAGCCCGATCGTGCCCGGCTCGTCTCCGTCCCGCACCGGATAGGCCGAGCAGAGGTACAGCACGTCCTGGGCGTCCTTCTCGTTCAGCTCGACAATCTGCAGTTTGGTGAGCAGGAGATCGGACAGGTCGAGGGTCACCGGCATCCGGCCGAGCCGGTCCTTGAACTCGACGGTATGGCACATATGCAACCGGTCGACCAGCACGTCCAGGGACCGGCCGGTCTCTGCCGACTGGAAGTACATCTGCTTGTGGCCGTAGAGCGCGTTGAACGTCTTGTCGGCGACATAGCCGCGCCCGGTCAGGAAGCTGGTCAGCTGCTTGCGGTCGCTTGACTGCGTAGCCAGGTCGAGATCCTGGCGGTCGCCCCCCCGCGGCGGGAACTCGGGCGTCAGGTACTGGATCGCCAGACCGCCGGCCAGCCGGACGGTTATCCGCTCATCTGCGGCAGCGGTGCAGATCCGGGTGGCCTCTTCGAGCGCGGTCAGGCCGTCGCCGGTCACGCTCAGCCCTCCACCCGGAACGAGCGTTCAACACCGTCGCTGTTCACATCGATCAGGTATCCGCGGACCACGCCCGAGCCCGCTTCGCTGCCCGGGTTGACGCAGAGCGTCGGCCCGATCAGCTTCTCCCCGCCGGATTCGTGGATGTGGCCGTGCAGGCTGAGCAGCGGCCGGACCTGCTGCACGGCCTCCAGCACGCCCGTTGAGCCGACCGGGCCGCGCATCAGGTCCCCGGCCGAGGCCTGGAGCCGCAGGTTGGCGTCCAGAACCGGCGCAGTGTCCAGGCCCGACCCATACGGTGGGCAGTGGATCAGGAAGATCGTTCGTTTCGGATCTTTGGCCTGGTCGGCGAGCGAGTAGATCTCCTCGCGGAACGCATCCTCGGAAACCTCACGCGGGGTGAGCCACGGCGTTGGGCTGGACTTCCCCAGCCCGATGACCTGCAGGTCTCCCGGTATGTCCACGACCCGGCCGTCGGCGTTGATGCAGTACTGGCTGGCCGCTAGCGGTCCGTCGATGTCGTACGGGTCGTCGTTACCCGGGATCAGCACGAGCGGAACCCCGGTGCCGTCGAGCCGCTCGGCCGCCAGGTCGAGCCACTGGCCGACCCGGGTCTGGATTTCCCTGCTGAACAGCGCGTCGAGCTTGGCCTGGTCGCCGCCCAGGGCATCCACCTCTTCCTTGGTGGTCCGGAAGGCGTAGTAACCGAGGCTGGCGACGTCGCGCTCCAGCGCCGCGAGCTCGTTCTCGGTCCTGGCCACCCGGCGCTGCCCCAGCAGGGTCGCCTCATAGCGATCGCCGACCGCGACGATCGGGACCATCGCCTTCCCGGTAAGGTCACCCGCGTAAAGGACCGCGTCCGCCTTGTAGACGTTCAGCCGGATGGCGTTGAGCAGCTTCCGCCACGCTGGGTCGGAGGCATGGAAGTCGGACACGACGTAGAGCCGGGTGCCACGGCGCTTCGACGCCCGTTTCAGCGGCATAGGCCCAGCCTACGGGTTACCGGAACGGTCCATGCCAGCTGACCGGCTGGCCGACTGGCTAATCAGGTGGGAGTTCCTTGTACAGCAGCGACATCTCGACCCCGGAGACGCGGTTCTTGATGGCAACGATGATGTAGATGATCACGGCGACCACGTACAGGGCGATGGTCAGCGTGATCCCGGTGTTATTGAAGTAGGACAGGGCCCCGCCCTTACCGGCCTGGAGGGATGAGCTGACCGCACTGGAAATCGGCTTGATGCCCGCGAACCAGTACGTGAAGACGGCAAAGGCCAGCCAGATCAGCCCGAACGCCCACAGGGCGTTCCGCCACGGTGCGTTGCGGATCAGGTCGGGCCGGGAGAACCGGGAAATGATCCCGTTCACTCCCGGCAGGACCCAGCTGAACAGCGCCATCAGGATGCTGAACCAGACGGTGGACGCCAGGTTCAGCTTCCCGCTGGGCGGTGCGATGGAGTGCGGCAGCAGCGCGAAGTTCTGCAGGATCGCGAGCACCACGCAGAAGCCAACGGCAGTGAGGATCGCGTTCAGCGGGGCGCGCAGCCGCTCGTTGACCTCACCGAACCACTTCGGCACCTGCCGGTCCAGGCTCCAGGCCAGCGAGATCCGGCTGATCAGGCTGATATAGACCGGGCACAGCAGGAGCGGCCAGAGCGTGGCGGCGACGCTGACGAACAGCCAGATCGGCCACAGCCCGGGGCGGGCAATGGCCGAGGCGAGGGGCAGCGCGGTCGCCTGCCCGAGTGGCGTGGCCTTCCCGGACCAGTAGTTGATGCCCCAGCCCAGCATGTTCGTCGTGCCCAGCCGGTTGCCGAGGGTGTCAACGTAGAACGAGTTCATCACCACGGCGAAGAACAGCGCCCCCAGCACGCCGACCAGGATGCCGCGCTTGATGTTCCCCCTGACCTCACCGGCGATATAGGCGGAGTACTGGAACCCGATGTACTGGAAGAGGATCACGCTCATGATGAACGGCAGCACGGTTGTGCTCCAGCTGAAGCCGTGCCCCAGGACGCCCCCGGTGACCGCGGCCTTCTGCAGCGCCGCCGCGGTGAAGCCGGTGTACCGGGGCAGGTTGGCCTCGAAGCTGGCCCGGTGGACGAACAGCAGCCCGGCAACCCACATGACGACCCACGACAGCAGGCCGAACGCCCCGAGGCCGGTGACAATGCGGTGGAACCTGCGGGTCGGCTGGATCACCACCAGCAGGATCAGGGCGATCACCACCAGCGCGGCGATCATCCCGGGCCAGCCGGTGACGGACCCGCCCGAGGTAAACCAGCCGTTCGCCCGCTTGAAAAAGCCGACCCCGGTGCCGATCCCGATGATGTCACCGCTGATCTGGGTGTTATGCAGCACGATCGGGATCTCGAAGGCGATGACCGCCAGCGAGGCAAAGACCAGCGTGAATGACTCGACCCACGCGAGGAAGGGCCCCACCCCGGGGATCAGCCGGCTGGTGAAGACGTAGTCGCCTCCGGACCGGGGCATCACGGTCGCGAGCGAGGCGAAGATGAGGCCAAGGAAGATACAGCAGATTCCGACCAGGATGGCCGTCCAGCCGTAGCTGGTGAGCCCGAACTTCTTCCCGATCGGCACGAAGGCAAGGGTGTAGAACACCGGTGCCCAGGCCACCGTGATACCGATGAACGCGGCAGTGTTGTAGAAAAGGGCGTTCCGGACACTGACCTCGCGGACCAGCCCGGACGATTGCCGAACGAACAAAGCCCGGCCGCCGGTGGGAGCAGTCGTACCCGCCATCCCAGCCTCCCTGGTGAGATAGGCCGCGCTGACTGTTCTGTAAGGTGCGTACGAATCGTAACGCCGCGCCGGGCATCCACCCAGGCCCAAAACGGGGATGCCGCGCCGGCCTGCCGCCCGCCAGCGGTTTGCGTGTACCGTGCCCAGGATGCGAGTCGTCTACGACCCCAGCCATGTCCTGCACGACCCGGTGACAGAGGTCCAGTGCGGCGTGGCGATGCCCATGTACGAGGTGCCTGCCCGGGTCGAGTCCATCCGGGAAGCACTGCTGGCCGACGACGCGTTCAGTTTCGCCGACCCGGCTGCGCATGGCCTGGGGCCGGTGACCGCCGTCCACCACGAGGGCCTGGTGAGCTTTCTTGCCGATGCCTGGGGCCTTTGGCGGGCGCAGGGGGGCGGAAGCTCGCTGCCGTCCCAGTTCATGCCCGACACGGTCCTGCATCCGGCCCTGCGGGAGGGCATGGGCGAGGCCCCTGAGCCGTCGGGCGCGGTTGGGCGCATCGGCTACTGGTCCTGGGAGACGATGACCCCGCTGGTGGCAGGCAGCTACCGGGCCGCGCGCGGCGCGGTCGACGTTGCGCTGACCGCCGCCGACCTGCTCCTGGCCGGTGATGACGCCGTCTATGGCCTGGCCCGGCCACCAGGCCACCACTGCCCCAGGTCGGCGTTCGGTGGCTACGGGCTGTTCAACTACTCCGCCGCTGCCAGTGCGTATCTGGCCGACCGGGTCGGCAGAGTCGCGGTGCTCGACGTGGACTACCACCACGGCAACGGCACCCAGCAGATCTTCTACCAGCGGGCTGACGTGCTGTACGTGTCCCTGCACGCCGACCCGGTCGGCCAGATAC
>Ga0318568_10000565_pt1 | contig 14766 bp, 7 predicted proteins | sample GRESIP088b5f21_FD_203690 | JGI IMG/M metagenome (GOLD analysis project Ga0318568, IMG submission 203690) | Tropical soil microbial communities from Luquillo Experimental Forest, Puerto Rico - GRE.SIPMG.088b5f21 | ecosystem: Environmental > Terrestrial > Soil > Tropical forest > Bulk soil...
GGCTAGGGGGAGGGCGCCGGTCATGAGGGTGGCCAGGGCCTTCATGGAGGGGGCGCGTCTGCCGATCTCGGTGAGGAGGACGGCGACCTCGAGGACGCCGAGGCCGTCCGGGGAGGACACGTCGAGCAGGCCGGCCCGGGCGAGCTCCTTCCAGGGATCGTCCGCCCCGTGGTCGACGGCCCCGTGGTCGATGACACCGAGCACTTCGGCGGCCAGGTCCGCGACCGCTTGCGGCCGTTCGGGCAGGGTGAAGTCCATCACCGGGGCAGGCCGAGGACGCGTTCGGCCACCTGGGTCAGCAGGATCTGGGTGGTGCCGCCGGCGATGGACAGGCACCGGGTGAGCAGGAACTCCTGGCTGGCGTCGGTTTCGGCGGCGCCGGCCGGGCCGAGTTGCTCCAGGGCGGTCTCGGCGGCCGCCTGGCGGTGCGCGGTGCCGAGCAGCTTGCGGATGGCCGGGTGTGCGCCGCGTTCACCCAGCAGGGCCACGGCGTGGGCGCAGGCCACGTGGAACCCGGCCCGTTCGGCGTAATCGGGGGTGACGGCGGCCAGCAGCTTGTCCACCACCTCGTCCTGTACCCCGCCGATGGCCACCCGCTCGGTGGCCAGCGTGGACATGGCGACCCGCCAGCCCTCCCCCGGCGCGCCGAGCACGCAGTGGTCTGGCACGAACACATCGTCCAGGAAGACCTCGTTGAACATGGTGCAGCCGGTGATCTCGCGCAGCGCGCGGATGTCGATGCCGGGCGCGTGCATGTCGACCAGGAAGTAGCTGATCCCCTCGTGCTTGGGCACGTCTGGGTCGGTGCGGGCCAGGCAGATGGCCCAGTCCGCCTGGCGGGCCAAGGACGTCCACACCTTCTGGCCTGTGAGCCGCCAGCCAGCGTCGGTACGGACAGCCCTGGTCCGCAGCGATGCGATGTCCGAACCGGCCTCGGGCTCGCTGAACAGCTGGCACCAGGTGATCTCGGCGCGCTTCGTGGGGCCGAGGAAGCGCTCCTGCTGGGTCTGGGTGCCGTACTTCTCGATCGCGGGGCCGGCCCAGGCGCCGATGCCCGGGTAGGGGTTCGGGTCGGCCTCGGTCGCGGTCCTGATGGTCCGGCGGGCGCCGGTGGCGGCGAGCCGGGCGAGCCTGGTGCGCCAGCCGCGGCTGCCGCCGAGCAGCTGGCGCAGCGCCAGGGCGCGGCGCAGGTACAGGTGGGCGTCGTGTTCCCAGGTGAAGCCGATGCCGCCGAGCACCTGGATGCCGTCCTTGGCGTTGTCCACCGCGTCGTCCAGCGCCAGCGCGGCGGCGGCCGCGGCGGCGAATGGGTGCTCGGCGGGCGCCTCGTCGGCGGTGCGGGCGACGTCCCAGGCCAGGGCGGCGGCGCGTTCGGCCCGGCAGGCCATGGTGGCGCACAGGTGCTTGACCGCCTGGAACGAGCCGATCGGGCGGCCGAACTGGCGGCGGATCCCGGCGTAGCCGGCCGCGGTCTCGCTGCACCAGGCGGCCACCCCGGCGGCTTCGGCGGCGAACAGGGTGGCGGCCAGGTCGCGGACGCCCGGCGTGTCCAAGCCGGGCCGCAGGCTCTCCGGCGGGACGACGGTGTCGAGCTGGACGGTAACAAGCTCGCGGGAGAAGTCGACCGGGGCGAGCCTGGTGACGGTGACGCCTGGCCGGTCCTGGCCGAGCAGGAACCAGACGTCACCGTCGGTTGTGGTCGCCGCGGCGAGCAGCGGGCCGCCGCCCAGGTTCGGCGGGCCCGGCAGCAGCGGGCCGGTCCGGCCGGTGACGCGGAGCGCACCGTCCGGCTGGCGGGTTCCGGTCAGCGTGCCCGGGGTGAGCGCGACCGAGGCCGGGCCGCCCGTCAGGCGGCTGCCCAGGACGGCCGGCAGCACCGGGCCAGGGGTCAGGGCGAAGGCCAGCTGCTCGAGCGCGGCAGCCAAGTCGGTCACGGTGCCGTCGCCGGGGATGGCGAAGACGCCGAGGCCGTCCAGGTCGTTCATCAGCCCAGCGACCCCGTGGGCCGTCTCCCCCGGAGCCAGCAGAGCCGGGTCCTGCGCGCGGACCAGGGCGATCGTCCCGGCCCGCTTCGCCCAGTCGCGGAGCGACGCCTGCAGCGCCTGCTGCTCCTGCGTCATCGCGATCGGCAAGGTCCGCTCCCGTCCGTATAGTCAGAATTAGAACACGTTCCACCTGTAGGCGGCCAGGCCGTATCAGTAATCACTGCCGGTGCGCTTGGTAGTCTTGATGCGGACGGAAATGGTGAGGGATCCCTATGGCACCAGCGAGAACACGTACTACCGACACGCTGACGGCGGCCGGTGAGGGTGAGTTCGGCTCGGCGGCGCAGCGCGAGCGGCGCAAGCGGATCCTGGACGCCACGCTGGCGCTGGCGTCCAAAGGCGGCTACGACGCGGTGCAGATGCGGACCGTGGCCGAACGGGCCGACGTGGCGCTGGGCACGCTCTACCGGTACTTCCCCTCCAAGATCCACCTGCTGGTGTCCGCGCTGGTGCTGGAGTTCGAGCGGACGCAGGAGAAGCTCGACCGCAAGCCGATCCCCGGCGACACGCCGTATGACCGGATGCTGTACGTGCTCTCCCGGGTGACCAGGACCATGCAGCGCGAGCCGCTGCTCACCGAGGCGATGACCCGGGCGTTCATGTTCGCCGACCCGAGCGCGGCGGCCGAGGTGAACGCGGTCGCCCGGCAGATGGAGCGGATGTTCACCCGGGCCATGCACGACGGCGAGCCCTCGGCCGACGACGCCGCGATCGCCCGGGTCATCGGCGACGTGTGGCTGTCTAACCTGGTCGCGTGGGTGACCCGGCGGGCTTCGGCGGACGACGTGAGCAGCCACCTCGAACTCGCCGCCCGCCTGCTCCTGCGTTGATCCCCAGTGAGAACGCTGACCGTGATCGCGGCGGCGCTCGTGTTGCTGTGTACCGCGTGCGGCTCAGGCCACCCGGCGCCACGCCCGGTCGTGTCGAGGTACGAGGCCGCCACCGGTCATCGCATCGTCCGCGACTGCGGGTTCAGCGTCCCGCTGCCCGGTCCGCCGCGCCGCAGCCTGTGGCTGTTCTGTGACACCCTGGTGACCAGCCGACACGGCCAGGTGCTCGGCAACCCGATCCTGGGCGCCGGGACCGCGGCCGAGGGTCCCTACACCGCGGGCCGCGGGCCGGGCCCGCTGACCGAGCTGGCCACGCCAGGCCCGGATGCGCCGGGGGTGGTCGCGGGCGGTTTTGGCCGCGGGCGGCTTCCGGCCCGCGCCGCCCCGCAGCCGTTCCTGCCCGTGCCGGGCAGCCTGACCTTGCCGGCCAGCACGCTGCCGTGCGCCGGGCCGCACATATACCCGGCCCGGTGGGTCACCGGGGCGGCCCGTGAGCCTGGGGCCGGGCACGTGCTGATCAGCTACACCGACTACTGCGTGTCGAGCGGCGGCACCTTCACCCCCGAGACGTTCGGCCTGCTCGATTACGATCCGGCGGGCAACGTGCTCGGCCCGGCGGCCCCTGTGTTCGCGGCGCAGCCCGGACAGCAGCTGCCGCAGCCGCAGGCGCTCGGCTCGCCGGTCTTCAGCGCCGGCCACCTGTACCTGTTCGGCTGGTGCGGGCCGGGCTGCGACCGCGGAGGCGTCTTCCTGGCCAGGACGACCGCCGCCGCCGCGGGGTGGGACAACGGGTTTACTTACCAGTACTGGACCGGCGGCGGCTGGTCGGCGGACCTGTCGCACGCGGCGCCGCTGACCGGCTACCGGGAGCCACTGGCGGTGTCGGTCGGCAACTACCCGGGGCGAGGGCTCGTCATGATCGAGCAGACCAGCGCTGGAGGTGACTTCAGCCTCTGGCAAGCGGCGGCGCCCACCGGGCCCTGGCGGCAGACCGGGACCGGCCGGGTCCCGTGCACCGCGGGCCAGCGGACCCAGGCCGTCGACTTGTGCCGCGCACTGATCGGTCATCCGGAGCTGAGTACGCCGAACGAGCTGCTCATCTCGTTCTTCAACCCCGGTGACAGCCACGTCGAAGTGGTGGCCTACCCGTGGTGAGCCCTGCTGGCTCCAGGGGACGACCCCCGAGGCCCCCGTCAGGGGACGATGAACGTCGTCTCGGCGGCCCCGCCGGCGTCCTGCCTGGTGTTGACCGGCACCACCCGGACCAGGTAGCCGCCGGGCTGCAGCCTGGTGAAGGTGGCGCGGGTACCGTACTCGGTGACCGCCGGGATGTCGGTCGGTCCCTGCAGGAAGACACGGTAGCGGACGCCGAGGCCGGCATCGGGCCAGCTCAGCGTGACGTTATCGGCGCCGAGGCTGGCGTGCACCGCGGTCACGGCCGGTACCGGCGGGCAGCCGTCCGGGTAGCTCCAGGAGCTGAACCACTGTGTCGGGTGCCGCGCTACGATCCGCGGGTAGCCCGGCGGGGCGCTGGCGGCCCGGACCTGGCCCGAGCCGAACGCGGCCAGCGGCACGGTGATGAACCGGGGCTGGGTCACCGTGTTGGTAAAGGCGGACAGTGGCTTGCACCCGGTGGTCACCGCCTCGGAGTTGACGTTGTAGCTGATCACCAGCGTGTCGCGGGTGGAAAGATCGGGTTCGGCCCGCGCCTCGTACATGATGCGGTAGTCGTGCGTAGCGTCGAGCCCGATGGCCGGGTTGCGGTACAGCAACACGGCCGCGGCCGGGTCGAACGGGCCCCACGGCTCGCTGGCCGGGTAGGCGTCGATGCCCTGGCTGCCCGGCTCCACCCCACCCTGGATCAGCCAGTAGCGGCCGCCGATCGCGACCACGCTGAAGCCGGACGACACGCCGAGGTCGCGGCCGGGGGGCTGCACCGGCCGGGCGTTCTGCTGCCCGGCGGCCCACTGGCCGGCGCCAGCGTAGAACCGCCAGGCGGAGAACGTGGTCAGCCGTGATGCCGGAACCCGAGCCAGGTAGAGCTGACGGGCCGGGGCGGGCGAGCCTGCCGAGGCCGGGACCTGGGTGCCGTAGACGTAGACCGTGCTCCCCGCCCGCAGCAGGGCGGCTCCCCAAAGGACCGGGGAGGTGCCGCCGGGCGGGGTCCAGGACGGTAGCGGGACCACGGCCGGCCGGGCCACCGCGCCGTACGCCGGCCCCCGGCCGGCCGAGCTGAGCTGCCTGACTCCGAAGGTGGCGATCACCGTCCCGGCCGGGATGAATGGGATGCGCCCGCCCAGGTACCGGTGGTAGAACTTGACGACCGTCCGGCCGATCCTGATGCCGTCCTCGTCCCAATACCGGTCGGTCGGCCCGCCGGGCGCCGCGGGCGGCGCCACGACCGGGGTGGCCCCGCCCGGGCGGCCGGGGCCGGCGCAGGCGCCGCCGCCGGTCATGGTGACGAACGAACTGGCGTGGCCGACCGTGGTCTGGATCACCACCGAGTTGTTGACGAAGCCGCTGATGTGCGAGAAGCCCATGGTCGGCCCGGCCGGGCCGAGATAGGTATCGGAGAAGAACCAGGCGAGCTGGGAGGAGTTCAGCCGGATGGCAGAGACCCCGTCTCCGCCGGCCCAGTCGGCGCAGCCGGAGCGGGCCGAGTAGGCGGCCCACTCCGCATCGAGCGTGGCCGGGGTCGAGCCGGGCACCACCAGCGTCGGACGGGTCGTGGTCGCTGCGGCCGGCGGGTGGTGAGCTGGCGACGAGGTCGGCAGGCCAAGCGAGATGCACAACCCAGCGACGAGCCCGATGACCAGGCCGCCGACCTCGATCGCGGGGCGCGACCGCCAGCGGGCCGGCGGCCAGCGGGCCGACCGACGGCGCTGGGCCGCGTGCTTGGCCGCTGTTCTGGTTCGGGACGCCTGGGCCATCGCGGACTAACGCCTTGCGGGCGTGCACCAGCAGGATGGACGCGGCCGACGGCCACCGGCAGAAGGCCCGGTCGAGCGGGCCGAGCGGCCGCGGCACGCCGTGGTACCGCGCCCCGGTCACGGTGACGCAGCGGAACCCGCTACCGGCCAGGAACTCGGTCAGCGCCCGGCGAGTGAACAGGCGCAGGTGACCGGCCACCACGCTACCCGGCCGGCCGTACACCCCGCGCAGGCTCACCTCGGAGAAGATCGGCTGGACCCCGAAGGCGAGCAGGCCCCGGTTGTACCAGGCGGCCAGGTTCGGCGTGGACAGCAGCAGGGAACCGCCCGGCCGGAGCACGCGGCGGGCCTCGGCGATCGCCCCGTCCGGGTCGACCAGGTGCTCGATCAGCTCACTCATGATCACCACGTCCGCGGCGCCGTCCGCGACCGGCAGGTCCACGCCGCCGCGCAGGACCGTGAGCCCGAGGGCCTGCGCCTGCCGCAGAGCGTCGGAGGACCAGTCGATCCCGGCGAACCGGTGACCCGGGTTGTGGCCCGCCGTGACCGCGAGGGTCGAGCCGTCGCCGCATCCCACGTCGATGATCACCGCCGGGCAGGATCGCTCGCCGTTCAGCACGTCGGCCAGCATCCGGGCCTGGCGCCGGGCCCGGTCCGGCCCGGAGCGGAGCGGGACCCCCGGAGTCTCGTAGAACTCCCGCAGCGGGTTTCCCGGAGCCGGAGCGGTAACCGGCAATGCTGGCTCCTTCCGCGCTTGATCGCCTCGTCGGCCACCTCCGCGAAACCTTCGACCGCAGCCGACCAGTGCAGCCGGAGCGCCCGGGTGCGCGCCGCCCGGCCGAGTTGCTCACGCCGCCGCTGGTTGATCGCCAGCGACGCCCAGGCCGAGGCGAACTGGCCCTCGGTCTGGACCAGCATCCCGGTCTGGCCGTGCACCACCGAGTCACGCAGCCCCGGTACGTCAAACGCTACCGCGGGGGTACCGCGGATCGCCGCCTCGGCCACCACGATCCCCCAGCCCTCGATCAGCGCCGGGTGCATGAGCAGCCACGCCGAGCACAGCAGCCGGTGCTTCTCCTGCTCCGACACCCGGCCGGTGAACTGGACGCCGGGCCCGGCCAGGGCCTCCAGCCTCGGTCGCTCCGGCCCGTCCCCGGCGATCACCAGCCTGCCGCCCACCACGTGCCGCACCCGGTCCCACAGGCGCAGTAGCAGGTCGAGGCGCTTGTAGTCGGTCAGCCTGCCGATCGCGAGGAACAGCGGCTCCGGCGACCGCGGAGCGGGCGGGTCCGGCTCCTCGACGCCATTGCAGATCTGCCGGATGCGGTCCGGGCCGACCCCCATCCCGCGCAGCCCCTCCGCCGTGGACTCGGACACGGTCAGGAACAGGTTCCTGCGGTGCACCCAGGGCATGACCACCCGCTCGATGTTCCGGCCGATGGTGGAGACCGGCGGGCGGAACCTGATCGACCACAACTCGGTGTGCACGTGGTTCACCAGGCAGAGCACCGGACGTCGGCACCACAGCGGCGACAGGTAGGGCATCCCGTTGCAGACCTCGACGATGAGGTCCGAGTCCCTGAAGTTCCGCAGGTAGGCCACTGGCGCGCGGAGGAACTGGGAGTACGTGCCGCCGTTGCGTACCACGCGGTACGGCCGCTCGGCCACCGGCCCTCCGCACAGCAGCGTCACCCGGTGGCCGCGGGCGAGCATGCCGGACGCCAGCCGGTCGACCAGGACCTCGGATCCCCCGGCCCGCCGGTTGGCCAGATCCCGCCACGCGATGAAAAGAATGTTCCTCGACCGGCCGCCCACGCCAAGCGGGCCCGTCAGCCCGTACACCTCCGGCGACCATGGCGTGGACGTGAAGGTGCCGGCCAGCGCCCGGAGCCGTGCTGGCAGGGCCGCTCCCGGTGCGCTAGGAAGGCTCGTCTCCGCAGGCTGAGCGCCTAGTTCATCAGTCATGTCGCGGCTCCAGGCTATGCCGACGGCGGGAATCCGTGCTAGCAGTAGCCAGGTCGTGATCCCTTGTGTGAGGATTGCAGCATTATTTGGTGGTTACTGGCCGGTAGTCAAGGCTCGGGTGCCGGAGTGGGTGCCTGGCAGTCGGGAGGCGTAAGTGACCCAGACCCAAGACAGGACCGCCCAATCCGCAGGGGCTGGCTGGCCCGGCTTCGCCGCCTGGCTGACCCGCAAGCGGGTCACCCTCAGCGCGCTCCTCCTGATCGCCGCCCAGGTCGGCCTCAACAGCTACGTGCTGAACCGCGGCTTCTTCCAGCAGGACGACTTCACGATCGGCGGGCTCGCTGCGCAGCCGTTCTCGTGGCACCTGCTGTTCCAGAACTACTTCGGCCACCTGATGCCCGGGGTGTTCGCGCTGGCCTGGGGGCCGGTGCACGCGGGCGGTTACGACTGGGGCCTGTGGGCGGGCACGCTCGTGCTGCTCCAGGCACTCACCGGGCTCGCGCTGCTCCGCGCGCTGCGCACGCTGTGCGGCGACCGCATGGCGCTGCTGATCCCGCTCGGGGTGTTCCTGTTCACGCCCATGGCGCTGGCCGACCTGAGCTGGTGGTCGGTCGGCTCCCAGTCGGTTCCCATCCAGCTCGCGCTGGCCATGGCGATCGACCAGCACGTCAGGTACATCCGCACCGGCCGGATCCTGAACGCGGTCTTCGCGGCGCTCTGGGTGCTGTTCGGCCTGGCCTTCTACGAGAAGGCCGCGGGGATCCCGGTGCTGCTCTTCGCCCTCACCTCGGCGTACCTGATACCAGAAGCCTGGCCGCAGGCGATGCTGACGACGCTGCGCAAGCACTGGATCGCCTGGGCGACGTACGGCGGGATCATCATCGCCGAGATCGTCGTCTACGCCCTCAGCCTGGCGGCCGGGCCAGGCCAGGTGCGGGTGCCGGAGGCCAGCAGCGCCGTGACGTTCGGCTGGAATCTGCTGGTTGACACCTTCGTGCCGGCCGCCCTCGGCGGGCCGTGGCACTGGGCGCCGCCATTCGGCACCCCCCGGTCGTGGGCGCTCTACGCGGTTGCGTCGCCGCCGCCCGAACTGCTCGGCATCTCGTGGATACTCGCCGCTCTCGTCGTCATCATCAGCCTCTGGTACCGCAGGCGCGCCTGGCCAGCGTGGGTCATCCTACTCGGCTGGCTGCTGGTGGCCGACATCTTTCCGATCCTGCTCGGCCGCCTCGCCAACTTCGGCACGCTGCTGTCCAACCAGACGATCTACGTGGCCGACGCCGCGCCCGTCCTTGCCATCTGCCTGGCCATCGCCTTCCTGCCGCTGCGCGGCGAGCAGGACGCCTACCGGACCACGCTGCCGCCGGCCAGGCCGCGCACCGTGGCCATCTGCGCGGTGGCGGTGGCCTTCATCGCGAGCTCCGTCTCGTCGGCCATCGCCTACCGGAGCGAACTGCACCCCCAGAACAGCCGGTCGTACGTGGCCACCGCCAGCGCGGCGCTGGCCGGTGTGCCACCGGACGCGGTCATCTACCCGACGCAGGTGCCCCCCCAGGTGGCCTCGCCCTTGTTCGGCCAGCTCTCCCAGGTCCAGAACGCCCTGGCCCCGCTCGCGGACCGGGTGCCCGGGCAGCGGTTCCGGTGGACGAGCTCACCGTCCGGCCTGGTGAAACACTTCATGATCTTCGACGCGCAGGGCCGGCTCCATCCGGCCACGGTCCAAGGGCCGCGCTCGTACCCGTTCCGCCATCAGAAGGACTGTGTGCTCACCGCCAGCGGCATGGTACTGCCGCTCACCGCCGACGTCTACGCACTACCGTTGCTGATGCAGATCGGCTACTATGCGGCGCGGCCGGTCACCCTGGCGGTGGCGTTCGGCGGCCACCAGTCCCAGGTCACGCTCCCCGCCACCCCGCTCGCCTACGCCTACCTGCCGGTACAAGGTCCCGGGGACACGGTCGTCATCACACCGGTCACGCCCGACCCGAAGGCCTGCATCGGCACCGTGACGATCGGGAATGTACAGGCTTCGACAACCGGCACACCGGTCCCGGCGTTCCCGCTAGCCGGCTGAACTGGTCCTGATCATCATCAAGCAGAGTACAAAATGGCTAAACTTTCGCGAACCGGGATTAACCCCTGCCCACTTTGGCTACTGAGCAGTAGCATACGTTTACCTAGATTCATGAGGCTGACCGTCTCCCGTCCGGCCTGGGCGGAGCCGCCCGGCTCGTGCTGCTCCGTACCGACCGAGCGTGACCCTCGAGGACCTGCATGAGCCTGCTGGCGCCGATTCGCCGCCACCGTGTCGATCAGGCGACCCGCTCCGGCCTGCTCCGGTCGGTCAGGCTGTTCCGCTTGTTCATGGCGGAACAGACCGACCCGGAGCGGTTCTACGCGAGCCTCGCCGAGGATGCTGTGCAGCAAGTGGCCGAGCACTGCGAACTGGTCGGCCAGACGGTGGTGGACATCGGCGGCGGGGGCGGCTGGTTCACCGCCGCCTTCCAGGCTCGCGGCGCCCACAGCTACCTTTTCGAACCCGATCACGCAGAACTGCACAGCCGGGCCGACGCCGCGCCGGCCGGCGCGGTGGTCGCGGACGGCTACTGGCTGCCGGTCTGCGACGGCGGCGCCGACGTGGTCTTCTCCTCGAACGTGCTCGAGCACGTCCCCGATCCGATGGGGCTGATCGAGGAGATGATCCGCGCGACCCGCCCGGGCGGCCTGGTGTACCTGGCCTACACCAATTGGTACTCGCCGTGGGGCGGGCACGAGATGTCGCCGTGGCACTACTTCGGCCCACGATTCGCCGAGCGGCGGTACGTCCGGCGCTACCGGCGCCAGCCCAAGCACCACTGCGGCGCCAATCTGTTCCAGGTGCACATCGGGCCGGTGCTGCGGGCGCTGCGGGCCCGGCCGGACGTCACGATCGTGGAGGCGCGGCCCCGCTACTACCCGCGCTGGTGCCGGCTGCTGGTCTGGCTGCCCGGCCTGCGGGAGGTCGCCACCTGGAACCTCATGCTGATCATGAGGCGCATCGAATGACGACCCGGGCCGATGACGAGCGGGTCGCCGGCCCGGCGGTAACCGTGGACGCCGGCGAAGCGGACGTCGGCGAGCAGGTAGGCGCGGGCGAGCAGGCGGGCGCGGGCGAACCGGACGCGATACCCGGCAGGTGGCGGCGGCGCCCGTTGCCGCGCTGGTCGGTCCTGGTCTGGCTGGGCGCGTTCGCTGTCCTGCTGGTGAACGACCCGGGCCGGATGGTCTTCGACACCAAGCTCAGCGTGGACCTGAACCCCTACGCTTACTACGCGAGCCTGTGGCACCTGTGGGATCCGACGAACACCCTCGGCGCGCTGAACAACCAGGCCGTCGGCTACGCCGTCCCGATGGCGCCGGTCTACCTGGCCGGCCAGCTCGCGCACGTGCCGGTCTGGCTCACCGAGCGGCTGTGGCTGTCGCTGATTATCGCGGTCGGCTTCGCCGGCCTGGTCAAACTGGCGGGCGCGCTCGGTATCGGGTCGCCCGCCTCGCGCTACCTGGCCGGGCTGGTATTCGCGCTGTGGCCGACGTTCACGATCGTGATCGGATCCACCTCGGCCGCGGTGCTGCCCGGGATGCTCGCCCCGTGGGCGGTGCTGCCGCTGGTGAGGGCGGTACGCGGGGAAGGCAGGGTGATCTGGGCCGCGGCCCGTTCCGGTGCTGTCGTGCTGTGCATGGGCGGGGTGAACGCGACCTCGACCATCGACGCGCTGCTGCTGCCGGGCCTGTTCATCCTTACCCAGGCCCGCGGACGGCGGCTGGCCTCGCTGGCCGTCTGCTGGGGCGGGGCGGTGGCCATGGCCACCGCGTGGTGGGCGCTGCCGCTGCTGCTGCAGGGGAGGTACGCGTTCAACTTCCTGCCCTACGTGGAGCAGGCGGCCACCACGACGGGCACCGTCTCGGCCGCCACCACGCTGCGCGGCGCGGGTAACTGGACGGCGTACTTCAACCTCGGCACGCCGTGGCTGCCCGCGGGCTGGGTCATGGTCAGCACCCCGATCGCGATCATCGCCGGCGCCATCGCCGCCGCGGCCGGCCTGTACGGGCTGGCCATGCGCAGCATGCCGGCGGCGGTCTGGCTCCGGCTTTCCGTCGCCATCGCGGCGGCCGGGGCGCTGGTCGGCTACGCCGGGCCGCTCGGCGGCCCGTTTCACCAGAGCATCGATCGGCTGCTGGACGGCGTGCTCGCCCCGTTTCGCAACGTGTACAAGCTGGAACCCCTCATCGCGGCCGCGCTGGCGCTCGGGCTGGCGCACGCCGCCGCGACTTGGCTCGCGAGCGCCTCCGGCCAGCGGGTCCCGCCCGCCCGGGAGGCGTTCACCATGGTGGCCAGGGTCGTCACCGGCATCGTGCTGATCGGGCTGACGCTGCCGTACGTGACCGGCCGGATCCTGAACCCCGGGTCGTTCTCCGCGGTGCCGCAGTACTGGTCCCAGGCCGCCGCGTTCCTGGCCGACTATTCACCCAGGAACCCCGCGCTGGTGGTGCCCGCGGACTCCCACGGCGACTACCTCTGGGGCGATCCGATCGACGACCCGCTCGAGGCGCTGGCCACGTCACCGTGGGCCCAGCGGGGCCTGGTGCCTTATGGCGGCGCCGGATCGCAGATCCTGCTGGACACCGCGGAGAAGGCGATCGAATCCGGTGAGCAGGCCGTCGGCCTGACCGGGTACCTGCAGCGGGCCGGCGTCCGCTACATCGTGGTGCGGAACGACCTGGACCCACGGCAGCTGGGCTACACGTCCGCGCCGCAGGTGCACCAGACGCTGGCGCTGTCCGGCTTCACCCGGGTAGCCTCGTTCGGCCCGCTGGTCGCCAGCGCCCAGCCGGGTGCCCAGTCGGCCACGCAGCCGGGCGCGCCGCGTTATCCGGCGGTCGAGGTCTACACCGCGGGCGGGCAGGGCCCCCCGAGTCCGGTACGCACCCTGCCGGCCGGCCAGACGGTGCTGGTCAACGGAGGGCCCGACTCGCTCCTGCAGCTCACCGGGCAGCACCAGCTCGGCTCCGGCCAGCCCGCCATCATCGCCGGCGACCCGCTGCCGATCAGGCCGGAGCAGTGGGCGGTCACTGACGGGCAGCGCCGGGCGGACACGGCGTTCGGCCTGGTCAACTCCAACGTGTCCTATACGTACACGGCGAACGAGACCAACCCGGCCGGTGACCAGTTCGGCGGGGAGGGCACCCCGCCCCGGCAGCTGCTGCCGGTGCCCGCAGCCGGGCACCAGACGGTGGCCGTGCTGGCCGGCGCGGCCAGCGTGACGGTATCGTCCTACGGCTCCTGGCTCGCCGACACCCAGCAGGAGGACCCGGCCAGCGCCTTCGACGGCGACCCGGCCACGGCCTGGGCGGAAGGCAGCGCGCAGACGCCGGCCGGGCAGTGGATCCAGATCAACTTCGCCGACCAGGTGAACCTGCCGGCAACCGTCCGGATACGCCTCCTCGACGACAGCCCGGTCCGGGAGATCGCCAGCCGGCTCCGGGTGACCACCGCGGCCGGCAGCGCCACCACCACGATGACCGCGACCGTGGCGCCCCAGCCGCTGCACGTGGTCCCCGGCCGCACCGGGTGGCTGCGCATCACGATCACCGGCGCCCAGCGGGTGAGCCCAGGCAAGCCGGGGGCGGGCATATCCGACGTGCTGATCCCCGGGGTCCGTGTGACCCGCCTGCTGCAGCCCGCCGAGGACCCGGCAGGCCAGCAGGCGACGTCGGCCGCCTTCTCCTTCCACCAGCAGGTGCCATCGCCGTTCACCTTCGCCGACCCGGCCGCCGTCCCGCCGATGGCCCGGACGTACACCCTCGCCCGTCCGGTGACCATGCGGCTGCAGGCTTCCGCGCTGGCCCTGCCCGGCCCGGGCCTCGACGCGCTGCTGGACAAAATCCGCCCGCCGGGCCAGGGCGTGCTGCAGGTCAGCGCGGCCTCGACCCCCGGCGCGCTGCCGGCCCAGTTCCCGGTGAGCCTGGTCAGCGGGTCCGGCGGCGCGTCGTGGATCGCCGACACCACCGATCCGGTCATCCACCTGAGCTGGCACGGCCAGCGCCGCATCACGTCGCTGACCGTGCTGCCGGCCGTCAGCGGGGCGTCCACGCCGCTGGCCGTCAAGATCACCAGCCCGGACGGCACCCAGCAGGCGGACATCGGGTTCGGCGGCCTGGTGACGTTCAAGCGGCCGCTGGTCACCGACCGGATCGATGTGTCCTTCCCGCGCGTGCAGCAGGCGACCGTGGTGAACTCGACGGGCCAGCTGACCACGCTCCCCCTGGGGTTGTCGCGGCTCTCGATCCCCGCCCTGGCGAAGCTGCGCGTCGCCGCGCCGGATGAGCGGGCAAAGTTCACCCTGGCGTGCGGCCAGGGCCCGGCCCTGACCATCGACGGGCAGGCCTACCCGACGTCGGTCAGCGGCACGATCGGCGAGCTGAGCCAGTTCTTCCCGATGCAGGTCCGGCTGTGCGCTCCGGGTGGGGCGCTGACCTTCGGCGCCGGGCGGCATACGCTCACGGCCGCGTCGGGGACGTTCGCGATCACCGACCTCAGCCTCACCAGCATCAGCCCGGGCGTGGGCGCGTCCGGCGGAGCCCGCGCCGTGACCGTCCGGAGCTGGCAGCCGGACCAGCGCCGGGTCGGCGTCGGCCCGGGACCGGCCTCCTACCTGGAGGTCCATGAAAACTACAACCAGGGCTGGACCGCCACGCTGGACGGGAAGGAGCTGACGCCGGTCCGCTTGGACGGCTGGCAGCAGGGCTTCGTCCTGCCCGCGGGGCCCGGCGGCACGGTTACGCTCAGCTTCCGGCCGACCGCGTCGTATCACCTCGTCCTGGTCTTGTCGCTGCTCGCGGTGGCCCTCCTGTTGGCCGTCATGGCGTGGTCGTTCATCAGCCGCCGGGGCCGGGCCGAAGGGGCCGGCCTGACGTGGCCGGACGGCTGGCTGCCGCCGCCGGGCGGCGCCGCCCCAC
>Ga0318568_10000571_pt1 | contig 14711 bp, 11 predicted proteins | sample GRESIP088b5f21_FD_203690 | JGI IMG/M metagenome (GOLD analysis project Ga0318568, IMG submission 203690) | Tropical soil microbial communities from Luquillo Experimental Forest, Puerto Rico - GRE.SIPMG.088b5f21 | ecosystem: Environmental > Terrestrial > Soil > Tropical forest > Bulk soil...
CAACTATGCGGTGGACTTCATCGAGGCCACGCGCTGGATCAAGCAGCACCTGCCCGGCACCAAGGTCAGCGGTGGCGTGTCCAATGTGTCCTTCAGCTTCCGCGGCAACGACCCGGTGCGCGAGGCCATCCACACCGTGTTCCTGTACCACGCCATCCAGGCCGGCATGGACATGGGCATCGTCAACGCGGGCATGGTCGGCGTCTACGACGACCTGGAGCCCGTGCTGCGCGAGCGCGTGGAAGATGTGGTGCTGAACCGCCGCCCCGATGCCGGAGAGCGACTGGTCGAAATCGCCGAGACTGCCAAGAGCGGCGCCAAGGATGAGAGCAAGAAGTTGGAGTGGCGTGGCACGGCGGAGAACCCCACGCCCGTGGCGCAGCGCCTGTCGCACGCCATGGTGCACGGCATCACCGACTTCATCGTGCAGGACACCGAGGAAGCCTACCGCGCCGTGCTGGCCCAGGGCGGGCGCCCGCTGCATGTGATCGAAGGCCCGCTGATGGACGGCATGAATATCGTCGGCGACCTGTTCGGCCAAGGCAAGATGTTCCTGCCTCAGGTGGTCAAGAGCGCGCGGGTCATGAAGCAGGCCGTCGCCCACCTCATTCCCTATATCGAGGAAGAGAAGCGTTTAGACGAGGCCGCCGGGCGCGACGTGCGTACCAAGGGCAAGATCGTCATCGCCACCGTCAAGGGCGATGTGCACGACATCGGTAAGAACATCGTCACCGTGGTCCTGCAGTGCAACAACTTCGAGGTCATCAACATGGGCGTGATGGTGCCTGCGCACGAGGTGCTGGCCCGCGCCAAGGTGGAGGGGGCCGACATCATCGGCCTCTCCGGCCTGATCACCCCCAGCCTGGAAGAGATGCAGTACGTGGCCGGCGAGATGCAGAAGGACGACTACTTCCGCATCAAGAAGATCCCGCTGCTCATTGGCGGCGCCACCACCAGCCGCGTGCACACGGCCGTCAAGATCGCGCCGCACTACGAAGGCCCCGTGGCCTATGTGCCCGACGCCTCGCGCAGCGTGGGTGTGGCGCAGAGTCTGTTGGGCGAAGGCGCGGCGCAGTTCATCGCCGACCTGACCCAGGACTACGACCGCGTGCGCCACCAGCACGCCAACAAGAAGCAGACGCCGTTGTGGAGCCTGGAGCAGGCCCGTGCCAACAAGACACCCATTGCCTGGAGCGGCTACACCCCCACCGTGCCGAAGTTCATTGGCCGGCGCGTGTTCAAGAACTTCGACCTGGCTGAGCTGGTGCCCTTCATCGACTGGGGCCCGTTCTTCCAGACCTGGGACCTGGCCGGACCCTACCCGGCCATCCTGGACGATGCCGTGGTCGGTGCCGAGGCCAAACGCGTCTTTGCCGATGGCCAGGCCATGCTCAAGAAAATCGTGGATGGCCGCTGGCTCACGGCCAATGCCGTGCTCGGCCTGTACCCGGCCAATGCCGTGAACGGTGACGACATCGCCTTCTACGCCGACGAGTCCCGCACCCAGCGCGTGCTGACCTGGTACGGCCTGCGCCAACAGGCCGAAAAGCCCGTGGTGGACGGCAAGCCCGTGCCCAGCCGCTGCTTGGCGGACTTCGTGGCACCCAAGGCCCCGGACTACGCCGGCATGTTCGCCGTGACCGCCGGCATCGGCGCCGAGGCGCGCGCCGCGGCCTTCGAGGCGGCGCACGACGACTACAGCGCCATCCTGCTGAAGTCCCTGGCTGACCGCCTGGCCGAGGCCTTTGCCGAACTGCTGCACCAGAAGGTGCGCACCGACCTGTGGGGCTATGCCGCCCAGGAGGCGCTGGGCAACGAGGCACTGATTGCCGAGCAGTACCAGGGCATCCGCCCCGCGCCCGGCTACCCCGCCTGCCCGGACCACAGCGTCAAGCAGGATTTGTTTGCCCTGCTGCAGTGCGAGGAGATCGGCATGGGCGTGACCGAGAGCCTGGCCATGACGCCAGCCGCCAGTGTGAGCGGTTTCTACATTGGCCACCCCGACAGCACCTACTTCAACGTGGGCCGCATTGGCGACGACCAACTGCAGGACCTGGCGCGCCGCCGTGGCGTGCCGGTGGCGCAGTTGCAGCGCCTGCTGGCACCCAATCTGTAACCGGCTGTTGCGCCCTCTGGTGGGCGGTTAACCGGCGCTTACATCTGGACGCCGGCGGAGGTGCGCCGCCGGCGCCTGGCGGCGTTACAAAGTTTCCCAATACAGGAAACCTTGGAAACCATGTCGAACGCCATCACCGCTTCTCCCACCGTCCCCACCCCATCGCCCGCCGCCAGCAACCGCTGGCTGTGGGGCGCCGTCGGCGCCCTGGGCGCCACCACCCTGGCCCTGGGTGTGGCACTGGTGCAGATGCGCACCCATACCCCGGCCGAAACCGCCGTGCCAACACCTGCCGTGGCCGCCAGCCCGGCACCTGGCTCTGCTTCGGCGACCGTTGGCGCCGGAGCACCGGTTGTGACCAATGGTTCGGAGCAAAAATCGGCTCCAGCCCTCGCCAAGACTGCACAGAGCGCTCACAAAAATATAGCAATCCACAAATCTGAAACGCAAGCGCCTGGCGTGCCGGCGCCCATGCCACCCGCGCCAGTCACCGCCCAGACGCCGCCCGCCCCTTCAGCCCCGTCTGCGGCCGTATGCGCCCAATGCGGCACGGTGGTGGCGGTGACACCGGTCGAACGAGAGGGTACCGCCAGCGGCGGTGGCGCGGTGGCCGGTGCATTGCTGGGCGGCTTGCTGGGCAACCAGTTTGGTGGCGGCACTGGCAAGACTTTGGCCACGGTGGCCGGCGCGGTGGGCGGTGGCTATGCCGGCAACACCGTGGAAAAACGCATGAAGAAGGTGACCGTTTACCTGGTGGATGTGCGCATGGATGACGGCTCCGGCAAGCGCGTGGAAACCCACACCCCGGTGGCGGTGGGCGCCCACGTCACCATCAACAACGGCGTTCTGAGCCAGTAAGCCCGAAGGTGCGGGCCGGCGCTGCGCGCGCCGGCTGCCCCTGCAATCAGGGGATGCAAAGGTCTGCGCCACCGGTGGCGCGTGCTATTATTTTTGCCTTACTCCACAAGGAACAAGCGCATGAATATGGCAGCTAGCGCGCCCGGCGCGCCCGATGCGCCGCGCCCGGCGCCGGGCCGTCCCGAAAAACTGCGGCTGGGCGACGTGCTGGTCCAGCAGCGCCTGATTTCCCAGGAGCAATTGCAGCAGACCCTGGAGCTGCAGCGCACCACCGGCAAGAAGATGGGCCGCCTGCTCATCGAGACCGGCATCATCACCGAGGAGTTGCTGGCCAACGGCTTGGCGCGCCAGTTGCGCATCCCCTTCGTCAACCTCAAGACCTTCCCGTTTCGCGCCGACGTGATCAAGCTGCTGCCCGAGTCGGCGGCGCGCCGTTTCAAGGCCCTGGTGCTGGAAGACAAGGGCGATGCCCTGCTGGTGGCCATGGGCGATCCGCTGGACCTGTTCGCCTTCGACGAGCTGGGTCGCATCCTCAAGCGCAACATCACCATCGCCGCCGTGCCCGAGAGCGGTCTGGCTGTCGCCTTTGACCGCCTGTACCGACGCACCGAGGAAATCACCGGCCTGGCCCGCGCCCTGGAAAAGGATCTGAGCGACGCGGTGGACTTCGGCGAACTCTCCGCCTCGGTCGGCCAGGAGGGCGCGCCCGTGGTGCGCCTGCTGCAGTCCTTGTTCGAGGACGCCATGCAGGTCGGTGCCTCCGACGTGCACATTGAGCCGCAAGAGTCCGGCCTGCAGGTGCGCGTGCGGGTGGACGGCGTGTTGCAGACCCAGACCCAGGCCGACAAGCGCATCGGCGCCGCGCTGGCCCAGCGCCTCAAACTCATGGCCGGCCTGGACATTTCCGAGAAGCGCCTGCCGCAGGACGGCCGCTTCAGCGTGCGCATCAAGGACAACACCATCGACGTGCGTCTGTCCACGTTGCCCACGGTGTATGGCGAATCGGCCGTGATGCGTCTGCTCAACCAGGGCGCCAGCATGCGCCGCCTGGACAGCATCGGCATGCCCGAGGCCATGCTCAAGCGCTTCCGCGAGGTGCTGGGGCGCAGCGCCGGCATGGTGCTGGTCACCGGGCCCACGGGCTCCGGCAAGACCACCACGCTGTACGCCGCACTGGCCGAAATCGACGCCGCCGAGCTCAAGGTGATCACGGTGGAGGACCCCATCGAATACCGCCTGCCAGGGCTGACCCAGGTACAGGTGAACGACAAGATCGACCTCACCTTCGCCCGCGTGCTGCGCTCCGTGCTGCGCCAGGACCCGGACGTGGTGTTGGTGGGCGAAATGCGCGACGCGGAGACGGCCGAAATCGGCATGCGCGCGGCCATCACCGGCCACTTGGTGCTGTCCACCCTGCACACGCGCGATGCCATGAGTACGCCGTTCCGTTTGCTGGACATGGGCGTGCCGCCCTTCATGGTGTCCACCTCGCTGCAGGCGGTGATCGCCCAGCGCCTGGTACGCCTGAACTGCAAGGAATGCTCGGCGCCGCACACGCCCTCGCCCCAAGAGCAATCCTGGCTGGATTCCATGCTGGCCGCTGGCGAGAGCGTGACGCCCAAGCGCGGCATGGGTTGCTCGGCTTGCAACGGCACCGGCTACTCCGGGCGCCAGGGCGTGTACGAACTGCTGGAAATGGACGCCGACATGACGCAGGCGGCTTCCCGCTCCGATCCAGCCACCTTCATGCGCATCGCGCGCGACCGCATGAAGGGCCACACCATGGCCTACCATGCCTTGGAGCTGGTGCGCGGGGGCCGCACCACGCTGGCCGAAGCCCTGCGCGTGGGCTTTGACCTGGACGAGACGGGCGAAGAGGAATAACGCGTCATGGCACTGTACGAATGGCGCGGTCGCAACAACCGGGGCGAGGCCGTCAATGGCCAGCTGGAGGCCATGACCGAGAACGGCGTGGCCGACCAGCTGCGTTCCATCGGCGTGGTGCCGGTGCACATAGCCGTGGCCCAGGTGGTGGTCGAGGAGCAGAAGGAAGGCTTGCTGGAGCGCCTCATGCGCAAGCCGGTCGTCAAGGAAGACCTGATGATCTTCTCGCGCCAGATGTACACGCTCAACAAGGCTGGTGTGCCCATCCTGCGGGCGTTTTCGGGCCTGCAGGCCTCGGCCAACAAGCCGGCCATGGTGGAGCTGCTCCAGGATATCCGCTCCAGTCTGGATCAGGGGCGCGAACTCTCCAACGCCATGGCGCGCCACCAGGACCTGTTCGGCGCCTTCTACATTGCCATGATCCGCGTCGGCGAGATGACCGGGCGTCTGACCGAGGTGTTCCTGCGCCTGAACGAGCACATGGAATTCGAGCGCGATGTGCGCGAACGCATCAAGCAGGCCATCCGCTACCCCATCTTCGTGCTCATCGCCATGGCGGTGGCCATTGTGGTGCTGAATATGTTCGTCATCCCGGTGTTCGCCAAGGTGTTTGCCGGCTTCCATGCCCAGTTGCCGCTGATCACGCGCGGGTTACTGGCCTTTTCCGCCTGGATGATCGCGTGGTGGCCCATGCTGATCGTGGCTGGCATCGCCATCTCGGTCGGCGTTCGCGCTTACGTGCGTACCCCCGAGGGTCGCTACCGCTGGGATTCGCGCAAGCTCAAACTGCCCATCATTGGCGACATCATTTTGAAAGCCACGCTGGCGCGCTTTGCTCGCAGCTTTGCCCTGTCCAGCCAGAGTGGCGTGCCCCTGGTGCAGGCGCTGACCGTGGTGGCGCAGACGGTGGACAACGCCTACATCGGCGCGCGCATTGAGCAAATGCGCGACGGTATCGAACGCGGCGAAAGCATCTCCCGCTGCGCCGCCGCCACCGGCGTGTTCACGCCCGTGGTGCTGCAGATGATCAACGTGGGCGAGGAGACCGGAGAACTGGACAACCTGTTGTTCGAGATCGCCGGCATGTACGAGCGCGAGACCGACTACAACATCAAGGGCTTGTCCGCCGCCATCGAGCCCATCCTGCTCGCCGTGATCGGCGTGCTGGTGTTGCTGTTGGCGCTGGGCGTGTTCCTGCCGCTGTGGAATATGGGCCAGGCCGCCATGGGTCGCGGCGGCGGCTAGGGCGGGGCGGACGGGCTTGGCGCGCGAACGCTACAACCTGCTGACGGCCCTACTCCGGAGCCGGCGCCTGATTGAGTGGAGCATCATTGCCGCCGTGCTGATCAGCCTGGTCTGGGCGCTGGAGCACGAGGTCCGTGTGGTGCGCGGGCAGGGCGAGAAGGTGGCGGTGCGCTCCACGCTGAACGCCCTGCGCGCCGCCTTGGTGATCGACCAGTTGCTGGGGCAGGTACGAGGCGCTCCGACGGCGACGCCGGCCCCGACCGCCGGGCGCATGGTCAAGAACCCCTTCACCCTGCTGCAGCAGGTACCCCCCAACTTCGCTGGCGATCTGGCCATGCGCAACATCTACTCCGTGCCGCCCGGGAGCTGGGTGTTCGACCCGGAGTGCGGCTGTGTGGGCTACCGTGTGCTGTACCCTCAAGGGTTGGAGCCGGCCCAGGAGGCTGACACGCTATGGTTTCGCATCGGAATCCGCTCTGGTAACGTGAGCCTGATCCCCTTGGCCGAATACCGCTGGTTTGGCCAACGCCTACATTGACTCAAAGCAAGGAAGATTTGGAATAACCCACAATTTGTGAACTAATTCACACACTTAGCGGCGAAAGTTCGTGCACAGCTGCATGTCGAAAGACTAGAATTTAAGCGTAGACGGCGGTCCAAACGGTCGTTGGACCCAGGGCAGAAAAGCCCGGTGATGTGATTTACCCATTTATAGGTGACTGTATGAAACAAAACCAAGCTGGTTTTACCCTGATTGAGTTGGTGATGGTGATCGTCATTCTGGGCGTGCTGGCGGCTGTGGCGTTGCCCAAGTTCGTGGACTTGAAGTCGGATGCACAAACCGCGGCATCCCAAGGAATCCAGGGCGCGCTGAATTCGGCGAACAACATCAATTACGCGACGTGTTCCATGAAGTCGAATGCCGCTGGCAATGCCAAATGCATTACGGTTGCTAAGTGCTCCGAGGTCGCATCGAAGTTGATGCAGCCAGCAGTAACCATTGTCGTTGGGGCGTTGCCTTCACCCACGGTTGATGGGACTTTATACATAGTCACGGATACGGTCGCCACTTCGGCGGGTGTCTCGTGTGCTTTGGTCTACGGGAATGGTACGGCTGCTGGTCTTGCAATCCCGTTTACCGCAACGCTGGCCACCTGATTTGGATGTTCATTGACCGGTAGGCGCTATCGGTGTTTCTGGTTTCTCTAGGCCGCCTGCATTGGCGGCCTTTTTACTTTCTGTTTGGGAAAATGATGTGGAGCGCGAGTGAAGTAGAAACTGCAGTGGTTGCGGCCGCCTGAAATTTTCTGGGCATACTTCATTGATACTTGATCGTGATGGAGTGAGCCAGTATTCGCTGAGTTTTCGGATTTACACCATGCCACTGGCCAATCTCAAGAAGGGTGCAGAACGCTACATGCCTCGCCAAACGAGTTTGGCGAGGCAAAGCGGGTTTACCCTGATCGAACTCATCATGGTGATTGTGATCCTGGGTGTCGTTGCGGTATTTATGGCACCCAACATATTGGACCTTGGTTCGTTTACGGGGCGGGGTTTCCATGACGAAACGATGGCGTTGTTGCGCTACGGGCAAAAGACAGCCATAGCCCAACGGCGAACCGTTTGTGTGTCGATTGCTTCGACCGGGGTCACCATGACAATGTTTGTCGCCAACCCTGCTCCGACAAGCTGTGCATCGGCGACTGCTGTGCAAGCCCCTACCCTCCCCCCCCCCACAGTGCCGCGTGGTGGCACGGGACTGTCTGGCGTACCCTCTGCGTTTCAGTTCACGCCCTTGGGTGGAACCGACCAGTCGTCTGCGATCATGATTACCGTCGTTAACAGCACTCCTGTCACCGTTGAGGCGGCAACCGGCTATGTTCACGACTAAACGTCTGCCAAGTCAGGGTTTTACTCTGATTGAAATGATCATTTTCATCGTGATTGTTGGGATTGGCGTTGCCGGCATTCTGTCAGTCTATAGCACCAACATCAGATCCAGTGCTGACCCAATCATTCGTAAGCAGGCATTGGCCATTGCCGAATCCTTGTTGGAAGAAATTCTGCTGAAAGAATTCAAAGATCCCGATGGCGGAACCAATGGCGTATCAACCTGCAACCTTGGCACCGGAACCAACCGCTCTCTGTGGAAAGATGTTTGTAGTTACAACACATACATATCCACCGGCATCAATGACATGCAAGGCAATAGCATTGCCGCGCTCAGCGGGTACAACATCACCTCGGTAGCAGTTACTTCACCCACCATCAGCGGGATAGCGTTCAAGCAAGTGGTTGTCACGGTGACGGACACGCAGAGCAATACCATTAGCCTCACAGGGTATCGTGGAGATTATTGAAGTGCGAGCCATGAAGCACATTCGTAAACCACAAGTTATGGTCCCGATGCAGGGCTTTACCTTGATCGAACTGATCATGGTTATTGTGCTGATGGGCGTGGTGGGAGGGGCTGTTGCCGTCTTTATGCGTGGCCCCATTGACGCTTATTTGGCCGGTGGTCGAAGGGCTGCGTTGACGGACGTGGCGGACACCACGTTGCGTCGTATCGCGCGCGACCTGCATCGGGCGCTACCGAATAGCGTGCGAAACCCCAGCGCGAGTTGCCTGGAATTCATTCCGACGAAAACTGGCGGACGTTACCGTGCGGACGGTGCTGGTGCTTTGCGTTTTGATACCGCGGTCACCAGTTTCAACCTGCTGCGGAACTACGCCACTTTCGGTGGAGTCGCTCTTCCCCCAGATCAAGTCATCGCAGCCAATGACCTGATCGTGGTTTACAACTTGGGCATCACTGGTGCCGATGCCTACGCCGGAGACAACTATTCCGCGGTTCAGTCTATTGGCACGGTCAGCGGGAATGAAACTCCAGTCAACATCAGTTCGAAGCAATTTCCGCTGGCATCGGGCAGCAACCGTTTTCATGTAATTCCATCCAGTGAGACTTTGGTTTCGTATGTGTGCAGTGCCGGCAATTTGTATCGCCGGGCCGACACAGCCGCTCCCGCTGCTGCGACCAGTTGTTCGACCACGGGGGCTTCCGTCATTGCGAGCAATGTCAACTGCGCAGGAACTTCATTCACCTATTCTGGCTCCGACCTGCAGCGCAATGCCCTGGTAACTATGGTACTGAGCATCCAGGACAGCACAGGCGTTGAAACTGTGAACCTGCAACACGAGGTCCATGTGGACAATACGCCATGATGACCGACCGTTCACAACATGGGTTTGCGGCGATTGCCGCCATGTTCCTAGTGGTGGTTTTGGCAGCTTTGGGTGCCTATATGGTGGCTTTTTCCAACACGCAGCAGATCACGTCGGCGCAGGACGTGCAGGGCTCTCGCGCCTATTGGGCAGCGCGCTTTGGGTTGGAATGGGCTGTTGGGAGCGTTCCTGCAGGCGCAACTGCCTGTTGGGCCACTACGCCGCCGGCGTCGCGAGATGGTTTTGCATTGACCATCAGTTGCAGCGTGAACAGCTACGCTGAGGGCGCAGCAACGGTCTATATCTTTCAATTGACCTCTGTGGCTTCTGTCGGCACGGTTGGCAGCGTGGGCTATATTGAGCGCAGCATATCGACGTCGGTTGAAAGGTGACCGGGCGGGGGAAACCATGCAACATTTCACTCAAGGCACCAAAATTTGCACCATGACGTTTCGTCGTTGGTGGAACGTGGCTCTGGCAAGCTTGCTTTTTGGAGTATTGAATTTCCCCTTCGGAGCCCGGGCAACCACCATCGAATTCAACAACACTGGAGGCACAACCGCCACCAATGGGTTGCACTTTTACATTGAAGACACCACGCACATTCAGGTGCGGCGACTGAATAACACAGGTCAGGTGTATCAGCCTACTGCAACGCCGCCTAGCACTTCTCTGGACAATGGCGTATTCATTCTAGGGAATGGCAAGGTCTATGGCCCAGACCACAACGTTACAACATTTACCCCTACCGGGGGGATGTACAACTCCTACTCGATCACTGCCGCATCACCGGCCAATCCCACTACGGCCGGTGTTCAGCAGAGCGCAACCAGTACATTGAGTGTTACGTCGGGCCCTCAGGTATCCATCGTGTGGAAGTACACGACACCCTTGGACTTCCTGACAGCGGAAGTCACGTTGACAATTCCCAGTGGCTATGCAGTCAGCGCGGCTAATCCGGTGCGGTACTACCACGTCTTTGACACCTATCTGGGCGGCAGTGATAGCGGCTGCGGCTTTTCGCTGACGGACTCCAATGGCAAAAAAGTTGTGGGTACCTATCCCCCACCTTCAGGAACAAGTTGCCCATCCAGTACATCCATCCCGGCAGGCGTTTCGGTAGTGGAGTCCTTTCGCGAGCGTAGTGGCCTCACCTTCAGCAATTATTGTGCTGCCGGTTGGTCGACCTTTTACGTCAATGGATCTCCCAACTGCTCCATTCTGCAAACGGCAGATATGAGCAATACCATCGTTACAACGTACCAGGACACTGGTATTGGTGTTGAGTACGCTTTTACGGCGGTCGGTACCTATACCTTCAGTTATGACTTTGTCATTGGCTCACCCAACGTGCCGCCATATGACCATATTGAGATCCAACATGACGGCTCGGGCACGTTGTGCCCGGACACTGTAACGGTATTGGCATGCACGTCGTCTACGGTTCCCTGTCCCGCACTATCCATGGTTAACTCGGGCACGCTCACAGGCACGCTGACGGCGACTTCGCCCCCGACGGTGACCATGTCGCCATCCAGCTCGTTTACCCTGGGATCGAGTGGCACTACGGCTACGGTTTCACTACAGGCCGGTGCCGCGGGAACAGTAACTCTGAGCACCAGCGGGCTGAGCACAGTGCCGCTCAATGGCACCAAATGCTGGAACACAGCAACGTCCGCACAAAGTTGTTCGATGACGTTCTCCAGCACGCCTTGCGTGAGTGGATACGAGTGTCAGGAGACGGGAACCGCCTACAACAACTTGGTGACAACCCCCGCCGCGCGCAACCCCCTGTACACCAAACTCAGTGCGACCGACTTCAAGTTTGATGTGATTGCGTTGCAGAGCAGTGGAGCTCAGGCAACGAGCTACACCGCGGCTGCCAACGTGACGGTGGAACTGTTTGACGACAGCGCGTCTCCTGCGTCAGCATGCAACGCATATGCCAGCCCTATAGCCAGCCAAGCTGTTACGTTTGTTGCCGGAGACAATGGTCGTAAAACGGTGCCGTCCAACTTCAACTTGACTAAGGCCTACACCAAGGTTCGATGCCGTGTGAAGGATAGCAATATCTCGCCAACGATCTATGGCTGCTCGTCGGACGATTTCGCTGTGCGGCCGCAGCAATTCACGATCAGCTCCACCACTGCCAACGCAGATTCGACCGGCGTCAGTGCAACGGCGACCCCGAAAATAAAGGCCAGCAGTGCATTCAGTTTGAACGCCGATACCAACACGGTGGGCTATGGAGGCACTCCAACCATGAATGTTGCCAATGCGACTGCGCATACAGGGGCGATTCAATTGGGGGCTTTAGCCGGAACCTTCGGTGCAGCAAGTGCTGCAACCGGAAATGGCGCTACCGGATCAAGCTTCACCTATGGCGAGGTGGGCTACTTCCGTTTCAATGCCGATGGCGTTGTGGACTCGACCTTTACCGGCATTGATAGTGCCAATAGTGACTGCGTGGTGGGGTCTTCGTCGAATAGTCTGTCAGGTGGCAAGTACGGTTGCAACATTGGCAATGCTGTAAGCTCATACTTTGGCCGTTTCATGCCGGACCATTTCGATACCACTGTCACGTTGGCATGCGGCGGGGCTTTCAGCTATTCGGGGCAACCGTTTGCTGTCACAGTCAATGCAATGAATGGCGCCGCGACACCCCTTCTAGTGCAGAACTACGATGGAGGCACCGTCTTTGCTAAAGCGGTCACTTTGACACCGGCCGACTCTGTTGGTGGCGCGGCAATCGCGAGTGGCGTGGGTTCGCTGAACACCGGCGGAGCAACAGCGGCTTCATTCCGCAAAGGCACCACCAACATCCTGGGTACGGTTGCGGTGACCAATGGCAGCGCCACTGTCACCGGGACTGGTACTTCATTCCTGTCTCAGCTGGCGGCTGGCAATGTGGTGTGCCTGTCTGGCAAGTGCTATACGGTTTTGACGATTGCCAGCAACACGTCACTGACCTTAACGTCCAATTACGTCGGCGCGACAGCATCGGGCCAGACCCTGCTGGCGGGGCAGACCTTTACCTTTGCGAGCAAACAGACCGCGCCAATGGGCGTTTACGTGCGAGCGAGTGAAAGTGCCGGCGGTGACAGTGTGACTTCTTTGCGGGCCAGCAGTGTCGAGGGCGGTGGCACCGTTCGTAGCGGTCGCATCCGCCTTGTCAATGCTTATGGTTCCGAGTTACTGGCGGCAGGGTTGCAGATTCCGGCATTTATCGAGTACTACGACACTGCGAGCGCTGCGGGGTGGCGCGCTGGGGCGGATACTTGCACAGTGGTTTCCAACAGCGATTTGGCCTTTACGTTCTATGCCGCCACGACCAAGAATCAACTATCTGCCTGCGAGACAGCAGTGAGTGTTACGGGTGCCAATCCGACGCCAAAAATTCAATTGAGTAGCCCCGGTAGCGGCAATTTCGGATACACCGACGTACGATTGAATCTGGGCGCTACTGGAACAGGCTCCCAATGCGTAACGGTCGGAGCCGCAGGGCCGACCGCCACCACGGTCAACACCACGGGAGCCCCCTGGTTGCGCTACAACTGGACCGGTTCGGGTGATTCCGACCCGCAGGCCCGGGCTACCTTTGGAGTATTCAAGAGCCCCCTCATCTATCGTCGCGAGAACTATTAACGAAATGGCGAGATATTTTTCCGATGGAAGCCTAAAAGCTGGTAAATCTGTGGCGCAGTTGCGTGATCAGCTATTAAAATGAGAGCAAACCGTCCCCACGTCATACTGCCCATGATGCACGCCACCACGCTTGACGACCGACAGACCCAGCGGGAGCGCGGCTAGGCATGCGCTGGCCATGGAAAAGCAAAGCGTCCAAAGACCAGTTCATCGTGTCCTGGTCGGGTGGCGCGTTCGCCTATGTTCGTGCCCGCGCCAGCGAGCAGGGCCAACACACCATTTTGCAAATGGGAGTGGAGCAGCAGGGCAGTGACAGTCGCGACGATTTCATCCGCCGGCTGCAGGGGCTTGGACTCAAGGGGTTGACCGCCCATATCATGTTGCGGCCCGAGCAGTACCAGGTGCTGCAGATTGATGCACCGCCGGTGGCCCCCGAGGAACTGCGCTCCGCCGCGCGCTACCAGATCCGGGACATGGTCACCGCCCACATCGACGACATTACCCTGGATGTGATGCAGGTGGGCGACGGCCAGCAAAAGGGGCCGTCTCACATGTTCGTCGTGGCCGCCAACAACGAAACCGTGCGCGAGGTCATTGGCCTGGGCGATGCGTTGAATTGGACCATTTCGGTGATCGATATCCAGGAGACCGCGCAGCGCAACCTGCAAAGTGTCCTGGCCCAGCAGGAAGGGCGGCTGGACCGCGCCGACGCGGCGCTGCTGGTCACCGACGAGCGCCAGGCCATGCTCACCATCAGTGCCAATGAGGAGCTGTTCTTTACCCGCCGGCTGGATTTGCCCGAAGGTTTTCTGACCATGGCCTGGAGTGGCCATGCGGCCATGCGTGATGCCCCTGCCCCCGATGCCTACACGCCGGTGGCCGAATACGTGCCGGAGTACGCCCGAAACGACTTGTCCGGCGGGTCGGATTTCGCGGGTGGGTCGGCCGAGCATGGCGACAGCGACCGGGTGCAGCGCTTCGTGGTGGAAGTTCAACGTTCTATGGACCTGTGGGACCGTACCTGGTCGAGCATGCCGCTCAGTGGGTTGCGTGTCTACGCTGGCGAGCGCTCCGCCGAACTGGCCGGTTGGCTAGGGCGCGAAGTGGGGCAGTCCGTGTCGGCCATGGATCTGATGGCCCGTTTCCCGGGGCTGGAGGCGGCTTCGCCCGCGGACCAGTTGTATTGCCTGCCCTTGCTGGGTGTGTTGCTGCGCACCGAAACCCGCAAGCTCTGAAGCGCCATGGCACAGCAAATCAATCTTTGTACCCCCATTCTGCTGACGCAGAAGCGCTATTTCTCCGCGCACACCATGGCCGTGGCGCTGGGTGTTTTTGCGGTGTTGGGCGCACTGCTGTTTGGCGTGTGGGTTTGGAATTTGGGGAAGGGCCGTGAGGCATTTGCACAAACCGGTGTGAGCCAGGCTCGCGAGTTGGAAAACATCAAGGCGGCCTTGGAGCGTAGCCGCGCCAGCGCGGCGCCGGTAGATCCGGCCCTGGTGGCGCAGCTGCAGGCACAGCGCAATACCCTGGCACAGCGTGAAAAGCTGCGCGAGGCGCTCAAGGAAGGCATGTTCCGTCCCGGCTGGGGGCATTCGGATCGCTTGACCTGGGTGGCGCGCAGCATTCCGGCACCCGTGTGGGTGACGGAAATCAAGATGGACGGTTCGCGTTTCGAGGTCAGCGGTTTCACGCTGGAACCGTCGGCCCTCAACGACTGGGTGGACCAACTGGCCGCCAGCCC
>Ga0318568_10000581_pt1 | contig 14634 bp, 13 predicted proteins | sample GRESIP088b5f21_FD_203690 | JGI IMG/M metagenome (GOLD analysis project Ga0318568, IMG submission 203690) | Tropical soil microbial communities from Luquillo Experimental Forest, Puerto Rico - GRE.SIPMG.088b5f21 | ecosystem: Environmental > Terrestrial > Soil > Tropical forest > Bulk soil...
TTGTTATTTCAAGATTGCTGAAGAAGCTGGAGAATGATAAGAAGCTGCTCATCTATAATAAGCAAATCAAGCTGTTGAAGGATTTGTAACATTTGTTACACAAGCTTGTAACGGTTGTTACAGGAATTGGTTTTTAGCCTTAGCATATTTGTGGTGTTATTTATTTAATCACAAACAAACACAAACACCATGAGCTTAAGACTAAACAACACCGCCCCCGATTTTACTGCCAACACTACAAAAGGCACTATCAACTTCCACGAATGGATCGGAGATGGCTGGGCAATGCTCTTCTCGCACCCAAAAGATTTTACACCGGTTTGCACCACTGAGTTGGGTTATATGGCGAGAATAGAACCTGAGTTCGCGAAACGCAATTGCAAGATCATCGGCCTCAGCGTTGATCCCGTAGACAGTCATTTAAAATGGGAAAAAGACATTGAGGAAACACAGGGAGCCGCTGTGAACTATCCGATGATCGGCGATACAGAGCTTGCCGTTGCAAAGTTGTATGAGATGTTACCGGCCGAAGAAATGGGCACTTTCGAAGGAAGAACAGCGGCTACCAATCAAACCGTCCGTTCGGTTTTTGTGATCGGACCGGATAAAAAGATCAAGCTGCAACTGACTTACCCAATGACCACCGGTCGCAATTTCAACGAAATTCTACGTGTGCTGGACTCCATGCAGCTAACCGCCGTACATAAAGTTGCCACTCCAGTGAACTGGCAGGACGGTGAGGATGTTATTATCGTTCCCGCTGTGTCTGATGACGAGGCAAAAGAAAAATACCCCAACGGCTGGAAAACCATTAAACCATATCTCCGCGTTGTTTCACAACCCGCTAAAATCTAAAGTTATGAAAGCACCATTATCCATGCGCATATGGTTCGTCTTTATGGGCGCCATTCTTTGGCTGGGTATTTACCTTTCCGGTTTTTCAAACGTGAGCTGGGTGTTGTATGTGCCGGCTGCGGCTTTTGTGATTGCAGGGGTGACAGGGATTTGCCCGAGCCAGATTGCGGTGTTTAAGTTATTTGAATCGAAAAAGAATTAAGACTTACGAATTAATAATTAATAATTAAGAATTAATAGGAGGAACACTCGAACCGGTATTCGGCCATTAAAATGGTGCGAGCATACACAACGATGAATGTTACGAATGTTTCGCTGACCGCTCTGTTAATTATTAATTATTAATTCGACTTTAAACATTTAACTCAAAACAAAATGAAGCTACGCGTTACAGTCCTCGGTGCTGGTTTCGGCGGGTTGGAACTGGCCACTTTACTTTCAGAAGCAATAGGAGATCAGCTTGATCTTACACTGATTGACCAGAATGATTCTTTCTATTTTGGTTTTTCGAAACTGGACGTGATGTTTGGGCACGAGCATGCAAATGCCGTAAAGATATCGTATAGCAGTATTGCAAAGCCCGGCGTAAAGTTCCGCCAGGAGACCATTACAGCGATTGATCCTGTCACTAAAACAGTAACTACCGACAAGTCAAGTTATGAAGCTGATGTGCTCGTGGTGGCACTGGGAGCGAATTACAACATGGCCGCAACGCCCGGACTAGCTGAATACGGAAACGAATATTATACTTTCGAAGGTGCAGAGAAGTTGCGCGACATCCTTCCCGGTTTTTCCAGTGGGCATGCAGTGATAGGCGTGTGCAATGCGCCGTTCAAGTGTCCGCCTGCACCGAGTGAAGCGGCTTTGATGCTGCATGATTACCTTACTGAACGTGGCATAAGAGATGCATGCTCCATCAGTATTGTGATTCCTTTTGGTTTGCCCATTCCGCCATCACCTGATTCCTCCAAGGCTTTGCTTTATGCATTTGAAGAACGTAATATTCGCTTCATACCTCAAAGAAAAGTTGCTTCCGTATGTGCCAACAAAAAGATAGTGCTGGATGATAGCACCGAGTTGCCATGCGACTTATTGCTGGGTGTTCCGCAACATGTTGCGCCCGATGTGGTGCTGCAAAGCGGGCTGGCAGAGAACGGCTGGATACCTGTTGACAGGTTAAATCTCCGTACCAAGTTTCCGGGCGTATATGCCATCGGCGACGTGACAAGCGTGGGAACGCCCAAGGCTGGCGTGTTTGCCGAGGGTGCAGCAAAAATTGCAGCCGCTTCTATCATCGATGTATTTCATGGAAAAGAAAATGAATCGCCATACACTGGTGCCGGTTCCTGCTACATTGAATTTGGAAAGGGCCAGGTGGCGAGAGTCGATGTTGATTTCTTCTCCGGCCCTAAACCGTTTGGAATACATCACGCAGCTTCGGAAGAATTGACGATCGATAAAAAACTTTTTGGATCAAGCCGGAAGCAACGCTGGTTTGGACTTTAGGAATCAGGAGTTAGGAATTAGGAATTAGTTAGGAATTCAGTGTGGTCTGGTTTTGAGAAAGGTTTCGGCAAGCTCAGCTGGACAACCTGGTTGGAACTCTAACCGCTGCATTTAAACACATTCATTAACCTCAAACATTTTAAAAATGCCAACCTATTTAATTGAAATTCCGCATTCAGAAAATTCATTCGAATGCAAACAAATTATCAAGTTGTTTGTAGAGTCTGGTTCGCATTTGCTTGCAAACGCTTACTGGGGCTGTAAGGAAGGTGTTCATAAATCATGGTTCATCGACAACTTTGACAGCAAGGAGCAAGTGATGCAGATTATTCCTCCCTTGTTGAGGCATACGGCTACAATCGTTGAGCTAACCACATTTTCAAAGGCAGATATTGCACACTTCGCCGAATCGAATAAACATTAAGACCAAGATCGATCTTATTTTTTCAACCAGCTGGCATGTCTCGCAACGACTTGCCAGCCTTCGCTTTTTTCTACCCAAACATCTGTCAGTAAAAAGTTTCCGCTCCAGTCTTTGCCGTTTGCTGTTGCATTCTGGGAGAACCAGATATTGAGCACTGCGGTGTTGCCATATACACGGGCTTCGAGAAGATCAATTTTAAAATCTTTGCAATGAAAATGATACATGGCCCTATCGATCCACTGTTCTTTGTTTACCAGATCTCCGGAAGACAAAGAGCTTGTTAATGTAAATTCATCTGCAAGTAACTTCCTTGCGGTCGCTTCGTCTTTGTTTTTCCATGCATTCATCCAGCTTGTTTCGAGTTCGATAAATTTTTGTTCCATTGTTGTTTTTGTTTAATGGTTTGGTAATCCGGCATTACAATGCGGGCAGCGTGTCATTGTCGTCTAGTTAATCAATTTCTGTGCTTTTTATATTAATGTCCTACGGACAAAAATGCCTCTAATGTTATCTTTTCTATTCTATTGACATCAATGCCCTACGGGCAATAAAACATTTCCCGTAGGGAAAAAATATCAATAGAAATCCGCCCAGTCGTGCACATTTGCCCGTAGGGCATTAATAACCCTAACTACGACATTGTTTTAAATTACTAAACATCTTCAGAATTTTTCCAGAAAAAATGCAGAATCGGCTATTAGTTTGGTGTCTATTAAAAAAACAAAAACCTTAAAAATGAAACAGTACTTAATGATGGCCGTTACCGCAATGGCAACCCTCTCAGCTTTTTCACAGGAAAAAAAGGAATCAAAAAATGTACAGGCGCCCGCTGCCGCAGAGGCGGCTTTCAAAAAAACATTTCCAACTGCTACAAAGGCTAAATGGGAAAAAGAAGGAGCGAACTATGAAGTGAATTTTCTTGAAGGAAAAAAGGAGATGTCTGCGGTATATGGCTCGTCCGGTAATTGGATAGAAACGGAAGAAGAAATTGCCACGAAAGAGTTGCCTGCAAATGTTGATGCCTATGTTAAGCAACATTACAAAAGTGGTATAAAAGAAGCATCTAAAATTACAAAGGCAAATGGAGAGATTAATTATGAAGCGGAAGTAAACAAGATGGATATTGTCTTTGACAAAGACGGAAAGTTTATTAAGGAAGAAAAAGATTAATCCGTTGTGACAATGCATTCAATAACTGAATAACTGAGTAACTGAATAGCTGAATGTTTATATTCAATCATTGACTTCAAAATTGAACCACTCAGTTATTCAGTTATTCAGTTAATCAAAAGATCAGCGTAAATCAGCTCAATCTGCGTCATCTGCGTGCTCTCTACAAATTCACGCCACCGGAAACTTCAATGCGCTGACCATTGATCCATCTTGCATCTTCTGTGCACAGGAATGCTACAACACCACCAATGTCATCTGGTAATCCAACTCGTCCCAACGCTGTTGCAGCTGCCACATAATCGTTAATCTCTTTGTTGTCTCTCACACGACCACCGCCAAAGTCAGTTTCGATTGCACCCGGAGCCACAACGTTTGCGCCGATTTGTCTCGCGCCCAATTCTTTAGCAAGATATCTTGTCAATACCTCGATGGCTCCTTTCATCGAGCCGTAAGCAGAAGAGCCAGGGTAGGCGAAACGTGCAAGTCCTGATGAAATATTGATAATTCGACCGCCGTCGTTAATGAATGGCAATGCTTTCTGCGTGAGGAAGAAAACGCCTTTGTAGTGAATGTTAATCGCATTATCGAACTGCTCTTCAGTAGTTTCCGCGAATGGAGAATACAGTGCCGTTCCGGCGTTATTGATTAGGAAATCAAAGTTTGTGTTGCCGTTTGTATCTTTCAAATGTGCAGTTACCTGTTTTAAGAAGTTGTCAAATGATTTTACATCACCCGCATTCAATTGAAAAGCAGCGGCTCTTTGTCCAAGCGATTGTATCTCAGCTACTACTTTATCGGCTTCTTCTTTGTTGCTGTTATATGTCAACACAACGTCAATTCCTTTTTTGGCAAGGTTTATAGCCATGTTTCTTCCCAGTCCGCGGCTGCCACCAGTTACCAATGCTACTTTACTTTTTGTACTCATTGTTTTGAATTTTGATATTGCAAAGTTCAGTCTATTTCCCACCATCTTACTTGCAACTATCAATCCAATGTTTGCAAAAATCAAATTGAGTTGTTAGTTGTTGTTTGTTAGTTGTTAGAAGGGAATCTTGGAATATCGTGCCTGATAACTAACAACTAACAACTTAAAAAAAAGACCCGACATGTTTTTGCAAACACATCAGGTCATTGCCCCGTGAAAAGTCATTAGTTGATAGTTGTTAGCGCTCAACTTTGACTAATCCTCCCTAAAGCCTAACAACAAACAACTATAAACAAACAACTCCCCGAATTACCAATTTCCTTCCTGCGCACTATTTAAACGCTCCGGTCTTTCTGCAGGATGCGCTCTCCAGTCTTTGTCGTAACGTGCGAAAAAACTTAACCATCCTCTTCTCGCAAGCCGCATGAGATATGGCTGTAGCACAATTAGCACAACTGCGTTGATGCCGATCCAGTAAAACAATCTGTGATCGCCGTCTGCAAGGCTAAAACCAATCAGCACCCACCATGCAATAAATGTGGCTACACTTAGCGCTACAGTAAAAGCGTAGCTGATATAACTTGATCCATAATAAAAACCAACTTCAAGATTAAACGCCTGGCCGCAAACCGGACAAGTTTTATTCATCTTCATTGTCTGCTTTAACTGGTATGGATTTTTGTTTACAAACATATCTCCCTGTCTGCATCTTGGGCATTTGCATTTAAAAAATGCAGGAAGTGCGGCGGAGGGTTTTTCTTCTGTCAGGTCGGTTGAAGCGATTAATGTTTTCATAATCTATTTGTATTTGTTTCTAAAAATCTCCGGCGTAACGCCTTCGTATTTTTTGAAAAATTTTGTGAAATAAGAGTTGTCTTCGAAGTTCAACTCGTTGGCAATCGCAGAGATATTTATTTCCGCATTGATCAGCAAACGTTTTGCTTCGAGCAACACACGGTTTCTGATCAGCTCACCGGCAGAACTTCCTGTAAGATCTTTGCTCAATGCATTCAGATGATTTGGGGTAACGTACAGCATCGCTGCGTAATCTTTTGTCAACCTGAATTCTTTATAATGATCTTCGATCAACTGTTGAAAGTTGCGAAGCAAAGTTGAGTTGTAACGATTGGTTTGCGTGTCGGCTTTTGTGGTGTGGCGTTCAGTTTCAATAAAAAGTTGTACGAGACAGGCCCTTATTAAGTCGTCTTTCATTTCGTTATGAGCGTTGCTTTCGTCGACAATTTTTTGTAGCAACGTTTCAAATTTTTGTCTCGCATTTTTTGGAATCGTTATTACCTGTTGATTGGCGATGCCGGCGAAAAAGCTGAACTTCTGCAAATATTTTGCATCTGCGAGTATTGCGGTGATGTAGTGATCAGAAAAATTGATGATGAAACCATCGGGAGCTGTTTTGAAATCCCATGTATGCACCTGTCCCGGATTCATGAAATAAATCTGCCCGGCTTCAACTGGAAACTTTATAAAGTCAATAGAGTGGTTTCCTGTTCCTTTTGTAAAATAAACGAGATGGTAAAATGAATGCCTGTGGGGAAAATGGAGATCCTTGCGTACTTGCAGGTAGTGACTGAACTGATCTGCGATGATATCGTTTGATAACGAAATGTTGTCGTTCAGGCTGCAAATACTGTATGTTGGAAGATTTGGTCGGGCCATTGCCATGCTGTTGATCTGTATGCAAAAGTACCTAACAGCTTTTGCATTTCAAGGCACAGTTTAAGGGGGTAATGGTATTTTTTACTGATCGTAGTGAGCACACAGATGACGCTGATTGAACTGATTTACGCTGATCTTTTTTCAACCGCAAAGGACGCAAAAGGGCTTGCAGTAAAATAAATAGCAGTCAGCAAAATCGAATAAGGAATAAAGATGTCTTTCGACTTCATTCCTTTTTTGTTTGGAGACGCTTAATAAAAACGAAGTTCGACTCTTGTGAAAATCCTTGCAACCTTCGCCCTTTACGGTAAAAAAAATCATGACCAATCATCACAATCTTGAAAAACTGCGTTCCTTCTCTACTCATACGTCACCACACCACCATACAAAGTCCCGATCCATTTTTTGCCTTTCGTGTCGGCGGTCATCGAGAGAATGCCGGAGTTTACGCCGGGAATAGCAAGCGGAGATTGATGTTCATTTTCCAGCTTATATAAATAATTACCACCTGCCCAGGTCACATCGTTTTCGCAGACCAATGTTTTGAAACCGCCGGAGTTTTGGGGCGTCGACATTTCTTCCCACTGGCTGTTTTTTTGACGGATCACATTTTTAACGGAAGTGCCCGACAATGCAGCCAGCACATTATTATTATTGTCTACCGTAACCGCATAGGGAAACGCTGATGGATATCCCATTTCCGGCAAACGGAAAGATGTCCATTTATTGTTTTGCCATTTCTTAATCGTACCCGTAAATGCAAAGCTGTTGAACGTGCCCACCCACAAGTCACCATTTTGATCAGCACTCATAGATAGCACAAGATCATTTCCGGATTCTATGACTTGCCAGTTCGATTGGGAAGAAATGCTTGCGACTTCGCCGCCTTCAAAACCTATCCAAATTTTCTTGTTGACTTTGTTATAAGTCATGCACATCACGGCATTGTTAGAGAAAGGACTGTTCGAAGTAGTGAAGATTTGCCAGTTGCCATTATCATACCTCGCGACGCCTTTGTCGGTGCCGATCCATATAATATTTACTTCTTCCACGGCAATGGCCCTGATAAATGAAGAGGGCAGCGGCGAGTTGGAAGTGTCGAAAAATTTCCAGGAGCCATTCTCAAGATAAGCAAGTCCTTTGGGTGTGCCGGCCCATGCAATGTTGTTTTTGTCGACTGCAATCGCGTTGATCTGGTTGTCGGGTAAACCGGAGTTGGAGGTATTGTAAATTACCCAATCATCTTTTTGCCCTTCGGGCTCCTCCTGCATGTCTGTTTTTTTGCATCCTACACAAAGCGAGATCAGCAAAAACAGATAGACAATTTTTTTCATTCAAGGTGTTGTTTTAAGGTCATGGTGTCTGACAATTTTTCAATCAAAACCGTTTTCTCAGATAATGAAAATTTTTTATAGGATATGGAGCGACTGGGAATGATCCCGGAGGAAAGAAAATAAGTCGCAATCTGTTAAGATTTGGAAACAAAAAACGGCGGAAAATGGAGTATGACTTGATGAACGGTGGGGCTTTTTAATGGTGCATATGCAGGATTTACCCGGATATTCGTGTTCTTAATAACAATAATCCGGGCGCAAAACAATAATCTTTGCCCGAAAATTTGAAATTAACAGGATAATTAATCCAGTTAATTTGGAAAGACTGACTGCGGAAATCAAGTGATTTACAAGCTAATAGATCAGCTAAAAAGCCATAATTTGGAAATTATCGATTAATTAAACCCTTAATTAATTCTTTTTTTGAGAAAAATGGGGATTAATTTCCAAATTAATCTCTTGGATATACCTGAAGTTAACCCTCTGAATGTTTCTTGCATTGTCTTTTGTAAAATAAAAGCTTGTCAATGAAATATTCACCTCAAGGCATATTGCCTTCGCTTACACCTACTGTATGGTATTTTATACGGGGCAATTGTCTGCATCAACCTTTCAATCAGTCAAAATTTTTCAGGATATCTAAGCATTCACCACCAACTATATAGCAGACGTGCTATTACAACCTTAATTATTTAAACACTTAATTTTTAGTAAACCAAAAAGCTTGAAGTATGAAAAAACTGCTTTTTACGAATTTTAACCGTTCGTATCATGACTGGCGAGCAAGTCGGTACATAAAGCCCGCTGCAGTCATGTTCACTCTTTTCTGCTCCGTGCTTGCCCAGGCACAGGCACCTGTTAAGGGAAAGATTACAGGCGACAAAGGAGAAGCCATCCAGGGAGCAAGCGTTAAATTAAAACATTCAAATAAAGGCATCGCGACAGATGCCAACGGAAATTTTTCGTTAGCAATTAAGCAAGGCGATACGCTGATCATTTCTTCCGTAGGATACAGTCCTTACGAATATGTTGTTAGAAATACCAACGCGATAAATGTGTCGCTGGCCTCACAGGTAACTGCATCTACCATGAATGATGTAGTTGTGGTGGGTTATGGTACGCAAAAGAAAGTGACAGTAACCGGAGCGGTGTCTACTTTAAAAGCAGCGGAACTCGTAACTACCAAAAACGAGAACGTTGTGAACATGCTTACCGGTAAAATTCCCGGTTTGCGCATGAACCAAAACACCGCTGAGCCGGGTGCTTACGACAACTCATTTGATATCCGTGGTTATGGCGGTGCTCCGCTGGTGGTTATTGATGGGGTACCAAGAAGCGGATTTGAAAGAATGGATCCAAATGAAATTGAAAGTGTCTCTGTACTGAAAGATGCGGCAGCAGCTGTTTACGGTGTAAACGGTGGTAATGGCGTTATCCTGATCACTACAAAAAAAGGTGGCAGCAAAGACGGTAAGTTCGACATCAATTATTCTTTCAACCAGGGCTGGCAACAATTTTTGGGCATGCCCCAGAGTGTAGGGCCGGTTGATTACATGATGTTGACGAACGAAAAAACAAAACGCGATTTTGGTAACAACTTCATCGCAAATGTGCCGCCTTCTTATTCTTACGATAACATTTTGCCCTGGATGAACGGTACATATGCTGGCGCTAACTGGCCGGATGCTGCGTTTACAAAAGTTTCTCCGCAAATGCAGCACAACATCAACGTGTCAGGTGGTAATGATAAGGTGAACACCTTCATCAGCCTTGGGTACATGAAGCAAAGTGGTTTGCTGCAAACAAACAGTTTGAACTACGACAGATGGAACCTTCGCTCAAATGTAAACGTGAAGATCACCAACAACCTGAAGGCATCAATGTTGCTATCCGGTGTGTCTGACACAAAAAATGCTCCTTACCAGGATCTGTGGACCATTTTCAAATATGCATGGAACCAGATTCCTATTAACCAGATATATGCGAACAACAATCCCGATTACCTGAACGTAATGCCGGACAACGTAAACCCCGTAGCAGTGGTGGACGCATCCAAAGTGGGGTTCAAGAAAAATACCAGTAAAAACCTGCAGGCGCAAGGTATACTGGAATGGGATATCCCATGGATAAAGGGTTTGAAGGCAAAAGGTATGTATAACTACGGTTACGTAATAAATGACAACACTGCCTACTCAAAGATGTATAACCTGTATGCTTTTAACGCAAGCGACAGCACTTACAAAGCTTCACCTGTAAGTGCAACAGGGCAGAATGTGGGTCAGTTGAATCGTGCCTATGCAAGTGGAATTGCCACTTTGGGACAATTTACAATGAGCTATGCCAATTCATTTGCCAACGCACATAACGTAAGCGCATTGTTTGTGTATGAAGAGAGTCATTCAAAATCTGACAACATTTACGCACAACGTAACATGCCGATTCCTGTGCCATATTTGTTTGGCGGTGTATCAGGTACCGGCGAGCAGGGTGGTACACAAGCCAATGGCGTAGGTGAATTTGCTACAAGAAGTTTTGTAGGCAGAGTTAACTACGATTACAAAGGCAAGTACATGGCTGAGTTCAGCTTCAGGGAAGATGCGTCAAACAAGTTCATGCCGGGTGGTAAACAATGGGGCTTCTTCCCAGGTGTGTCTCTTGGCTATAGAATCAGTGAAGAGCAATTTTTCAAGAACCTGGTTTCTCCGGATATCATCAGCAGTTTAAAACTTAGAGGATCTTATTCTGAAATAGGTAGTGCAGACAACCCTGCTGCTTATTTCCAATACATCTCCGGTTATTCTTATCCAACAGTTGACCCTGCAGATAAAAAAGTGTTGGGTTACATGATGGGCGGTCAGTTTGTTACCGGTGCACAAAGCCGTGGGTTAACAAACCCTGATCTTACATGGTATACAAACTACATCACAAACATTGGTCTGGATTTCACTTTATTGAAAGGAAAATTAGACGGTACCATTGATGTGTTCAGAAGAAACCAGGGAGGCTTGCTGGCTACAAAGCAACAGCAACTGCCGGGAACAGTGGGCGCTACAATGCCGCAGGAAAACCTTGAATCAAGAAGAACACAGGGTATTGAGGGTATACTTACTTATAAAGAAAGATTTGGTGCATTGGGTATTACTCTATCAGGTAACGCTGCTTTCGAGCGTAGTGAATGGCTAACTAAAATACAAGGTCCACAGGGCAACCAATACCTGCAATGGAGAAATGGTTTGTCTAACCGCTACACAGGTATGGTGTGGGGTACAGATTACGGCGGACAATACACTTCATACGATCAGATATACAATTCAAAAGTTAACTCAGGTGGTGGTAATCAGGCTGTGCTGCCAGGTGACTACTACATGCAGGATTGGAACGGTGATGGTGTGATTAATGGTGACGACTATCATCCGATCGCGATCCAGGATCTGCCTTTGATCAACTACGGTTTTACTATTGGTGCAAACTACAAAGGATTTGATTTGACTGCATTGTTTGCAGGCGCTGCAGGCGTATGGACAGAATATGGTGAGCAATTGGGCGAGCCATTGATGTACGGAAGAAGTGCGCTGACAAAATTCCTCGACAGCTGGCACACGGTAAATCCAGATGATAATGTGTACGATCCAAACACACAGTGGGTTCCGGGTAAATATCCTTCCATGGGTTATGCTTACGGCAACATTCAGCGTTCAACCAAAGGCATCGTGAATGCATCTTATATGCGTTTGAAAACAATTGAACTTGGTTACTCATTACCTCATCAATGGATGCAGAAAGTGCATGTAAAAAATTGCCGCATCTATGTGAATGCTTACAACCTGTTTACCATTACAGGGCTTGATGGTGGCGTTGATCCTGAGCACCCGGGTTCATTCCCTGATGCTTCATTCGACCAGGCATTGGGTGGTTACAAATATCCACTGAACAGAACATTTAATGTGGGTGGAACAATTACTTTCTAAACTTTTGAACATTACATTATGAAGAAACGACTTCTAAATATAGTAGCAGGCTGTTTATTGTTAGCGTCGTGCCAGAAGCTGGACATACCGCCTGTTGATATTTTATCAGATCAGGATATATTCGGCAGTGAGGCAGGCATCAATGCATACCTCGCAAACGTGTACAGAAAATTACCGATTGAAGATTTTACCTATCGTCCCGATGGCCGTAATGATGGTGTGGGCAACGTAGGATTTAATCTTCACCACGAGTGGGAACATTTTTATTGCGAAGGCGCCGCTGATGGCGAAATGGTAGGACCTTACGGTGGTGTTGATATTGCAGGTGGCTTCGGCTACTGGCCGTATCAAAGCATTCGCGACGTTAACTATTTCCTCCAAACGCTTCCTAAATACGCTGCTAATTTTACACCCGACAAAGTAACAAGCTTGCTGGGTGAAGCGCACTTCCTTCGTGCATACTACTACTTTGCCATGGCTAAAAGATATGGCGGTATTCCCATCGTTAAAACAGTACAGAACTATCCTCAGCAATCGATCCAGGAGCTGCAGGTGCCACGTAACACAGAAGATGAAGTGTGGACATTTATCGGCCAGGATCTTGACACTGCCTACCAGATGATGGGCGAAACAAGTGTGAAAGAAAGAGCCAATAAATATGTAGCAATGGCCCTGAAATCAAGAGCCATGGTATATGCGGGAAGTATTGCACGTTACGGTTCGCAAGTGTTTGTTGACGGCGATGCACGCTCACAGGGACTAGTTGGCATATCTGCAGATAAAGCTGCGGGCTATTATCAAAAATGTGTTGACGCTGCAAAGATCCTTGACGGGCACTATGCATTGTACAGAGCGAAAGCTGATAAAGTGGAGAACTATGTGAACATATTTCTTGACCCTGCCAGTTCAGAGAACATTCTTATCAGATCTTTCTATGCAGGCGATCCTGAGAGAAACCACAGCTTTGATGCAACTTTTTCACCTAACAGTGACATGAACTTAATGAGCAGCGGAGGTTTGTCAAGAACTTATCCTACGCTTGAGTTTGTGCAACATTTCGATGCATTTGATTTTGTTACCAACCCCGACGGCACACCTCGCCGTTATGACAACCAGGGCGACATGGCGCAAGGATTGGAACCTCGCTTAAGAGCAACTGTATATTTTCCCGGTGATGTGTTAAGAGGAGTTCAATTTGACGTACAAGCCGGTATCTATCCATCATTCAGCGGTACAGCTGCAGATGAAGTAGCAAAACCAACAGGTTCAAGAAGCTTCATTCTTTCCGGTGATCACAACACAACGCGTAATGGCAGAACGATCATTGGTAAAGCCGGTATGTTTCCTCCTGCATTTGGTAACGACAACAATACACGTACAGGTTTTTATGTGCGCAAATATATTGACTACACAAAAAGTATCTCCGCAGTTAACTTGTTTACCAGCGTTACTCCATGGATCGAACTTCGCTATGCAGAAATTTTGTTGAACCGTGCAGAAGCAGATATCGAATTGAATCAAACTGATGATGCCCTTAAATGCATCAATGATATCAGGGACAGGGCAGGTGCGCCATTGGCAACAGCTTCAGATATGACTGTAGCAACTTACCGCAACGAAAGAGCAAAAGAACTTGCTTTTGAAAACCACTACTGGTGGGATATCAAAAGATGGAGAATTGCTGACCAGTTGCTGAACAACACGCACTTCCACGGTTTGATGCCTTACTATGTAGAAAACGAAAACAAATACATCTTCCTGAAAGAGCTTGAGCTTTTCAACAGGAACTATTATTTCGACAAGAAGTTCTACTATGAAGCAATGCCGGGTGGTGAGCTTGCAACAAATCCAAACTTGTATCCCAATAACCCGGGCTATTAATGATAATTGAAAATTGAAAGTTGAAAATTGAAAATGGTTGCTTGATTATCGACAACCTCTTTAAAAAGGCAACCACTTCGAATTTTGACTTTTGAATTTTTACTTCTTCCTAACTATCAAATTGTGAATTATGAAATTGAAATCATTTAAAATATTGGGCCTTGGAGTTTCCTTATTGTTCTTTGCTTCTTCGTGTGTGAAGATGGATACATATGCAGGACCAGACGCGTCATTGCATGGAAACATTATTGAAGATGGTGGAAAAACCAATGTGCAAACCTGTTCAGGAAATTTCTCCATCAGGCTCGAACAACTCAGTTGGGACAGTACTCCTGTGCCACAGGACATACCTGTTAAATACGACGGCTCTTATCAAAACACACAGTTGTTTTCCGGTCACTACCGTGTATCTATTCATGGTGGCGCATTCTGGCCGGTAGCTCCTGAAGAAATGGACATCAGTTCAGGATCAACGCATGACTTTACACTGACTCCTTATGTTGTGATCAACAATTTCACAGCAGTAATGACAGACAGCACAACGCTGAAAATGGACTTTACAATTGATGCTCCGGTTGCAGGTATTCCAAAAATCACGGAGATACAACCATACGTAAACAATACGCAAATCGTAGGACCGGGCGCTTCCATTTTCGATTTCTCGGATATGAATAAAGTAACCGTAAATAAAAACTGGAGCGATTTTACTGACGCTGATAAATCAAGAGAGATCATTATTTCAAACCTGATCCCCGGACGCATATTCTATGTAAGAGCAGGGGTAAAGTTTGATAACAATGATAAGAGTTCAAACTTATCTCCGATAATCAAGATCACAGTTCCAGGTAAGTAACCGTAACGATGCAAACCATAAAATCTTTAAAATGAAATTAT
>Ga0318568_10000587_pt1 | contig 14584 bp, 12 predicted proteins | sample GRESIP088b5f21_FD_203690 | JGI IMG/M metagenome (GOLD analysis project Ga0318568, IMG submission 203690) | Tropical soil microbial communities from Luquillo Experimental Forest, Puerto Rico - GRE.SIPMG.088b5f21 | ecosystem: Environmental > Terrestrial > Soil > Tropical forest > Bulk soil...
CGCCGTCGGGAGCCAGCCGAGCTCCAGCTGGCTCGCGTCCTCGATCAGCTCGGCCCGAACCCCCTCGCGCTCGGCGAGCTCGACCAGGCGCGCCGTGTTCGAGGAGTTCTGCGACCCGACGACGAGCAGCAGGTCGCACCGACTGGCGATCGCGCGGACTGCGTCCTGGCGGTTCTGCGTCGCGTAGCAGATGTCGTCGGCCGGCGGCTCCGCGACGGACGCGAACCGCTCCCTGACCGCGGCGCGCACCCGCTCCGCCTCGTCCACGGCGAGCGTGGTCTGGGTGAGGACGCCGACCGGCGTGTCCCTCGCGAGCCCGAGCCCGTCGACCTCCTCGACGGTGGCCACGACGTGCGTGCGCTCGGGCGCCTCGCCGACGGTCCCCTCCACCTCCTCGTGGTCGCGGTGACCGATGAGGACGATCTCGTACCCGTGCGTCGCGAACCGCCGAGCCTCGGCGTGGACCTTCGCGACGAGCGGGCACGTCGCGTCGATCACGGTCACGCCGCGGGCGTCCGCGTCCTCGCGCACCGCGGGCGAGACGCCGTGCGCGGCGAAGACGACGACGGCTCCGGTCGGGACCTCGTCGAGCTCCTCGACGAAGATCGCCCCCTTCTCCTCGAGGTCCCGGACGACGTGGAGGTTGTGCACGATCTGTCGGCGCACGTAGACCGGCGCGCCGAACCGTCCGACGGCGCGCTCCACGATCTCGATGGCGCGCTCGACGCCGGCGCAGAACGAGCGGGGTGCGGCGAGCAGCACGTCGCGGCGCCCGCACGCCGCCGCCCACCGGTCGAGCGGCCCACGGACGGCGCGCAGCGCCCGCAGCGCGCGCAGGCCGCCTCGAACCGGCGAGCACGACTCGGTGTCCGAGATCGCCCGGACGACCGCGAGCGGACGGGCCCCGAGCGACGCGGCGAGGAACGCCGACTCCATGTCGACGGCGAGCGACCCGCCGGCGGCGAGCGACGCGCGCGCGGCCCCGCGCGCGTAGCGGGGGGACGAGACGACCGGGCCGGCGTGCGTGCGCGCGCCCGCGCGTCGCAGCTCGCCCTCGAGCAGGACGGCCGACGGCAGCGCGAGCTCGACGTCGTCCTCGGCGCTGCGCAGGGAGGTGGGCACGACGAGGTCCCCGATGCCGACGTCCGCGGCGAGCCCGCCCCCCACGCCGACGAGCGCGACCGCGGTGTCAGGGTGGAGCCGCGCCGCGAGCGCCGCGCCTGCGCGGCGCGCGTGGTCGGGCCCCATCCCGACGACGTCGGCGCCGCCGACGGCGAGCGACTCGATCCGCAGCGGGGTCAGGACGCGGAGCTCTGCCATCGTCCCTCCCCTAGGTACCGCCCGAGCGCCGTCACCGGGAACACGAGCCGGTAGAGGTGGTAGTTGAGGTAGAAGTCCCCCGGGAACCCGGTCCCGGTGAACCACGGCTCGTCCCAGCTGCCGTCGTCGCCCTGCGTTGCCACCAGGTACCCGACGCCGCGCGCGGTCGGCTCGCCGCGCTCGCCGGCCGCGAGGAGCGCGAGCAGCGCCCACGCGGTCTGGGACGCCGTCGAGTGGCCGCGGCCACGGTAGGCGTCGTCCCGGTACGAGCGGAGGTCCTCCCCCCACCCGCCGTCCGCCGCCTGGTGCGCCTCGAGCCACGCGACGGCGCGTCGGATCGACCGGTGCGCGGGATCGACGCCCGCGGCCACGAGCGCCGGGACGACGGCGCCCGTCCCGTAGACGTGGTTCGCGCCCCACCGGCCGAACCACGACCCGTCGGGCTCCTGCGCGTTGAGCAGCCACGTGATCCCGCGCTCGACGGCGGTCCGCGACCCACCGAGCAGGGCGAGCGCCTCGATCACGTGGGCGGTGACGTCGGCGCTCGGCGGGTCGATGAGCTCGCCGAAGTCGCAGAACGGCAGCGTGCGGCAGAGCGCCCTGGTGTTGTCCACGTCGAAGGACGCCCACCCACCGTCGGAGCACTGCATGCCCTCGAGCCAGGCGATGCCACGAGCGACGGCGCCGCGATCGGCCGAGCCCGTGGCGGAGATCGCGAGCAGCACCTCAGCGGTGTCGTCGACGTCTGGATAGTGGTCGTTCTCGAACTCGAACGCCCACCCCGACGGCGCGAGCTCCGGCCGTCGGACCGACCAGTCGCCGCGCACCGTCACCTCCTGGTCGAGGAGGTACGCCATCGCGCTCGCCAGGACCTCGTCGTCGGAAGCCGTGCCGGCGTCGCGCAGCGCGGTCACCGCGAGCGCCGTGTCCCACACCGGTGACTGGCACGCCTCGATGCGGCGCCCCTCGGCGTCCTCGATGGTGAACCCGTCGAGGCCGTCGAGGCCGGCCGCGACGTTCGGGTGGTCGAGCGCGTGGCCCCGCAGGTGCAGCGCGATGAGCGAGTACACCCACGGGGGCTGGATGCCGCCCCAGGAGCCGTCCGCCTCCTGACGCGCCACGATCCATCGCTCGGCCCGGTCGAGCGCCGCACGGCGGAGCCACCGAACCGGTCGGTGCTCGTAGCGGTGCAGGAGCCGGTCGAGCAGCGCGAACCGGCCCTCCCAGGTCGTGAGCGGTGGGCGCGGTCGCGGCGTGGCGCCCACGCGCAGCTCGTCGATGGTGAGCTCGATCGCGTGGGTCGGCCGGTGCGCCGAGACGACCGCGAGCGCGACGATCGTCTGGCGCGCCCAGCATGCGAAGTCGTAGATGTTGAGGGGCATCCAGCTGGGCAGGAAGACGATCTCCGGCGGGAGGACCGGGATCTCCGCCCACGACCAGAGCCCGAACAGCGCGAGCCAGATCTTGGTGAAGACCCGCGTCCCCTCGACCCCGCCCGCCCCGGTGATGAACGTGGCGGCCGCGCGCAGGTGCGGGTCCTCCGCACGGTCCCCCGCCAACCGGAGCGCCACGTACGCCTCGACGGTCGTCGAGAGGTCGGCGGGCCCGCCGTGGAACGTCGCCCATGAGCCGTCGGTGCGCTGCTTGGCGCGGATCCACCTCGCGGTCGCCGCGCTCTGCGCCTCGGTGCGCACCCCGAGGAACTCGCGCAGCAGCAGGTCCTCCGCGTCGATGGTCACGTTGGTCTCGAGCTCGCCCTTCCACCAGCCCTCGACGTGCTGGCGCGCGACCAGCGCGTCGGTCGCGCGGAAGAGGCACTTGCGCACCTCCGCCTCGGGCACGCCGGCGGGCGTCACCGGTCACGCTCGACGACGTAGGCGGCGATCGAGGTCAGCTCGTTCTTCGGGAGGGCGGCGAGCGGCGCGCGGTCGAGCGCCGCGAGCGCGTCGCGCAGGTGGCGCTCGCTCAGGTCCACGGTCGCCTCCCTCGCGCCGCACGACTCGAGCACGGACCGGATCTCGTCCACCTCGGCGTTGCCGACCTCGCCGCTCGGCACCGTGAAGCACCCCGGGAGCGCGACGCCCTGGGAGGTGGCGATGCACACCGGGATCGTCTTCTTCCGCCGGCGGAGGTCGTTGCCGACCGGCTTGCCGGTGGCCTCGGTCGCGCCCCAGATCCCGAGGAGGTCGTCGACCGCCTGGAACGCGACGCCCAGGTGGTGCCCGAACTCCCACAGCGCGCTGATCGACGGGTCGGGCGCCCCGCACAGCACCCCGCCCAGGCACGCGGCGCACCGGACGAGCGCCGCGGTCTTGCCCGAGACCATCTCCAGGCACTCGTCGAGCGTGGCGGTCGCGCGGCGCTCGAGCGCCATGTCGAGCGCCTGCCCGGCGATCATCGCCTGGGTCGCGTCGGCGAGCAGCGACGCCGCGCTCGCGCGCTCCTCGCTCGGCACGTCGAGCAGCACCTGGAACGCCACCGTGCAGAGCGCATCGCCGGCGATGATCGCCTGGTTGATGCCGTGCTCGGCCCAGAGCGTCGCGCGGTGGCGTCTCGTGAGGTCGCCGTCGATCACGTCGTCGTGCACGAGCGAGAAGTTGTGGACGAGCTCGATGGCGACGGCACCGTCGAGGGCGCCCTTCTCCTCGCCGCCGCACGCCGCGGCGGAGAGCAGGACGAGCGCGGCCCGGACCATCTTCCCGCCGCTCGAGATGTGGTCCCCCACCGCGCCGCGGATCTCGGGCGCGAGGCGGCGCTGGGCGGAGTCGAGCTCGGGTCGCACGAGCGCCCGCGTGCGAGAGAGCACGTCCTCGACCGGCGGAGCGTCGCGCGACGTCGCGATCGAGCCCTCCACGCTCACCGCACGGTCCCGACCAGATCGCGCGCCGGCAGCGGCGCGACGCGGGCCATCACGGCCCGCGCGGCGCTGCGGCCGCTCCGCACGGCTCCCTCCATCGTCGCCGGCCACCCCGTCGCACACCACGCGCCCGCGAGGAAGACGTCGGGCTCCGCGGTGACCGCACCGGGGCGCAGCGACGCGCTCCCGGGCACCCCGCGGAACGTGGCAGCAGGCTCGCGCGTGACCGCCCCGTCGACAACCCGGGCGCGGCGCGCGGCGGGGAGCAGGTCGCCGAGCGAGGCGTGGAACCGCTCGATCAGCTCGCGCGCCCCGGATCGGAGGTAGCCGTCCGCGGCCGAGAGCGAGATCGCGAGGCACTGCCCGGTCCCGAGCCCACTCGACGCCGTCCGGTCGAAGACGAACTGCACCGGTGAGTCGACCGCCGCGAAGAGCTCCAGGTCGGTCACCGTGCGGTCGAGCACGAGGTGCACGTTCACGATCGGCGAGCTCCCGAGCCCCTCCACGGTCTGGACCGCCACCGGCGCGCCGATCGCCGCGGCGACGGCGGGCGGCGTCGCCACGATCACCGCGTCGACGTCCGTGGCGCCCTGCTCGGTGCGGACCAGGCGACCCCCGCCCGGCCGCGGGTCGATCGAGGTCACCCTGACGCCCGCGCGCACCTCCACGCCGGCGGCACGCAGCGCGCGCACCGAGTTCTCGCCGTGGAGCACCCGGAGCGGCACGAGCGCCCACCCGATGTCGGCGGCATCGCGACGATCGAGCAGCCCCTCGCGGAACACCCTCGTCGCGAGCGCGAGGGACGCGGCGCTGGCCGGCAGGTTGACCGTCGGGAGCGTGATGAGGTTCCAGAGCTTCTCGACCGCGTCGGGCGACTGGCCGTGCCGATCGAGCCACTCGCCGAAGGTCGAGGTGTCGAGCGACGGGTCCTCGGGGTCGAGCGAGCGCAGCGCGATCGCCGCCCGGCCGAGCCTGAGGCGGTCCGCGACGCCGAGGTGCCGGTAGGTGGCGAGCGACCGCGCCAGGTGCAGCGGCGCGGGCAGCGAGCTGCGACGGATGGAGGAGCGGGTCCCGCCGGGCGAGAGGACCGGGACGTCGCAGCGGTCCTGCATCCGGACCTGCTCGCCGGCGCCGATCCGCGAGAGGAACGCCCGATACGCCGTGCAGCATCTGAGGAAGACGTGCTGGCCGTTGTCGAACGTGAGCCCGTTGCGGTCGATCGAGGTCGTCAGGCCGCCGAGGGACCCGCGCCGCTCGAACAGCACGACCTCAGCGCCGTCGTCGGCGGCGTCCAGCGCCGCGGCGATCCCCGCGAGGCCGCCCCCGATGACGCCGATGCGCGCGCTCACGGCCGCGCCCCCGCCAGGCTGCGCGCCGCCACCAGCGCCTTCTCCCACGACGGCAGCGAGACCCGCTCGCGGGTCACCGACGACGGGTCACGCTCGATCCGCAGGAGCAGCCGGCGGTAGATGCCGGCCATGGCCGCGACGCAGGCGCGGCTTCGCGCGTCGAGGAACGGCAGCAGACGCAGCCCCTGTGCGAACCACGCGTCGGCGCGCTCGCACTCGAAGGCGACGAGCCGCGCGATCTCGTCGGGCGGCCCGTTCAGCTCGGGGTCGCACTCGAGGGCGATCGCGTCCAGCCGGGGGAGGTAGACCCGGCCACGCGCCCGGTCCTCGACGACGTCGCGGAGGATGTTGGTGAGCTGCAGGGCGACGCCGAGGTCGTCCGCGAGCCGGATCATCTCGCTCGTCGGGTTGGGGGAGAACACGGCGACGGAGAGCCGCCCGATCGACCCGGCGACCGCGCGGCAGTACCCCACGAGGTCGCCGATCGAGTCGTAGCGGACACCGAGCACGTCCTGTTCGCAGCCGTCGATCAGCTCGAAGAAGCAATCGATCGGCAGGTCGTACCGGCGCCGCGCGTCCGCGAGCGCTGCGAGCACCGGGTCCTCGGAGGATGCGTCCAGGTGCGCGAGCGACGCCCGGACTCGCGCGAGCCCGTCGAACTTCTCGGACGGCGCGTCATCGCCGTCGCCGATGTCGTCGATGCGGCGTGCCATCGCGTACATCGCCGACATCGCGAGGCGCTCGGGACGCCGGAGGAGCTTGATCCCGTACGCGAAGTTCTTCGCCTCGCGGCGGGTGATCGCCTCACACTCCCCGTAGGCGGTCTGAAGGTTCACCTGCGCCCCCTCCTCCGGGCGGCGACGAGGCACCGGAGCGCGTGCCAGGCGACCCCGCGCCTCGTCGGCCGGCACGCCACGGCGAGCACGTCGGAGCCCGCCCGGTCGATGGCGTCGAGCGCCGCGTGACCGCCGCCGACGAACCCGGCGACCGCGACGCGAGGGCGCACGGGGAGCGACGCGGCGAGCGGCTCGCCGCGTGTCAGGAGCGCGCGAGCGCGACCGACCTCGCCTGCGATGACCCGCACGAGCGCCGACGAGGCAGCAGGCTCGACGAGCGCGGAGGGATCGCACCCCTCCGCGGCCAGGTCCTCCTGCGGGAGGTACACCCGACCGCGCAGCGCGTCCTCCCCCACGTCCTGGAGGTGCTCGACCAGCTGGAGCGCGACGCACACGTCGTCGGATTGCGCGATCCGCTCGGGCGTCGTCGCGCCGAAGATCGAGAGCACGATGCGGCCGACCGGTGCCGCCGAGAGCATGCAGTACCCGCGCAGCGCCTCGAACGTCGCGTAGGCGTGCACGCGCTGGTCCACGCGGTTCGCCTCGATGAGGTCGCGGAACGGGCCGGGGCCGCAGTCGAGCCGCGCGAGGACCGGCTCGAGCTGCACGAAGACGGGGTGGGTCGCGGTCCCGGCGGCCGCTGCGGTCAGCTCCGACTCGACCCAGTCGAGCCGGGCGAGCCGATCACCGTCCCACTCGTCACCGATCTGGTCGGTCAGCCGCGCGAAGGCGTACACCGCGAGCAGCCGCTCGCGCGTCGCCCGCGGGAGCAGGAGGGACGCCACCGAGAAGTTCTCGTCGCGCGATCTCGCGGCGAGGGTGCTCGGCGTGTCGACCTGTGCGCTCACAGCCCCCCTTGCCAGCCGTCGACGCCCGGCGTGAAGCACCCATGGACAACCGGTCTAGTGTCGTTATACGTGACGCGCCTTGGTGCGTCAAGGCAATGCGGGAGCAACTCTCCGAGGTGGGTGCGTCCAGAACGTCGTTCTGGACGCGCGGGTCAGCTCGTCGAGGGCAGCGCCGGACGCAGGAGCCCGGAGACCGCGTCGTCGACCGCCCGGCGCGCGGCGCGCGTGGCCGACGACCCGCGGGTGGTGAGCCGCGGCATGAGCCGGGTCGCGAGCCCGGTCACGATCAGGCCCATCACCCCGACGACCGCCGGCTGGTGGAGGAGGTCGAAAGAGGCGACCTCGAGCAGGAGCGGCGCCATGGGCCGCATCAGGTGTTGGAGCTTCTCGACGGCCTGCCGCTCGCTGATCCGTGCGGGAAGCTGGTCGAGCTGCTCGCCGACCGCGTCCACGGTCGACCGCGCCGCGGCGAGGAAGATCGCCTCCTTCGAGTCGAAGTACCGGTAGAAGGAGCCCTTGGCGACCCCGGCCGTCCGGCAGATGTCCGAGACGCCCACCGCGGCGTAGCCGCGCTCTGCGAAGCAGGTCCGGGCGGCCACCACGAGACGGTTCGCGATGGCGCTCGACCCGGATCGCTCGAGGTAGCTGAGCACGACCTTGTCCTGGTCGTCGGTTCGGAGCCCGCCGTCATCGCTCAGCGAGAGCAGCTCGGGGAGCATGGCGCGGATCGCGGCCAGCGGAAGGTTCCGACGCTCCCGGAGCAGCCGGATGATCTCGAGCGCCTCGACGTGCCGCTCGTCGTAGTAGAAGCGGTTGGAGGCCACCTCGACGGCGGGCGGCAGCAGCCCGATCCGCCGGTAGTGATGGATGGTCGGGATGCTCGTGCCCGTGCGCTCGGCGAGGACCGAGATCGTGAACCCCTCGTGCCCGTCCTCCGCCGTGCCCGAGACGGCGTCGAGCGGTTGCGGGTGCTCGATCTCCGTTCCCCGAGTGCGAGGCGCCACCTGGTCAGCTCCTTCACCAGGACACCGATGCTGGCCGCATGCTATCCGCGCGTCCGCTCGCGAGCGGGTGCGGTCGCCGGCGCGCGCGCCGCTCCGTGACGCGACGCGGCGTCGTCGTTGCGCTCGGCGCAGTGGGCGGCGGGGCGGTTGTAGGTCAGTCCACCGGCGTCAGCGCGCGGTACCGCGGCCACAGCTCGCTGAACCGCGCATCCCAGTCGGGCCCCTCGCGGCCGGCGAGATGCGCCTCGAGCCGCTCGACGTAGACCTGCCAGCCGGCGCGCCGTACCCGCTCGCCTGGTCGGCGGTCGCCCTCGACCCGGGCGAACCAGCGCGCGAGGCGGGCCGGATCGAGCTGCGCATCGGCGGCGCGTCCCGGACCCTCTTCGACGAGCCGGTCCGTGCGAGCATCCCCGTCGGGAACGGCGCGGGGCCGCCACCGATGGGAGGCGCCAGATGGAGCTCGAGTCCGTCCAGCCGACGAGCAAGGCCCCGGCCGAGCGGTTCACCGGCGACGCGTGGGTCGACCTCCTCGCCCACGGTGCCGCGCCGTCGCGCATCCGGGTCGCGCTCGTCCGGTTCGCGCCCGGCGCCCGGAACCACTGGCACGCGCACGCGAACGGTCAGACGCTCCACGTGACCGCGGGAAGCGGACGCGTCCAAGCGAGGGGCGGCGCCGTGGTCGTGCTCAGCGCGGGCGACACCGTCTACACGGCCCCCGGCGAGTGGCACTGGCACGGGGCGGCGCCCGATCGCTTCATGACCCACCTCGCGATCTGGCAGGGGCTCGAGGACGGCGCGGGCCCCGAGACGGCGTGGGGGGAGCAGGTCTCCGACGTGGAGTACGACGGCTGACCTGAGCGGGTGGGTGCGTCGGGAGGTGCGCTAGAGGGCGGCGCGCTGGAGGACGTGCGCACCCCATCGGAACGCCACGACCTTGCCGCGTCGGTCGACCTGGAAGGAGACGTCCTCACCAACGAACCCGAAGTCGTAGCCCTCGGCGACACGGAACCGGTGCCGCCCGACCGGTTGCAGCCGGTCGGCGACCACCAACGGCATGGGATCCTTCGGGTCGAGCACGAAGAGCGAGCCGTTGATCCGCGCGATCACGACGTCGGAGCCGTGCGACCGGTAGAGGCCGACGTATCGGGCGAGCGACGCCCGCGTCTGCCACCGGGTGGTCGCGGCAGCGCGCTCCCAGGCCGAGCCGACGCCCGCGATCACGTGGTACGCGAGATCGAGGCACCGGTGCGCCGTCGTCTCCTGCGCGTTGGTGAGCACCGCGGCCACGATCCGCTCTGACGGCGCGAACCCGATCTTGGTGACGAAGCCGGGGAACCCGCCGCTGTGCCCGACGACCTGGATGCCGTCGACGTGCCAGGTCATCCACCCGAGCCCGTAGTGCGGCTCCGTCGCGCGCTGCCACTGCGGCCGCTGCATCTCGCGCTTCGCGTACTCGGTCAGCAGCCGATCGTCCCCTGGGATGTGCGCACGCTGGTACTCGAGGAGGTCGGGGACGCACGAGACGAGACCGCCGGCCGGCGCGATCGCGCTCGTATCGGTGGGCGGAGCCGCCTCCGGCTTCTCGTCGGGACGCCCGAGCCAGTACCCGGTGGCCAGGTGTCGGCGCGAGATCGGGGTGAGGTCCCCCCACGTCGTCTCGAGACCGAGCGGGTGGGTCACCTCGCGCCGCACCAGCTGCACGAACGTCCGACCGGTCAGGTGCTCGGCGATCTCACCGAGGAGCGAGTACGCGATGTTGGAGTACCGGAACCGCTCGGACGGCTCGCCGAACGTGCCGTGGCGCAGCACCTGCTCGCGCACCGATGAGCGGTCCGGCATCTCCGGGCCTTCCCACGAGTTCGTCCCGTCACGGATGACGCTCCCCGCGTGCATCAGGAGGTGGCGCACCGTCAGCTCCGGGTGCAGCGCACCGCGCGTCCACGTGAGGAGCGAGGTCACCGGGTCGTCGAGCCTGAGCCGCCGGCGCTCGGCGAGCCGCATGATGATCGTGGCCGTGAACGACTTCGTGATCGAGGCGCACCGGAACGTGGTGGCGGCGGGATCGACCGGCTCCGAGGTCTCGAGGTTCGCGACGCCGTGCGCGCCGAGGAGCACGGTGTCGGACCCGTGCGAGAGGCCGAAGGCCATCCCTGGGATCCGGTCGTAGATCGCGACGAGTCGGAACATCGGGTCGAGGATCGCGCTGGCGTCGGCGAGCTGTCGGGCGTTCGGCATGCTCGGGACAGTACCGTCGGTCGCCGGACGCCTCCGGTCCCGACGCGCACCGTCGGATCGCCTGTGGTACAGAGCAGCGCGTGTCGGTCGAGATCGTGTTCGAGACGCACTCGACGACCGAGGACAACGAGGCGGGCCGTGCGACGGGTTGGCTGGGAGGCCGCCTGTCCGCAGCGGGCCGCCGGCAGGCGGCCGAGCTCGGCGAGCGTCGGAGGGACGACGGGATCACCGCGGTCTTCAGCTCGGACCTCGCCCGTGCGCGTGAGACGGTCGAGCTCGCCTTCCAGGGCTCGTCGGTGCCGATCCTCTTCGACTGGCGGCTCCGTGAGTGCGACTACGGGGAGGAGAACGGGGCTGCGGTCGAGCGCGTCCGAGCCGAGCTCCACCGACGGCTCACCGAGCCGTTCCCGGGTGGCGAGAGCTGGCAGGAGGCGATCCACCGGGTCCAGCGAGCGGTCGGGGACATCCGGGACCGAGGCGACGGGTGGCGCGTGCTCGTCGTCGGGCACGTGGCGACCTACTGGGGTCTCGAGCTCCTCGTGAGCGGGCGGCCGATCGAGGACCTGGAGGAGCGCTCCTTCACGTGGAGGCCCGGCTGGGAGTTCGTGATCCGCTGACCCGACGTGCCGGCGTGCCGGCGTCGGTGAGGCCCGCTTCGGTCGGCCGATCTACGTCGTGGTCTGGACCGCGAGCGACCCCGTGTGGTGGCTCGAGCACACGGAGAACGGGAACGGGATCACGTCCGAGGCCGTCTGCCCCGGGGCGTAGACGCGCAACCCGTCGGCGGTGACCGGCCTGCACGTGGGCAGCGGGAAGTTCCCCGTCGCGGTGATGAGCACCGCCGCCCGAGCGGTCGCCCCGGGCCTGATCGTCACGGCGTGCCCGGCGCTGCCGCTTCGCGTCGCAGCGAGCCCGATCTGATGACCAAAGAAGTTGACCGCTGAGACGCCGGGGAACCCGGTGAGCGAGCACGTGTGCGTCGAGACGTTCGTGAACTGCAGCTCGTACCCGACCCCACCGGCGTACCCGTTGCCGGCCGTGTTGAGCCAGCTGACGATCTGGCCGTTCACGCACGCCGGCGCGACGCGGGGCGTCGTCGCGTGGTGCGGCGCGGCGAGCCCGGTCGCTGCCAGCGCGGCCGTGGTGCCGGCGACGACGAGGAGGGCGGCCGCGAGTCGGATCGGGGCGGAGGAAGGTGACATGGTCCCCCTTTCGAGGCTGGTGCGAGCGTACCGTCGCCGTCTCGGCTCGAGCGGGTTGCCTCGACGCGCCCCGGCCGCTCTTCTCGGCGGCTCGACGACCGCTCGACCCGCTGGGTGCGGCGTGCCGAGAATGATCTTCGGACCGAGGTCGGCGCTCGCCTCACGCGGCGCGGACCGGGGCGGGCCCCTGCACCGGTCGGTGGCCAGCGAGGTGCGCCTCGTAGAGGCCCTCGCCGCCCGTCGCGCCGTGGAGCGCCCGCAGCACCACCTGGCTCCTGGACGCTGGAAGGACCGCCACCAGCTCCGAGGTCGCGCCGTCGATCACCTGCTCCTCGATGCGGCCGCCCTCGCGCAGCACGAGGGCCACGACGCCGCGCACGCTCGTCGTCGGGGACTCGATGCGGGCCTGCATCATCGGCTCGCAGACCGAGGTCCCGGCTCGCTCGAGCGCGGCCCGCACGACGATCGGCGTCAGGTGGCGGAAGTCCGCCGCCGACGTCCTGGTCCGCCCGGGCGGCACGAGACCGTCGCCGACGTAGTACTCGCACTCCGTCAGCGTCACCAGGCAGTCCGTCACCGCCCAGCCGCAGAGGCCCGCAGCGAGCGCCCCGCGGACGTGGGCGGCGATGGACGCCTCGAAGGCGGCGTGGGTCTTGTAGATGAAGATGGGCGCGATCTTCGACTCGATGCCGACCACGACGCGCACGCCGCTGTCGGGCTCGAGCGGGTCGATCCGGATCCCGACGGTGGCGGAGATCGGGTTCGACGGATCCCGCAGGAGCGCGACCGCGGTGCCCGTGTGCACCGGCCGCTCCACGCAGATCGGGGTCGTCTCGCGGAACCTCACGGCGATCCCGTGCTCGAGCTCCAGCGTCGAGGCGAGCACCTCCTTCTGGACCTCGCCGTAGAGGGAGACCGAGAGCCCGCCGTCGGCCTCGAGCCGGACGTTGATGAGCGGGTCCTGCTCCGCCAGCTGCCGGAGCGCCTCGCGGAGGGCGGGGCCCTCGGCGGCGGCGACCGGCTCCACGACCGCCTCCATCGCAGGCGGGGGGAACGAGGCGTCCTCTCCCCGGGCGGTCGGTGCCCCGACGTGGTCCCCGATGCGCGCCTCGACCAGACCCGACAGCCTCCCGATCTCACCCGCCGCGACCTGCTGGCACCGAACGGCGCCCGCACCGGCGAACACGTCGATCGCCGTGATCGGCCGGCTGGCCTCGCCGAGCCGCACGCGCTCACGGACCCGCAGCGTCCCCTGGTGCATCCGGACGTACGTGAGCTTCCCGCCCGACGCGGACCGCTCGATCTTGAAGACCCGTCCTGACGCAGGGGCGGCGCGATCCCGCGGTGCCTTGGGGAGGAGGGACGCGATGCCGTCGCGCAGCGTCACGCACCCCGCGCCGGTGAGCGCGGAGCCGACGAAGACCGGGTGGACACGAGCAGCGGCGACCTGGCGCTCGAGCTCCCGCCACAGCGCGTCGGGACCGACGTCCCTGCCGGCGACGTACCGGCCGAGCAGGACGTCGGAGTGCTCGGCCAGCACGCCGAGGAGGTCCGCGCAGAGCGCGGCGTCACGGCGATCTCGTGCCCCGGCGCGCGCGTCGCGCGTCCCGAGGTCCCGAGCGACCGCGAGGGGGACGACCGACGGGCTCAGCCGCGAGGCGATCCCCTCGAGCGTCCGGTCCACGTCCGCGCCCAACCGGTCGATCTTGTTGATGAACAGCAGCGTGGGGACGCCGCCCCGCTGCAGCGCGCGCATCAGGATCCGGGTCTGGGGCTGCACGCCCTCGACGGCCGAGACGACGAGCACGGCGCCGTCGAGCACACCGAGCGCCCGCTCCACCTCCGCGATGAAGTCGGGGTGCCCAGGGGTGTCGATCAGGTTGACGCCCACGTCGCCGATGGCGAACGAGGCCACCGCGGAGCGGATGGTGATCCCGCGGCGGCGCTCGAGCTCGAGCGAGTCGGTCTGCGTCGTGCCCTTGTCGACGCTCCCGATCTCGGCGATCGCGCCCGCCTCGAAGAGCAGGCGCTCGGTCAGCGTGGTCTTACCGGCGTCTACGTGAGCCAGGACTCCGAGGTTCAGCAGCTCCACGGTGCATCAGGTCCTTTCGATCGGTCTTCCCTCCTCTCGTGCTGGACGCTGATGCTCGGCGCATTCGCCTTCCTCCGGTACGTGCGGCTCTGGCCGCTCCCGGCATCGTAGGTCGTGCGAGGGTCGGGCGGTGCTCGCGGCGCTCGAGGCGCGCGGCTGACCTGACCGCGCGCGGTCGCGCCTCGAGCTCAGGGCCGACCCGTCCGTTCCGCGCGCGCCCTCGATCGGTGCGCGCGCGGCCTCGCGGGCTCACCCCTGCGCGGGACCCGGCTTCACTCAGGACGCAGCGCCGCGGGCGCCGTCGCCAGCATCTCCTCGATGGACTCGACCAACCGGCGGGCCGACGCGGCGGTGAGCTCGATCGCGACCCGAGCCGACGGCCCCCTCGTCGGATCCGCGAGGTCGATGTTGAGGGTGTGCGCCGCCATCGCGTGCACCGGGTGGTCGAAGTAGACGGTCGCCTGGGTGAACCGGAACCAGGCTCCGTCCGGGCCCTTCGCGCTGCCGTCGATCAGCTCTGTCGCCGTCGAGTAGGTGCACATCTCGGTCAACCCCCCAGGTGCTCGGCGTAGAAGGCGGTGATCCGCTCCCATCCGTCGGTCGCCGCGGCGACGTTGTTGGACGGACGCTCGGGAGAGAAGAACGCGTGACCGGCGCCGGGGTAGCTGTGGAACTCGAAGGGCTTGTCGTTGGCCGTGAGGATCTCCTCGAGCTCCCTCACCTGCTCCGGGCTCGGGTACTGGTCCTCGTCGCCGAACAGGCCGAGCAGCGGCGGGCGGAGCGACGGGAGGAGCTCCACCAGGTTGCCGACCTTGAGCGGGAACCCCGCGGGCGGCGTGCC
>Ga0318568_10000588_pt1 | contig 14577 bp, 9 predicted proteins | sample GRESIP088b5f21_FD_203690 | JGI IMG/M metagenome (GOLD analysis project Ga0318568, IMG submission 203690) | Tropical soil microbial communities from Luquillo Experimental Forest, Puerto Rico - GRE.SIPMG.088b5f21 | ecosystem: Environmental > Terrestrial > Soil > Tropical forest > Bulk soil...
CGCTGGATCAGGGTGATGGCGCCCACGTTGATCCATACGATGCACAGGCCGATCGCGGCCATCGCGACCAGCACCAGCGGCAGCCACGCCGTGATCAGCAGCAGCGCGGCCCCGGCGCAGGCCGCGAGGCCGGCGGCCACCAGCGCGCGCTCGCCGGCCCGCTGCATCACCGGCGCGGCCAGCGCGCCGCCGGCCAGCGCGCCTGCCCCCTGCAGGGTGGTCAGCACGCCCAGGAACGGCGGGCTGCGGTGCAGGCCCTGGGCCACCACCGCGAACGGCACCGTCTCGAACAGCCCGAACGCGGTCACCGCGATCAGGCCCGCGATCATCACCCGGCGCAGCGCCGGCGTGCGCGTGATGTACCGGATCCCGGCGCTGAACTCGGCCCGCCCGCCGCCCCGCCGACGCGCGGCCGCCGGGTCCGGCCGCGGCTCGCGCAGCCGGAGCGCGAGCACCGTGCCCGCGGCGACTACGAACGTGCCCGCGTCCAGCAGGATGACCGGCCGCGCCCCCACCCAGGCGAGCAGGCCCGCGCCGACCAGCGGGGTGATCAGCCGCAGGCCCTGCGACGCCATCTGCAGCACGGAGTTGGCCTCGCCGAGCAGATCGCCCGGAACCAGCGCCGGGAGCAGCGCCGTCTGCGCCGACGTGATCAGGCTGTTGACCGCGCCGTAGCCGAACATGACGAGGTAGATGAGCCAGACCTGGCCCCGGCCGTGGACCAGCAGCAGCGCGCACACCAGCGCCGCGCCGCCCAGGTTCGCCGCGATCAGCAGCGGCCGGCGCCGGACGCGGTCGACGATCATCCCGGACACCGGCGCGACCAGGAACCCGCAGACGAACGCGAAGAAGGTCAGGCCGGCCGCGCTGTTGCTGCCGGTGAGGATCTTGACCCAGATCCCCATGGCCAGCCACAGGGCGCTGTCGCCAATCACGGACAGGCTCTGCCCGGCGATGTAGATGCTGGCGTCGCGGTGGGAGATCAGACGGCGCACGTCAGCGCTCCTTCGGACCGGTTCGGGAGGCGGCGGGGCTCGGTGGCTCAGGCATCGTCCGACGCCCCGGCCAGGCGCAGGCCGATCTCGACCAGCATCCAGCCGGTCCGGTACCGGACCGAGTTGCCGGGGCCCGCCGGGGTGACGTGCCGGCGGTGGCGGTCGGCCGTCGCGCTCAGTTCGTCGATGTGGCGGATGGCGAGCTGACTCATCGTGTACGGGTGCATGTCGGATGCTCCTCTGCTGGGATGATCGCTCTGTGCTTGCTCCTGGTTAGGTTGGCTCGGGAGATTGCGGAGGGTCGGTCAGCGGGTAGCCGAACACCAGCACCTCATGGGGCAGGCTGCCGGGCGGCCGCAGCGCGGCGTCGTGCCAGCGAGCCTTATAGGGCTCGAGCAGCCGGTGCATGGCCTCGCTCAGCTCCTTGGCCTCCCGGGCCGTCAGGTACATGGCGCTCTCGGAGGCGAACGCCGCCTCCTGCCACTCGGGCGGGTAGCCGAGCACGCTCATCAGCCGCTCCCGGGCCCGCTCCATCCAGCGCCCGATCCAGATCGACGTGGCCGCTCCTGCGGCGAGACGGCTCTCCTCGTCCTGCCACGGCGGCGCGAGCTCGAGGCCCCGGAAGCGCAGCCGCCACGGCCGCTCGCGGCCGCGCCCGCCGCCCGCCTCCTCGACAAACCCGTACTTGGCCAGGGTGCGCAGGTGGAAGGCGCAGTTGGCGGGCGACTCGCCGAGCAGCTCGCTGGCCTGCGTGGCGGTCAGCGTCCTGGTGTCGGACTGGCCGATGGCCTCGATCAGCTGCATCCGGAGCGGGTGGGCCAGCGCCCGCATCGCCTTCGGGTCACGCACCTCTAGATGCGGCCGCTCCTCATTAGAAGACATGTTTCGAAACTATACGCTCGAAACAACTGTTTTGACAAGTCGGGCCGGGTTCGCGGGCTCGGCGCGGGCGCGGGTTCATGCGACGATGACGGCATGCGGATCACGGACGTGACCTCGACTGGCCTGTTCGGCGGCACGGCGGCCCGGCCGCTGGCGATCGTGCGCGTGACGATCTCCGGTGACGGCGCGGGCCACGGCCTCACCACCCCGGTCACCGTGCGGGTCGAGGGGCCCGCCGTGACCACCCCGCAGCCTGCGGTGGTCCCCGGGCCCGGGCCCGGCGAGCAACTCGAGGCCGAGGTCGGGGTCGAGGTGGCCGCCCCGCATACCCCCGGCAGCCCGTTGCAGGTCACCGCCGTCGCCGAGAGCCGCCCTGCGCTCCGGACCGAGCAGGCGGCCACGATCACCGTGGCCGAGCCCGGCTGGACGATGTGGATGGTGAGCCACTTCCACTATGACCCGGTCTGGTGGAGCACCCAGGGCCAGTTCACTCAGTCCCGCATCTTCCTGCCCGAGGCGGACGGCACGCTGCCGGACTCCAGGACCGCCTTCGAGCTGGTCCGGCTGCACCTCGACGAGGCCCGGCGCGACCCCGACTACAAGTTCGTGCTCGCCGAGATCGACTACCTCAAGCCGCATTTCGACGCCCATCCCGAGGACCGGGCGGACCTGCTCGCGTTCATCAGGGCGGGCCGGATCGAGATCGTCGGCGGCAGCTACAACGAGCCGAACACCAACCTGACCTGCGCCGAGTCCACGATCCGCAACGCCGCCTACGGCCTGGCCTTCCAGCGCGAGGTCCTCGGTGCCGACCCCGCCGTGTCCTGGATGCTCGACGCCTTCGGATTCGACCCCGCCTACCCGGGGCTGATGGCCGCGGCCGGGCTGACCGAGTCGGCCTGGGCCCGGGGCCCGTTCCACCAGTGGGGCCCGAACCGCACCGTGGGCGACAACCGGCGGATGCAGTTCCCGACCGAGTTCGAGTGGCTGTCGCCGGACGGGAACGGCCTGCTCACCAGCTACATGGCGAATCACTACGGCGCGGGCTGGATCACGCACGCCGCCGCCACCCTCGAGGGGGCCGAGCAGGCCGCCTACGAGCAGTTCCGGCAGCTCGCCCCGGTGGCCGCCACCCGCAACGTGCTGCTGCCGGTCGGCGCCGACCACGTGATCCCGTCCCGCTGGGCCACCGGGATCCACCGGGACTGGAACTCCCGCTACGTCTGGCCGCGGTTCGTGACCGCGCTGCCGTCGGAGTTCTTCGCCGCGGTGCGCAAGGACGCGGCGGAACGCGACATCTGGATCACGCCGCAGACCCGGGACATGAACCCGGTGTACACCGGCAAGGACGTGTCCTACATCGACACCAAGCAGGCCCAGCAGGCCGCCGAGAACGCGGTAACCGACGGGGAGCGGCTCGCCACGCTGGCCTGGCTGGCCGGGGCGCCGTACCCGGCGGCCGCGCTGGACAAGGCGTGGCGGCAGCTGGTGTTCGGCGCCCATCACGACGCGATCACCGGCACCGAAGGCGACCAGGTCTACCTGGACCTGCTGGCCGGGTGGCGGGAAGCCTACGAGCGCGGCGACGCGGCCCGCCGCGAGGCCATGGGCTACCTGGCCGCGCGGGCCGCGACCGGCGGGGGGCCCGGCGCCGACCCGGCCGCGCGCGCGGTCGTGGTGTTCAACACGCTGTCGCGGCCCCGGTCCGGCCTGGCCCGGATCACGCTGGGCTTCCCGGAGCCGGCCGCCGCCCCCTGGGTCACGCTGCGCGACGCCGCAGACGGCGAGGTGCCCGTCCTGGCCGAGGGCGTCACCCGGCACCCGGACGGGACCCTGGCCGGCCTCACGCTCACGTTCCGCGCCGCGGACGTCCCCGCGCTCGGCTACCGGACCTACTACGTGATCCCTTCCGACGGGCCCGGACGTGACGGCTCGTGGTCGGCCACCGGCGGTACCGCCATCGAGAACGAGGCGTTCCTGGCCGAGGCCGACCCGGCCTGGGGCGGCACGCTCACCCGGATCCTGGACAAGCGCTCCGGCACCGAGCTGCTCGCCGGCCCGGGCAACGAGCTCGTGGTCCAGGAGGAATACGATCACCACCCGCGCTGGGGCGAGGGGCCGTGGCTGCTGTGCCCGAAAGGACCCGGCCGCGGATCGGCCAGCCGCTCCGCGCGGGTCCGCGCGGAGCGCTGCCCCATCGGGGCGCGCCTGGTGGCCGAGCTAGCCATCGATGATCTGCGGGTGACCCAGGAAACGCTGCTGTGGGACGGCGCCGACCGGGTGGAATTCCGCACCCATGTGGACGGCTCCATCGGCCGGGACCGGCTGCTGCGGGTGCGGTTCGCCGCCCGGGTGCCCGGCGGGCTGCCGGTGTACCAGACCGCGCTCACCCCGGTCGGGCGGCCGTTCGGGTCGGCCGATGCCGACGTGGCCGAGCACGAGTTCACGCTCGACAATCCCGCGCACGAGTGGTTCGGCCTCGGCTCGACCGCGCGGGTCGCGGTGACCGGCCCCGGGGGCGCGCGCCGGATGCAGGCGATCGGCGTCGCGGAGGTCATCACGCCGGGGGCCGGGCACGGATACCGGGAGCCGGCCCGTGCCCTGCTGGCCGCCCTGGCCCGTGCCGGGGTCACCGCGACCTGCTCGCGGGCGGACGGCCCGCGGTACGGCGCGATCGACGTCGACTCCAACCTGCCCGACGTCCGCATCACGCTGGGCGGGCCGGCCGAGAACCCGTTCACCGCCGAGGTGCTGGCCACCATTCATCTGACCACGGGCCAGCTGACCACAGAGGGGTCGGCCACGGGCGGCCCGGCGCCGCTGTGGGTGCCGGCCACCCGGGCCCGGGCGGACGCCTTCGCGCCCGGCGCGGACGTGCGCGGCGCGCGTGACCTGCCGGTGCTGATCGTGGCGGGCGGCGACATCGGCGGGGCGATAGCCGCGGTGACCGCGGACCTGGCCGACGCGGTAATCGAGGCCGACGAGGCGACCGGGGAGGCGGACAGCCCGGGCGAGCTGGCCGGCCACTCGGTCGCGCTGCTCAACCGCGGCACGCCGGGCAGCCTGGTCACCCCGGACGGGATCCTGAACATCTCGCTGATGCGCTCGTGCAGCACCTGGCCGTGCGGGGTGTGGATCGACGGCGACAAGCGCGTCACGCCGGACGGCAGCAGCTTCGCCTGGCAGCACTGGAGCCACACCTTCGAGTACGCGCTCGCGGCCGGCCCTGGCGACTGGCGAGGCGCCGGGTTCCCGCTGGCCGGGCAGGACTACCGGCATGAGCTGCTGGCCTGCGAAGCCGGGCGGCACGACGGGCCGCTTCCGGCCACCGCGAGCCTGGCCGCCGCCGATCCGGCCACCGCCGTGGTGTCGGCGCTGAAGCCGCGCGGTAACCCGCTGACGCCCGCCGCCCAGCCCCGCCCGCAGGACGGGGTGACCGTGCGGCTGCGGGACGTCTCGGGCGTCGCGGCGCCGCCGCCGGCGCGGGTACGCCTGTTCACCGGGCTGGCCGCGGCTCGCCGCGGCAGCCTGCTGGAGGAGGCCGAGGGCCCGGCGCTGCGGCTGGACTCCGGCGCAGCCGTCGCCGAGCTGCCCGCCGCCGGAACCGTGACCATGGTGCTGACCCCCGGCCCGGGGCCGGCCCCGGCGACGCCCGGGACCGCGCCCGCTCGCACCGTGCCTCCTCATGCCGTGCCGCCGGAGCCCGCGCAGCCCGTGTTCACCCGGTACTGGATGCACGGCAAGGGCCCGGCTCCGGCCGGGAACCTGCCGGTAGCCGTCCACCTCTCCCCCGCCCGGACCGCCCTGCCCGCGGGGCAGACGCCAGACACCCCGCTGGCGGCCGCGTACCTGCGGCTCACCGTGGCCTGCGGCCCGGCGCCGGCCCGCGGCACGGTGGACCTGGACCCCGGTAACGGGCTGGTGATCGAGCCCTCCGGGCCGCTGCGCTATGACCTGGGCCCGCGGGGCCACGCCGCCTGGGATCTCACGGCCCTGGCGGTGCCAGGGGCCCGGCCCGGGCGGCGCTTCGTGGCCGCGCGGATCGCCGGGGACGACGGCCAGGCCTTCGAGGATGCGGTGCTGGTCAGCATCGGCGAGCCGGGCCCGCCCGCCCTCGACCTGCCGCTCGACGAGCTGTTCCCGCTCTACCTGGCCGACCAGGAGCGGGCCGCGGCCGAGGTCGACCTGGCGCTGCTGAGCCCGCGGCTGGAGCTGCGGCCGGGCGGCTGCGGCGAAATCGCCGTGCGGCTGCGCAACGCCACGGCATCGCAGATCCGCGGTGAGGCGCAGCTGGTGTCCCCGTTCGGCAGCTGGTCGCAGACCCGGCCGTGGACCGGGGGCTTCACCGCCGAGCCGGACCGCGACGCGACCCTGGCCTTCACGGTGACGGCCCCGGCCGCGGCGCGGCCGGGACAGCACTGGTGGGCCCTGGTCAAGGTGATGTACTTCGGCCGGGTCCGCTACAGCGAGCCCGCGGCCGTGACGATCACCGATGCCGGCCGGTGAACTCCGGCGGGCCCAACCACGGGCGGCGCTGTGGTGAGAAACTGGCGGTAGCAACGACGACCTAGGCCGTCACCGCGACGACCACTGAGGACCATGGCCACCACCCAGACCGCGATGAGCGACGGCAACCTGCCGGCCGAGCCCAACAGCTTCGTCGGCCGTGAACGGGACCTGGCGGAGCTGGCCAGGCTGCTCGGCGACGTCCGCGCGCTGACCTTGTGCGGCCCGGGCGGCATCGGCAAGACCCGGCTCGCCTTGCGCCTGGCCTGCGAGATCGTTCCCGACTTTCCCGACGGTGCCTGGCTGGTCGAGCTGGCCGACACCGAGGACCCGTCCCTGGTCGCCCGCCGGGCCGCGGCCACGCTCGGGGTCCGGGAGGAGCCCGACCGGCCGCTGGCCGAGACGCTGACCGTGGCGCTGCGGCCGCGGCGGCTGCTGCTGGTCCTCGATACCTGCGAGCACGTCGTCGACGCGTGCGCGGCGCTGGTCAAACAGCTGCTGGCGGGGTGCCCCGGACTGCGCGTGATCGCCACCAGCCGCGAGCCGCTGCGCGTTCGCGGCGAGACGGTGTGGCGGGTCCCGCCGCTGGAGCTGCCCGCCGTGCCCGGCGAGCTCACGCCCGGCGAGCTGGCCGGGCACGAGGCGATCCGGCTGTTCGCCGACCGGGCTGCGGCGGTGCGGCCCGGGTTCGCGCTGGACACGGCCAACGCCCCGGCGGTGGCCCGGCTGTGCCGGACCCTGGACGGTATTCCGCTGGCGATCGAGCTGGCCGCGGGCCGGGTCGGCGCCCTGTCGGTGGAGCAGATCGCCGCCCGCCTCGGCGACCGGTTCGGCCTGCTGGCCTCGGGCGACCGCACCGCCCCGGTGCGCCAGCAGACCCTGCGGGCGGCCGTGGACTGGAGCTACGAACTGCTGACCGGGCCGGAGCAGGTGCTGCTGCGCAGGCTGGCGGTGTTCTCCGGCTGGAACCTGGAGATGGCCGAGCGGGTCTGCGCGGATGAGGCGATCCCCGCGGACCAGGTGCTCGACCTGATGGCGGCCCTCATCGACAAGTCGCTGGTCACGCTCGACCCGGAGCTGGAGGGCGATGCCCGTTACCGGCTGCTGGACACCATCAAGGAGTACGCTGCCGGGCGCCTGAACGCCTCCGGCGAGGGACCGGAGATACGGCGGCGGCACCGCGACTACATGCTGCGGCTGGGCGAGGGCATCGTCGACGTGGCCTTCCTGCGCGGCGACCCGCCGTGGCCGGTGCGGGTCTCCTTGTACCGCCGCATCCTGGCCGAGCGCGCGAACTGCGCCGCGGCGCTGGTCGCCTGCCTGGAATACGGCGACGCCGAGGAGGGCCTGCGGCTCTGCTGCGCGCTGCGCAACCCCTGGGTCGCCTACGGCGACGTGACCGAGGGCATCGGGTGGTGCGACCGCTTCCTGGACTCGGGCGGCGGCGTGTCGCCCGGCGTGCGGTCCCGCGCCCTGATGGCGCGGGCGGAGCTGGCCTTCGAGCACCAGGACTACCAGGTGGCCAGCGGGTACGCGCAGGCCGGCCTGGACCTGTGCCGGTCCTCGGGAAGCCCGGGCGCAGCCGCCGCGCTGCGGGTTCTCTCCGTGGTCAGCCTGCGGGCCGGCCGTCTCGAGGATGCTCTGGGCAGCATCGACGACGCGGTCAAGGAAGCGCGGGCCGACGGGAACGACTGGGAAGAAGGGCTCGCGCTCACGGTCAGGGCGGCGATCGTCGCCCGCCACGGCAGGCTGGAAGAGGCCCAGCGCACCTATGAGGACGCGCTCGAGGTGCTGCGGGACAACAACGGCTTTGGCGTGGCGCAGGCCCTGTACGGGTTCGGCGGCCTGGCCCGGGCCCGCGGGGACCACGCCGCGGCGCTCGGCCACTTCCGGGAGGCGCTGGCGCTGTACCGGGAGATCGACGCCCGGCCCGAGATCGCGCGGTGCCTGGCCGGCATCGGGTGGGTGGCGCTCGCCCAGGGCGACCTGCGGCTGGCCTTCGCCAGCCTGGGTGAGAGCCTGCAGCTCAGCCTGGCCACCGGGCAGCGCCTCGGGCTGGCCCGCGGGCTCGAGGCATCGGCGATGCTCGCGGCGGCTAGCGGCGACCCGGCCCGGGCGGTCAAACTCCAGGGCGCCGCGCTGGCCCTGCGCGAGGACGTCGGCCAGGTGCCCTCGGCGGCCGCCGGGAGCCGGCTGGGCCGCCTGATGGACGCCGCCCGCGGCCAGCTGGGCGAGAGCGCCGCGGACATGCTGCTGGCCGAGGGCGCGGCGATGAGCGCCCACGAGGCGGTGCGGCTCGCGACCGACCCGGGCGCCGTCGCGAGGAACGCCATTCCCGAGCAGGCCGCCTCGCCGCTCAGCTCCGGCGCGGGCCTGCTGACCGCGCGGGAGCGGGAGATCGCGGCCCTGATCGCGCGCGGGCTGTCCAACCGGGGCATCGCCGACGAGCTGGTGATCAGCCCGGCCACCGCGGCCCGGCACGTGGCCAACATCTTCACCAAGCTCGGGTTCAGCTCCCGGGCCCAGGTCGCCGCGTGGGCCGTACAGCGCGAGCCCAAGGACGGCTCCCGGGCCGACGACTAGCGGCCAACGTACACATCTGTCCGTCCCGGTACATATCTGCCCTACATACCGGGCTGGACTACGGAATGCACATGCAGATGCATGATTCGGGGCATGTGCAGCAGGCTGTGCCCAGCCTAATGTGCTACCAGAGCGCAAAGGCGGGGCCCGGCGGATGCTCCGGCCACCAGGAGGGGGGTGGCCGGCCTTCCGCCTGACCTCAACGCGGGTCCGCGGCAAGTGCCTGCCCGGGCCCGTTTGCGCTGCCGCCGGTTACATACCCGACTACATAGTCCTGACGATGCGGCCCGCCGCCGCCAGGCCGTAGCGTCGGCCCCGCGGGGTCCAGCCTGGACCGAACCGGAGGTGGCGGCTAGATGACGATGGGCACCGAGGCGCCGCTTGGCGGCGTCACGGTCACTCAGCGGTTGCTGGCCGTGGCACCGCCCCGGGGGGAGCACCGGGCTCTGGCCGGCGGCCCGGCCGGCCTGGCGTGCGGCTACGCCGGCCTCGCCGCCACCGTCCAGGCGGCGGCGTCCGGGCTGGCCTGGCGCGGGCTGCAGCCCGGGGACGTCGTCGGCGTGTACGTGCCCGACGCGGCCTGCTACGTGTTCGCGGCGCACGCCGTTCGAGCCGCGGGGGGCGTGCCCATGCCGGTCGCCCCCGCGCTGACGGTACCGGAGATGGCCGGCCAGCTGGCCGACTGTGGCGCGCGGATGCTGCTCACCGCGCCGCCGCTGGCCGCGGCCGCGCTCGCGGCGGCGGACCGTTCCTGGGTCAGGCAGGTGATCTCGTTCGGCGAGGCGCCCGGCGCGACCCAGTTCGGCACCCTGCTCAGGACGGGCACCCTGCGGCCGGCCACGGGACGGCCGCATGACCCGGCGCTGCTGCCGTACCCGCGCCAGCCCGACGGGAGGCTGGGCCCGGCACCGCTCAGCCATCGCGAGATGTCCGCCCTGCTGCACCGGCTGGACCTGGAGGCGGGGATCAGCGAGAAGGACGTGGTCCTGGCGGGCCCGCCGGCCGGCGACGGCCGGTGCTACACCGCCCTGCTCGACCACGCGCTGCTGTCGGGCGCCACCGTCGTGGCGGTCGGCGCCGAGGAGCTGGCCAGCGCCGCCGACCTGTACGACGGCACCGCGATGATCGCGGCCAGCAGCGTGGCGGCCGGCGCCCACGAGCGGCTGCGGGTGTTCGCCGTAGCCTCGTGACCGGGCTGGCCGGCTCGTGTCATACGTTCGGCGGGCGGTTCTCGTACGGGGTGCTCAGCACGATGGTGGTACGGGTAGACACGCTGGCCGCCGAACGGATCTCCTGCAGCAGGTCCTCCAGCTCCGCCGGTGATCCCACCCGGACCTTGAGTATGTAATTCTCGTCCCCGGCCACGCTGTGACAGGCCTCGATCGCGCCCAGGTGCGCCAGCCGCTGCGGCGCGTCATCCGGGGCCGCCGGGTCGAACGGCTTGATGGAGACGAACGCGGTCAGCGGCAGGCCGGCGTCGTCGGGGTTGATGAGGGCTGCGTATCCCTTGATCACGCCCCGGCGTTCCAGGCGGCGCACCCGCTGCTGCGCGGCCGAGACCGATAGCCCGGTGCGCTTGGCCAGCTCGGTGAAGCTCATCCTGCCGTCGCGGGAAAGCAGCGAGATGATGGCTCGATTGGTGTCCTCCACCCGGCTAACCGTAGCCTGGCGTCCCGGCCGGCCACCCGGTACCGGGCGTTTACGCCCCCGTCACCGGGTCAGGGACCTGCCGATCACCATCCGCTGGATCTGGTTGGTGCCCTCGACGATCTGGAGCACCTTGGCCTCGCGCATCAGCCGCGCGACGGGATAGTCCTCCACGTACCCGTAGCCGCCGAGCACCTGCACCGCGTCGGTGGTCACCCGCATCGCGGCGTCGCTGGCGAACAGCTTGGCCATCGCGGCCTGCGGGCCGTACGGCAGGCCGGCGTCCTTACGCCGGGCGGCGGACAGGTACAGGGCCCGCGCCGCCTCCACGGCCGTGGCCATGTCCGCGAGCAGGAACGACATGCCCTCGAAGTCCGCGATCGGCCTGCCGAACTGGCGCCGCTCCCGCGCCCAGCTCACCGCGGCGTCCAGGGCCGCCTGGGCCACGCCGGTGGCGCAGGCCGCGATGCCGAGGCGCCCGGCGTCCAGCGCCGCCAGCGCGATGGCGAACCCCTTGCCTTCCTCGCCGACCAGGTGGCCGGCGGGCACCCGGGCGCGATCGAAGATCATCTGCGCGGTGACCGAGGAGCGCATGCCCATCTTGTGCTCGGGCGCCGCGGCCGATACCCCCGGCGTGTCAGCCGGGACGTGCAGGCAGCTGATCCCCCGGGCGCGGCCCGGTCCCTCGTGGTCACCGGACGTGCGCGCGAACAGCGTGTAGAAGTCCGCCTGGCCGGCGTGCGAGATCCACGCCTTGACCCCGTTCACGACGTAATCCGGCCCGTCCGCCTGGGCCGTGGTCCGCACCGCGGCCGCGTCCGAACCGCTGGCCGGCTCCGACAGGCAGTAGGCCCCGAGCTGGTCCCCGCCGAGCATCCCGGGCAGCCAGCGCTGCGCCTGCTCCGGCGTGCCCGCGGTGGCCAGCGGGAAGCAGGTCAGCGTGTGCACGCTCACCCCGAGCCCGACGGCCAGCCACGCGCCGGCCAGTTCCTCCACGACCTGAAGGTAGGTCCGGTACGGCTGGCCGCCGCCGCCGAACCGCTCGGGGTAGGGCAGCGCGAGCAGGCCGGACCGGCCGAGAACCCGGAACACCTCGCGCGGGAACGTCCCGTCGCGCTCGGCCGCGTCGACCCAGGGACGCAGCTCGGCGTCGGCCAGCTCCCTGGTCAGCTCGAACAGCGCGCGGGTCTCCTCGTCGGGGCACTCGCGGTCTATCACTGTCCCTCACTCGCGATGCTCACCGGGCATCCACGCAGACCAGCTCGCGGGTGGCGTGGTTGAGCCGCTCGTGCCCCTGCTCGGTGCAGACCACGATGTCCTCGATCCTGGCGCCGCTGCGGCCCGGGTAGATGCCGGGCTCGATGGAGAACGCCATGCCCGGCTGCAGCGGCTCGGCGTTGCCGGACACGATGTACGGATCCTCGTGGCATTCCAGGCCGATCCCGTGGCCGGTCCGGTGCACGAAGAACTCTCCGTAGCCGGCCGCGGTGATCGGCTCACGGGCCGCGGCGTCGACGGCCTCAGCGGCCACCCCGGGCCGGACCGCGGCGCACGCCGCCTCCTGCGCGCCCTGCAGGACCCGGTAGTACGCGGTGAACTCCGGCGGCGGCGCGCCGATCACGTAGGTCCTGGTGCAGTCGGAGCAGTAGCCGCTCGGCATGGTCCCGCCGATGTCCACGACCACGGCGTCCCCTGGCTGCAGGGCCCGGTCGGAGATCTCGTGGTGCGGGCTCGCCGCGTTCGGGCCGGAGCCCACGATCGTGAAGTCGACCCGGGCGTGGCCCTCCTCGAGGATCGCGTCGGCGATGTCGGCCGCGACCTGCCGCTCGGTCCGGCCTGCCCGCAGCCAGCCCGGGACCCGGGCGTGCACCCGGTCGATGGCCTCGCCCGCCGCGCGCAGCGCCGCCACCTCGGCGGGGGTCTTGCGGATGCGCAGCGCGCGCAGCGCCGCGCTGGCCAGGTCCTGGCGGACTCCGGGCAGCGCGTCGCGGAACCTGAGCACCATCAGCGCCCACATCCGGTCGGACAGGCCCATCGGGCCCGCCATATCCCCAAGCCGCCCCGCGACCAGCGCGTAAGGGTCGTCGGTTTCGTCCCACGGGATGATCTCCAGCTCCAGGCCGCCCGCGGGCGACGCCAGGGCCGCGAGGAGCTCCAGCTTCGGTACGACCAGGAACGGCTCCCCGGCCGCTGCCGGGATCGCCAGGCAGGTGAGCCGCTCGAGCTGGTGCGCGTCGTAGCCGGTCAGGTAGCGCAGATCGGGCCCGGGGGTGAGCAGCAGCGCCGCCAGGCCCGCGGCCCGGGCCGCCGCCGCGGCCAGGCCGATCCGGTCCGGCGGGTAGAGGCCTGGATCAGGCCGGTCGGTTTCCATCGCGCCCTCCCGTCGCCGGTACGTCCCGTGCCCGCGCTTTGCCTTGCCTGGGCATCATCTCACCCGTGAGAATGGTGCCCGCACCTAGACACTGAGCCGCCGGATGGCTCACGCTAGGTGCACAAGAGCTAACCTGATGCGACACATGATGACCTCTGAGGCTGCTGATTACCCGGCCGGCCGCCCGAGCACGGCGGCCGTGCCGACGCGCGCGGCACATGGCCTCGCGGTACCCGAGCCGGGCAACGGCGCCGGATCCGGTCCCGCGGCCGAGGCCCGGCTCGCGGCCGAGCTCGCCGAGGAGCGGCAGGTGGCCCTGGAACTGCAGCGGGCCATCCTGCCGCTGCACGACGAGGCGTTCGACCTGCCGGGGCTGCGCACCATGGTGCGGTACCTGCCGGCGTCCCCGGCCGGGCGGGTGGGCGGCGACTGGTACATCACCGCCGACATGCCCGGCGGCCACGTGCTGATCGCGATCGGGGACGTCGCCGGGCACGGCCTGGCCGCGGCGGCCGGCATGGCGAGGCTGCGCGGCGCGCTGGCCGGCCTGGCCATCACCGGATCGCCGCCGGAGCGGCTGGTTGGCTGGCTCAACGACCTGGTCCGTCACGTCGCGCCCGAGCACACCGCCTCGGTCATCGCGGGCTACTTCGATCCCCCCAGCCGCACCCTGACCTGGGCCCAGGCCGGCCATCCGCCGCCGGTTCTGGTGCGGGACTCGTGGGCGCGGCCCCTGGACCCGCCGCCGGGCATCCTGCTGGGCGCGGGCCATGAGGAGTACACGGCGGCGACGCTGGCGCTGGCCCCCGGGGATCTGCTGCTGCTGTACAGCGACGGGCTGATCGAGCGCCGGGACCGGTCCGTCGAGGCCGGCGTGGCCACGCTCGCGGCCGCCGTGCGCGGCATCGCCGACCCGGAGCACGCCATCGACGCCGCGCTGCGGGCGTTCGACGCCACCGACTCCGAAGACGACACCTGCCTGGTGGCGCTGCACATCTTGTAGCGCCGGCCCTTACTCACCCGGGGCGGGAGGCCAGGGCGGCGCACATCCGCCCCAGCGACGATCCCAGGTCCCAGCGCTCGTCGAGCTCGGCCAGCCGCCGGGGATCGGCCGGGGTGACCGGGAGCTGCCCGTCTGCGGGCGGCAGCGGCGCGTCGGTGGCCACGCGGACGACGGGCAGCGCCGCCTCCAGGTAGTCCCGGGCCTGGACCAGCTTCGCCCGGCTGCCCATCGGGAAGCCGCCGTGACCGGAGTCCAGCGCGGTCAGCATCGCCTCGACGCTACCGAACACCCGGACCAGCGCGGCCGCCGTCTTTTCCCCCACCCCCGGCACGCCGGGCAGGCCGTCGCTCGGGTCGCCGCGCAGCGCGGCGAACGCCGCATAGGCCCGGCCGGGAATTTCGTAGCGCTTCGTCACCTCCGCCTCGCCGACCACCTCGAGCTTGGACATCCCCCGGGCGGTGTAAATCACCCGGACCTGGCGGGCGTCGTCCACGAGCTGGAACAGGTCCCGGTCCCCGGTGACCACGTCGACCGGGCCGTCGGCGCGGGCCGCGAGGGTGCCGATGATGTCGTCCGCCTCGTACCCGGGC
>Ga0318568_10000591_pt1 | contig 14567 bp, 9 predicted proteins | sample GRESIP088b5f21_FD_203690 | JGI IMG/M metagenome (GOLD analysis project Ga0318568, IMG submission 203690) | Tropical soil microbial communities from Luquillo Experimental Forest, Puerto Rico - GRE.SIPMG.088b5f21 | ecosystem: Environmental > Terrestrial > Soil > Tropical forest > Bulk soil...
AATCTATAACATATCATGGCAATCAATCAAAATCATACAGTAGAAGAATTGAATGGAGTAAGATGTGCCATTGTAGAAAAAAACGTATCAAAAGAAAGAGCGGATTTTTTAAAAATCTTGCTCGAATATAATAAGTTCGAAGTAATAGTTGCAATAGCCGCTCCTCCAAAAGCTCCTCCTGCAAAGCCTTTGACCGATGGTGAAGTTGCACCGCCACAACCGCCTGCTCCGGAAAAATTTACGGTGGGTGTAACCGACTTTACTTTCAATGCCATTAATGCTGTATACGGCAGAGGCCTTCATACCCCTGACGGGCATGTGGTAACTGCAGCATATTGGCAAGAAAAAGAAACCATTTCTCACGACAATGTTCCTTATTACGATTTCAAGTAATTTTTTTTATTCTCAGCCTAAGTATTTCATAGCAACATCGTTGCGTCGCACACTTGTACAGTAAATTCTTGTGCAACTTCATAAAGAAATAAATGCACAATAATGCTGTTTAAATCTTGCAGGTATTATCTTCTTGCTTACATTCACGTTCGATAATATTGTTGTAATGCAAAAGCAAAAAGACAAACTCGATATCATTGATAAAATATTGGAAGCCTGTTACCAATATAACAGCGATGCTTTGTTTGTATTAAGCTTAATGCATCAATACGAAGAGCGTGGTAGTTTAAGTAAAAAACAGTTACAGGGCTTATATTTAAAAGCAAGTAAAATAAAAGATATGCCTGTTAATTGGTTGGCCACACTAGAAGCTACCATTTTAAAAATGCCTACCAGAGACAAATCTCCCATTCAGGAAAATAAACAAATAGTGGTTGCAGGCAGTAATAATATCGGTGGTATTATAAACGAAATTCTTGCAGCGTATCCGCAACATAAAAGAGTTTTATTCTTTCAGTCAAAATACAAGAACCACGAAGCAATCAATGCTGCGGAAATTGCAGAGTTAGAAAAGTTTAAAAAAATCCTTCTGAAAAAATAATGCTGCACAGCAGAACATCATGAATAAAAAAAGGAACCTTGTAGAAGGTTCCTTAGTTCTTGGATATTTATTGCAATCGTCATAGGCCTTTTAAAGTCACCAAACGATCCCATCTTGTAGCTCTCATTTCTTCTGCCTGATGCAAGAATTTTTCAGCTAATTGAGGGTCTTTCGCTTTGATGATCTTGAAGCGGTTTTCATGATACATGAATTCGCTTAATGGAATAGATGGTTCTTTACTATCTATAACAAATCTTTGTCCTTTTTCTTTCAATGGATTGAAGTGGAATAATGGCCAATAACCTGATTTAACTGCAAAATCCTGTTCGTCTGCACCTTGTGCCATATCAATTCCATGAGCAATACAATGGCTGTAAGCAATAATTAAAGATGGACCGGGGTATGCTTCAGCTTCTAAAATTGTTCTTAATGTATGTGCATCATTTGCGCCCATTGCAATAGAAGCAACATAAGCTGTACCATGGGCAATAGCTTGTAATGCCAAATCTTTTTTACCGGTTGCTTTACCATTTACCGCAAATTTGGCGCTGGAACCTAATGGAGAAGATTTAGATGCTTGTCCGCCAGTGTTTGAATATACTTCGGTATCCAAAACCATGATATTGATATTTTCTCCGGTAGATAAAACATGGTCTAATCCGCCATAGCCAATATCATAAGCCCAACCATCGCCACCAATAATCCAGATAGATTTATTTGATAAGAAATCAGCAAGATGATACAAGTTTTGCGCAGCGTGAGTTTTAATTACGCTCAAACGATGTTTCAATTCTATTATGAGTTCTTGCTTAATTTTTGTTTCGGTTTCGTTAGTTTCAGGAGCATTTAAAATCGAATCTGCCAAATCTTCACCAACCACTTGTTTCATTTCGGATAATAAAGCAACTGCAACTTCTTTTTTCTTATCACTTGCCAGTTTAATACCTAAACCAAACTCTGCATTATCTTCAAACAAAGAGTTAGCCCAAGCCGGTCCAACACCTTTCTTGTTAGAAGTCCAAGGAGTTGTTGGTAAGTTACCGCCAAAGATGGATGAACAACCTGTTGCATTTGCAACGATCATTTTTTCACCATACAATTGAGTTAACAATTTAATATATGGAGTTTCTCCGCAACCGGAACATGCACCGGAGAACTCGAATAATGGTTGTAAGAATTGAGAACCCTTAACTGTGTTTTTATTAACTCTTGATCTGTCAACTTCAGGAAGATTAATAAAGTAATCCCAGTTTTTAACTTCATCTTCTTGAATTGGAGTTTTATCGAACATGTTAATTGCTTTATGGCCCGGGTCTGTTTTACTTGTCATTGGGCAGAACTCAACACATAAAGTACAACCTGTACAATCTTCCGTAGAAACCTGTAATGTATATGCTTCTTTTGTTTTATCCCATTCTTTACCTATAGGATCAACGTGCTTAAATGTTGAAGGGGCGCTTGCCAATAATTCTTTATCGTAAACTTTCGGACGAATAGCGGCATGAGGGCAAATCAAGAAACACTTACCGCATTGTGTACAAAGGTCTGCATCCCAAACCGGAACCGCATCTGCAATATTTCTTTTTTCGTATTTAGTAGTGCCGGATGGAAACTGGCCGTCAACAGGAAATGCACTCACCGGCAAATCATCACCTTCTCCTGCAATAATTCTTCCCAAAACATTTTTAATAAAATCAGGAGAATCTGTTGGAACGGGAGCATCAAACCCTTTAGTGCCAATAGCATATTTGCTGTAATCAACTTCATATAAACTGGCAACAGCAATATCAACTGCGGCATAGTTTTTTTGAACAACAGCTTCACCTTTTTTCCAGTAAGTATGATAAATAGCTTCTTTAATTTTTTCAATTGCTTCTTCTCTTGGCAAAATATTGCTGATGGCAAAGAAACATGTTTGAAGAATAGTATTGATACGGCTACCCATTCCTGTTTCTTTTGCTACCGCAAAAGCATTAATGGCGTAGAATTTCAGTTTTTTAGAAATAATTTCTTCCTGAATTGTTTTAGGAAGTCTTTCCCATAATTCTTCTTTAGGATATGGAGAGTTCAATAAGAATGTTGCACCCGGTTCTGCATCTTTCAATAAATCGAATTTTGTAAGATAGTTGAAATGATGGCATGCAACGAAATTAGCTGATTGAACTAAATAGGAAGAACGCACCGGTTGTTTGCCAAAACGTAAATGCGATACTGTTAATGAGCCTGATTTTTTAGAGTCATATACAAAATACCCTTGTACAAAATAATCGGTTTTTTCACCAATGATTTTAATAGAGTTTTTGTTGGCACTTACTGTACCATCTGCACCCAAACCGAAAAATAATCCACGGAAAGTGTGTTGCGAATCTAAAATATATGACTTATCATAATCCAGACTAAGATGTGTTACGTCGTCTTCAATACCTACTGTGAAATGATATTTTGGATGTTCTTTTTCTAATTCTTTGAAAACGGCTTTTGCCATTGCAGGTGTAAACTCTTTGGATGATAAACCATAACGTCCGCCAATTACATGTGCATGATGATTCTCCTGAGCTTCATTCAATGCATTGATAACATCCATGTATAAAGGTTCGCTGTTTGCATTGGGTTCTTTGCAACGGTCTAATACAGCAATTGTAGTTACTGATTTAGGAATTGCCTGAACGAAATCTTTAATAGAGAATGGACGGTATAAACGAACTTTTAAAACACCAACATGAACACCGGGTTGTTTATTTAATTCATCAACTGTTTCTTCAACAGCACCTGCACCGGAACCCATGATGATAATTAATCTTTCAGGATGAGAATCTCCGTAGTATTCAAATAATTTATATTTCCTACCTGTTAATTCGCCAAATTTGTCCATTTCAGCCTGAACAATTCCCGGTACTTTTTCGTAGTAAGCATTGGCTGCTTCTCTGTTTTGGAAGAATACATCAGGATTTTGAGCTGTACCGCGAATTACAGGATGATTAGGAGACATTGCTCTGCTGCGATGTGCATTGATGGCATCAAAATCCATCATTTCTTCAATAACATGATCCGGAATAATTTCAACCTGAGCTAATTCGTGTGAAGTACGGAAACCATCAAATATATTTAAGAAAGGAATTCTTGCTTTTAATGTAGCGGCATGTGCAATTAATGCCATGTCCATTACTTCCTGAGGGTTATTACCAAATAATTGTGCAAAACCGGTTGAACGAACAGACATTACATCGCTGTGATCTCCGAAAATTGATAATGCATGTGTTGCCAATGTTCTTGCTGCAATATGAAATACGCAAGGAGTAAGTTCACCTGCAATTTTAAACATATTAGGAATCATTAACAGCAAACCTTGAGATGCCGTAAATGTTGTACCCAATGCACCACCTTGTAAAGCACCGTGCAAAGCACCGGCAGCACCGGCTTCACTCTGCATTTCTATTACCCTGGGTACTTGCCCGAATATATTTTTAATTCCTTGAGCACTCCATTCATCAGCCCATTCTCCCATTGTAGAAGAAGGAGTGATAGGATAAATTGCACAAACTTCATTGGTTTTATATGCGATATAGGCAGCGGCTTCGTTGCCATCCATGACAGTGACTTCTTTTTCTGCACTATCAACAGTATCTTTTGTAAGAGGTTGAGAAAGAGTTTCCATGAGAATTGCTTTACTTGTTGAAATAATAAAATAACAAGCAACAAATCTATTTGGTGGTATAACCCTAAAAAATGATGGATGTCAGTATTAAACATGAAATAATGCAGCTTTTTACGCAATCGATTGCTCGGCAGTATTTATTCATAATTTCACCCTTTTATAAAGTGAATCACACTTAAAACAAGATTCTATCTATCTTTAGCAAATTGATTTTTTAACGGAGATAATTTTTTAATTAATGGATAAACGGATCATCACGGCTTTTGTAATGATTGTTGTAACATTTTCTTGCAAAGAGAAAAAAGAAGCACCAGCAAAAACACAGCAACTTGCAATTGTAGACGTATTAGTGGCGCAAACTAAAAATATTGTGAATACTGTTGAAGCCAATGGCTCGGTAGTAGCTTACGAATATGTTGAATTGCACCCGGAAGTAAGCGGAAGAATTACTTATTTAAATGTACCGGAAGGTAAGGTTGTTCAACAAGGAACTTTAATTGCACGAATTTATGATGCTGATTTGCAGGCACAGTTGGCAAAATCCAAAGTGCAACTTAGCCTTGCCGAAAAAACGCAGCAAAGAGATAAAAAACTGTTGGACATTAATGGTATTAACCAAAGCGATTATGATGCGGTTGAAAATCAGGTGGAAGGCTTTAAAGCTGACATTAATTATTATCAGTCACTTATTGAAAAAACATACATTAAAGCCCCGTTTACCGGTTTGGTTGGCTTACGCCAGATAAGCCCCGGTTCCTATGCAACTCCATCTACCATTGTTGCAACTGTTCAGCAGGTAAATAAAATAAAGGTTGATTTTACGGTTCCTCAACAATATGCAGATCTTATTCAAAAAGGAAAAACGGTAGATATTGAAGCCGATGGCGGAAAATCTGCCCGTAGGAAAGCCGTAATTATTGCAACAGAACCACAGATTAACCAAATAGCACGTAATTTGAAAGTAAGAGCAATACTTGATGGAAGTATGCTTAATCCGGGTGCATTTGTAAAAGTATATTTATCTGCGGGTGCAGATAATAAAGCAGTGCTTGTTCCTGCAAATTGCATTATTCCGGATGATAAAAACAAACAGGTTGTTGTGATTAAAAACGGGAAAGCAAATTTTGTAAATGTAGAAACCGGCGTAAGACAATCCGGTAATGTAGAAATTACCAAAGGTGTTAATGTTGGCGATACTATAGTAGTAACAGGCGTTTTATTTGCACGACCTAAAGCCCCGGTAAAAATAAGGGCGGTAAAAACCTTGGAGCAACTAAATAAATAAATCATTCAGAACAGATTATATACAGCATGAATATTTCAGAACTGTCGTTGAAGCGGCCGGTACTTGCAACGGTAATGAATTTAATGATCATCTTATTCGGTGTGGTAGGGTATTCCTTTCTTGCTGTAAGAGATTATCCGGCAATTGATCCTCCGGTTATTACCATTAGCACAAGTTATACGGGTGCAAATCCGGATATTATTGAAACCCAAATTACCGAACCTATAGAAAAACAGGTAAACGGTATTCCGGGTATCAGAACCATTACGTCCTCAAGTGCTTTGGGTAGCAGCAGTATTACGGTTGAGTTTAATTTAGGGGTTGATTTGGAAGCTGCTGCAAGTGATGTTCGAGATAAAGTAGGCCAGGCGCAACGCAGTTTGCCGCAGGATATTGACGCACCGCCAGTCGTTTCTAAAGCAGATGCCAGCAGTGACCCTATCCTCATCATGGCTATTCAAAGTAATACAAAAGGATTGATGGAATTGAGCGATTATGCAGAAAATGTATTACAGCAGCAATTACAAACGATTAAAGATGTTAGTTCGGTAGGCATATTCGGTCAAAAAAGGTATTCGATGCGTATTTGGTTAGATCCAGATAAAATGAATACCTATGGTGTGGCTTTTACCGATGTAAAAAATTCTCTTAACTCAGAAAATATTGAATTGCCTCCCGGTAAAATTTATGGCGATAATACAGAATTAACCATTCGTGCTTTAGGAAGGTTAACCGACGAGCAACAGTTTAAAGATTTGATTATTAAGGAAGATGCAAATGGCATTGTGCGTTTAAATGATGTTGCCAAAGTAGAGCTTGGCCCGGAAGCTCCCGAACAAACATGGAAATACAACGGAGTTCAATCGGTAGGCTTAGCTGTAATTCCGCAACCCGGAGCGAATAATATTGAAATAGCCGATGAATTTAATAAGAGGCTAGAACAAATTAAAAAGGCAAATAAATCGGATATTGAATTTCATGTTTTAGTAGATAATACCATCAATATTCGCCGTTCATTAAGTGAGGTGAAAGAAACATTGATGATTTCTTTCGGATTGGTAGTTTTAGTAATTTTCTTATTCTTCAGAAACTGGCTGATTGCTATCAGGCCATTAATAGATATTCCTATTTCTCTGGTGGCAACATTTTTTATAATGTATTTGTCAGGATTCTCTGTAAACATCTTAACATTATTAGGAATTGTACTGGCAACAGGCTTGGTGGTGGATGACGGTATCGTGGTAACGGAAAATATTTTCAGAAAAATCGAAGAAGGCCTGCCTATTCGTAAAGCTGCTTTGGAAGGAAGTAAAGAAATTTTCTTTGCGGTAATTTCTACGTCAATTACATTGGCCGTTGTGTTTATGCCGGTAATATTTTTAGAAGGATTTGTTGGCCGGTTATTTAGGGAGTTTGGCGTAACCTTAGCTGCGGCAGTATTGATTTCCGCATTCGTTTCTTTAACCATTACGCCGGTATTAAACGTTTATCTTACTACAAAAAATGCACAGCAAGGATGGTTTTATCAAAAAACCGAACCTTTTTTTACGGGACTTGAAAACGGATATAAAAAATTACTGCAGTTGTTTATGAAAATAAGGTGGGTGGCTTTTATAGTAGTTGCAGTTTGCGTTGTATTAATTGTGTTTATTTTAAAAGGACTGCAAAGTGAAATTGCTCCTTTGGAAGATAGAAGCAGTATTCGTTTTACGGTAACAGCACCCGAAGGAACCAGCTATCCTTACATGCAGGAAGTAGCAGATAAAATAACCGATTATTTATTAGATTCCGTTCCGGAAAGAGACTTTGTATTCGGGCGAACACCTGCCGGTTTTGGCGGCGCATCAAGTGCCAGCAATACTACACAACCGAGAGTTGGGTTGGTAGATGCAAAAAATAGAAAACGTTCGCAAATGGAAATTGCAAACGACCTGCAGAAAAAAGTTTCCAGATTTAATGATGCAAGGGTATTTGCTATTCAGGAACAAACCATTTCCGTGGGCTTGGGTTCCCGTGGTTCTTTGCCGGTTCAATACATTTTGCAAAATCAAGACCTTGCTAAACTTAAAGATATTATTCCTAAGTTTTTGGAAGAAGCCAGAAAAGATAAAACATTTGCCAATGTAGATGTAAATCTTAAATTTAATAAACCCGAATTAAGAGTTACTGTTGACAGGATGAAGGCCAAAGATTTAGGGTTATCAACTCAAGATGTTATCAGCACAATTCAAGCTGCTTTCAGTGGTGGGCGTATGGCTTATTTTACCATGAATGGTTATCAATACCAGGTAATTGCTCAGGTAGAACGTAAAGACAGAAACAAGCCTATTGATTTGCAACAGATTTATGTTCGCAACAGCAGCGGAGAAAACATTCCGTTAAGTGCCGTTGTGCAATCGCAGGAAAATAGTAGCCCGTCTACATTGTATCATTTTAACCGATATAAGGCAGCAACTATTTCTGCATCGCTGGCAGAAGGAAAAACAATTGGCGATGGTATTAAAGCAATGGATGCCATTGGTGCACGTTTGTTAGACGAAACTTTTCAAACTTCATTAAGCGGCCCTTCAAGAGATTATTCTGAAAGTTCATCCAATATTGCATTTGCTTTTGGTCTTGCATTAATATTAATATACTTGGTATTGGCAGCACAATTCGAAAGTTTCTTAGATCCGTTTACCATCATGTTTACCGTTCCGCTTGCATTAGCCGGTGCATTGTTAAGCTTATGGGTATTCAATCAAACGTTAAATATCTTCTCCGAAATCGGTATGATTATGTTAATTGGTTTGGTAACTAAAAACGGAATTTTAATTGTAGAATTTGCCAATAAAAAACGTGAATTCGGTTTGCCTAAAATGCAGGCGGTTGTAGAAGCTTCTGCACAACGTTTACGCCCCATTTTAATGACAAGTTTGGCAACATCTTTAGGTGCATTGCCTATTGCGTTAAGTTTGGGCGATGCAGCAACCAGCCGTATCCCGTTGGGTATTGTTGTTGTTGGCGGCTTATTGTTTGCATTGGTATTAACACTGTTTGTTATTCCGGCCATGTACACATTTATCAGCAGTAAACACAAAGCACATCATATAGAAATTACCGATTAAAAAAATAAGGGGCTATGTTCTTATAACGCATCTTTTAACAGTGGTTGCGGCTATACGTTACAAGTCCTCGCTGCTAAACACATTGGCCCGCACACAACTGCGGGCTTTTCACTTCTATCCGCCAGCCCATCAACAATAGAATAAATTTCAACAACAATATTGTAAAAAAAATACCATATTATGATTCTCATCATCAGCTATAATCATCAATGCAATAACTTTGCAACATAATTTTTTGTATGCTGCAATCGAATGATCCTATTTCCAATATAAGAACAGAATATAAATTAAAGTCTTTAAGCGAAGAAGATACTGCCGCAAATCCTTTTGAACAATTTGTTACGTGGTGGAACGAAGCCAGAAACAGTCGTTTACAAGAAGTAAATGCTATGACCTTATCTACTGCAACTAAAGACGGAACACCATCATCCAGAATTGTTTTATTAAAAGGATACGATCCTCGTGGTTTTATTTTCTTTACCAATTACAATAGTGCCAAAGGAAACGAACTGGCAGAAAACCCCAAAGCATCTTTATTATTTTTCTGGAAAGAATTAGAACGCCAAGTACGTATTGATGGTATCGTTCAAAAAATTACTCCCATAGAAAGTGATATGTATTTTAAGTCTCGCCCAATAGGAAGTAAAATAGGTGCATGGGCAAGTCCGCAAAGTTCTGTAATTGAAAGCAGAAAAGTGTTAGAAGATAATGTTACCAAATACGAATCGCAATTCGACGAAAATGTACCACGTCCGCCGCATTGGGGTGGTTATATTGTGTTAGCCAATAAAATAGAGTTTTGGCAAGGGCGAAGCAGTCGCCTGCACGACCGAATACACTACCGTCTACAAGATAATAATTGGATAAGAGAAAGATTGGCGCCGTAAAAGGTTTAACTAAAAGCCATCAGTTAATGGCTTTTAGTATTATTTTCTCTTCATCACTTTTTCAACAGCAGCTACAATAAACGGTGTATCCAAACCGTATTTAGTCAGTAATTCTGTTGGCGTTCCGCTTTCGCCAAATGTATCGTTGGTACCAATATATTCAATAGGAATTGGTAAATGTTTTGCAGCAACCTGTGCAATGCTATCGCCTAAGCCACCAATGATATTATGCTCTTCAACAGTTACGGCACATTTTGTTTTGCTGATAGATTTGATAATCGTATCCACATCCAAAGGTTTAATGGTATGAATATTTATCAATTCAACACTAATACCTTTTTCTTCTAAAATTCTTCCTGCTTCAATAGCTTTCCAAACCATGTGACCGCAAGCAAAGATGGAAACATCAGTTCCTTCGCTTAATTGTTGTGCTTTGCCAATTACAAAATCACTTCCATCTTCTGTAGTAAAGTTGGGCCATTTAGGGCGACCGAAACGCAAATACACCGGACCTTCATAAGATGCAATTGCTTTTGTTGCAGCTTTTGTTTGATTAAAATCGCAAGGAACAATTACCGTCATTCCCGGTAACATTTTCATCAAACCAATATCTTCTAAAATTTGATGTGTTGCACCATCTTCACCTAAAGTTAAACCTGCATGCGATGCACAAATTTTTACATTCTTATTGCTGTATGCAACGCTTTGGCGAATTTGATCGTATACACGCCCTGTACTAAAATTTGCAAATGTGGTAGTGTAAGGAATTTTGCCTCCAACCGTTAAACCGGCTGCAATACCAATCATATTGGCTTCTGCAATACCGCATTGTACAAAACGTTCCGGAAATTCTTTAATAAACGGTGCAATTTTCATAGAGCCTGCAAGATCTGCCGTAAGAATTACCACATCTTTATTTTCTTTACCAATTTCGTAGGCACCTTCACCAAAACCACCGCGGGTTTCTTTCTCATTCAATACCTTAATATCTTTTAATTTCATAATTAATTATTTTCTAAAGGTTGCAAAGTAAAGAAAAACACACGATTAATTTATTACGATTTAGCAGTGTATTTTTAGGAGAATTATTTTGTTGCCGGCAATGGGTTTCTATGGCATCTTAGATGCCAGGTATGTAAAAGCCGATTTTAAAAAATAGTCCATTATTTTCATTGTACCATTAAACCATTAAACATGAAAACTATTATTGAGCCTTTTAGAATAAAATCTGTTGAACCCCTCTATTTTACTACTACAGAACAAAGGATAAACATCCTTAAACAAGCACATTACAATCCGTTTCTCATCAAAGCAAAAAATGTTATTATTGATTTACTTACCGATAGCGGAACCAGTGCGATGAGCAGCGAACAATGGGCCGGTATTATGCGTGGCGACGAAAGCTACGCAGGCAGCGAAAGCTTTTTTAAATTCGAAGAAGCTGTTCGTTCAATTACGAATATGAAGTTTATTATTCCTACGCACCAGGGCAGGGCATCGGAAAAAATATTATTCAGCATCGTTGGCGGTAAAGGGAAATATTTTATCAGCAATACCTTATTCGATACAACCCGTGCCAATATTGAGTTTTCCGGTGCAGAAGGCATTGATGTTTTATGCAACGAAGGCAAACAACCATCTTTGTTGGCACCGTTTAAAGGCAATATTGATATTGAAGCACTAAAAAAAACAATTGAAGAAAAAGGTGCGGAAAATATTCCGATGGTCATCATTACCATTACTAATAATTCCGGTGGTGGGCAGCCGGTTAGTATGGAAAATATTAAACAGACAAAATCAATTTGTAATCAATTCAATATCCCGTTGTTTATAGATGCGTGTCGCTTTTCCGAAAATTGTTTCTTCATTAAACAAAGAGAAAAAGGCTACGAAAATAAAAGCATACAAGAAATTGCCAACGAATTATTTTCTTATGCAGATGGTTGTACCATGAGTGCCAAAAAAGATGCGTTTGCAAACATCGGCGGTTTTTTGGCAATGAATAACAGTACCCTGGCACAGCAGTGCAGAAATTTATTAATTATTACGGAAGGGTTTCCAACGTATGGAGGCCTTGCCGGGCGTGACTTAGAAGCAATTGCTATTGGATTAAAAGAAATAATGGACGAAGATTATTTAAGATACAGAATCAGAAGCATTGAATACATTGGCGAAAAATTAGATGCGGTTGGTGTTCCATACATTAAACCAACCGGGGGCCATGCAGTGTATTTAGATGCAAAATCTTTTTTACCGCATATTCCACCGGAAGAATTTCCGGGACAGGCTTTATGTTGCGAATTATTTATTGAAGGTGGTGTTCGTGGTGTTGAAATTGGAACAGTAATGTTTGGAAAATATGATGCAGCAGGAAAAACAATTATTGCCCCGATGGAGTTAGTAAGATTAGCCATACCGAGAAGAGTGTATACACAGAGCCATATTGATTATGTTGCCGAAGTAATTATTGAGGTGTTTAAACGCAGAGAACAAATTAAAGGTTACAAAATAATATACGAAACGCCCTTGTTAAGGCACTTTACTGCACAATTTGAACAGTTGAATAACTAATTGATACAACAAGAATGAATGGTTTTCTGTAAACAATTTCAAATATGTATTTTTGGTTTGAAACCAAGCTATATGAGACTATTTATTCTTTGTTCTCTGCTTATTTTTTCTGCATCTTTTTTCTCTGTTAAAAATGTAAGTACTCCAAAAATTACTGCGCCGCCGGGAACAGTTGTTTTAAAAGACAGTTTGTTTATAGACCGTACGGAAATAAGCAATGCGGCTTGGAAAGAATTTACGGATAACTGGATTTTAGGTAAAGAAGATGATACTGCTTTGTACAAAAAAATGCTTCCTGATTCTACGGTTTGGCTTTCTCTGAAAATGGATGGCAAAAGATATATGTATGAATATTTTAACGGCAATAACTTTAATAATTATCCTGTTGTTGGAATTACTTACGAACAAGCCGTTGCTTTTTGTGAATGGAGAACAGAACGAGTGAATGAAATGCTGGAACGCAGTAATAATGCTACTTTCAGAAGAGTGGAATTTCGCTTGCCAACAGAAGCGGAATGGGAATTGGCTGCTCAGGGAAAATTAGATTCTGCAAAGTATCCTTACGGGCAAGAACCCTATATAAAAATGAAAGGAGAAGAATACAAAGTATTTAACTGCTATTATCCTGAAATAGATTCTGCCAGTTGGACTCAAGGAAAAGTTGCAACAGTAGATTATTCTCAACCCAATCAATATGGCATTTCTAATATGATTGCTAATGTTGCTGAAATGCTTGCTGAAAAAGGATTGGCAAAAGGCGGGCATTATGATATGCCTTTAAAATATTGTACCGTAAAAGAAAAGATGGCATACGATAGACCAAACCGTTGGCTGGGCTTTCGTTGTGTTTGCATTGTTGAAAAAGGATTTGCTGCCAAACAACCGCAAACAGGTTTTAAGAAAGAAAAAGAAAAGCCTGTTAAAAAAGGAAAGCAAAAAGGGTTTGTGAATGAACAATAATCGGTGAATTATCAGGTATGGTTTTCTTGTCAATCATTTTAAATTACCAATGCACATTTCGCTATACTTTGATGTAAATTCTTTTCTTATCCAGAATATAACCCAAGCTCCAGCAAACAAGCATGTACGTAATGGCAAATAAAAATGAACCGAAATAATTGTCTGCATATATAAATATGTTTTGATAAAACCATTCGTAGGTACTGGTTTTATCAATTCGTGTCATATACAAAACGGTAACCAATAATTCCGAAAATAAATATACGATTAAAGGATTTTTTCCGGGTACTTCAAAAAAATGTGTACCGCTTGTTTTATGTAAAAAGTCAACAACATAAATAATTGCAGACAAAATCATACAATCCAGACCAACGGTTAGTAGTACAAAAGAGCTTGTCCATAATTTTTTATTGATAGGGAAAACTGTATTCCATAAATAAGCAATTACAAACAATGCGAAACCCGCAAGCAAAAGTTTGCTAAGACCTTCATAAGTTTTTCCGTTTTTTTGAACAAACTGGCCAACAACATAACCGGCTACAACATTTCCGATAGCAGGTAATGTGCTCAGCAATCCTTCGGGGTCAAAAGCTACACCTTCTCCATGATACAAATGTTTATCGCCCATTAACCAGAGATCTATTTTTTGTCCAACATTGCCCAACATACTTAACGGATCGTTGGCATCACCAAAACTCATCATTACAAACCAATACGCCAATAAAAATAAAATGCTGACAATAACAGCAACTTTTGGTTTGAAATAATAAATTAATAACGCTGCAATACCATAACACAAAGCAATGCGTTGCAATACGCCGAAAATCCTTGTTTCGGAAATCGGGAAAGAAATAATGTTTCTCTGTGCATCTAATCTGAAAAAAGGAAACCAATACATAAGATATCCCAATAAAAAAATAATTGCCGTTCTTTTAAATATTTTAAGTAATACTTCTGATTGAGGTTTATTGTTCCATTTTAACATTACAAAACTTAATGCATTACCAACTGCAAATAAAAACGAAGGAAATACCAGATCTGTTGGGGTAAACCCATGCCAGTGTGCATGTTGCAAAAGAGGATAGGTTGTGCCACCGTTTCCGGGTGT
>Ga0318568_10000594_pt1 | contig 14542 bp, 6 predicted proteins | sample GRESIP088b5f21_FD_203690 | JGI IMG/M metagenome (GOLD analysis project Ga0318568, IMG submission 203690) | Tropical soil microbial communities from Luquillo Experimental Forest, Puerto Rico - GRE.SIPMG.088b5f21 | ecosystem: Environmental > Terrestrial > Soil > Tropical forest > Bulk soil...
GCACAAAACAACACCAATATTGAAAACTTATACTTATTCATTTCAACAACTTTTTTCAACGATCTAATTATTGTAACTGTATATTTTTAAGAAATATGAATTCAACTCATTCTTTATCGAGTGAGCATTTTCTATTTTAATATTTACTTTGTCCCTGCCTTGTGTATACTTAGCAGGAATTTCGTATTCACTTTCAAACCATCCGTCGAAAGATCTGTTGCGTCTCGCTTTCTGGTCCGAGTAAGTAAGTATGTACCATGGTTGTGGTAATTTTTTTCCGTTCACATATACATTGGCCACCTGGATACCGTTGTCTGTTCTGCATATTCTGTTGCGGATGCGAATGCCTTTGTTGTCGCTGCCTACATTTGCGGTAAACGAAATTGAACCATTATAGGCCCTGCCATCATCTTTCATTTGCATGTAATTATCAGCAGTCTCGTAGCTATCAAAACAAGTTTCTGTAGTGCCATAGAAAGTTTGTCCGGCAGTAATAAAGTCGTGCGCCTGTTCACTCGCATCGTTACCCACATCAATACTGTCGCGCAGATGCAACACAGGGCCACCCGGAGCTTTGTAGTACCAGATCATGAATTCAGATTCAATGATGGAATCCGGTGTGCCGAATCTTCTGCGGGGCGCTTCACCAGGATATTTGCCGGCATTGTCTTCAAAACGAATATTAATGTTGTCGTAGAAAATGTACGGCTCATTCATGTGAATTCTGTACGACCCTTTTACGCCGCTTTTCAACGATCCCCACAATGGTTGCTGGAACAAACCACCGGCCCAACCCTGGTTAAATTCATCTTCTGTGCCGGAACCGTGTATTTGTGGCGTGTTGCTGTTGTCCAGGTAGGTGAACTCGTCGCCATCTTCATTGTAGTTAGCAGAGAACATATTGATGGCTTCTACATGGCCGCGACCATTTTCAAGAAATGCATTCTGATATGGCTTGATGAAACCTTTTCTTGTTTGACCACCCGGTGTAGAATCTTTTGTAACCTTAGCCATGAAGTAAGCTGTTTGATCCTGCGGATAAGCCACTACTGACGCAGGTTTCACGCTTACCTTGTATTGTAAGGTATCAATGTTGACAGATGAATTGTTGATCAATTCAATTTTAGCATTCTTGAAATAGGGCATTGGGAAATAACAATAGGCCGTTCCTTCAGAAGCATTGAAACCATACAATAATGTCTTCAATGTTTTTTTAGAAAACTGGTCCTTCCATCCACCGCCGCCGAAGAAATAACTAACGGGCATTTCAACCGCTGACTGAGTAAGATCATCAAAAGAAATGCGAATGTTGGTGTTGTAAAATGTAGCCTCATTAAACGGACTCATCTTTAATTCAATCGAAGCGATAGAAGCTTTTTCGGTCCTGTTAAGAATTACAGAAGACGAACCTGAAGGGATTGAAACCGTTTTCTCTTCTACTACATTACCCTCTGTAGTTTTAGGGTCCTTGCCAAGGTTAACCCATTGCTGGCGTGCAACCTCTTCATAAGCATCTGATTTTTTTGTCCATGATGCCACTTTGCAATCCTGCGGATAAGTAAGGTAATCAAACTGGTACCAGTTACAGGAGCGGTCCACATTTTCTTTTAACAGTCTTGTGATAACGGTATCTGACAAAGCAATTTTCAACCGCTTGTTGAAAGCAAACGGATAGTACACATCGCCGAATTGCTGGATCTCCCTGAAACCAAAAGGCTTCTTAACAGGATCGCTCTCGCCTTTGAAAAAATCAAGCACTGGCGCATCAATACGCGGCGTTTTCTCGCCGTCGAAATAATATTTAATGCGAATAGTCTTGCTCATTTTTCCAATGCCGTTGTCCGTCCAAATGTTCATTTGCTCGCGATACAAACAACCCGGACCATACGCATCAAAGATTACGATATCGCCATTCTCATCTATATATTTTTTGAAAGTGTTTAGCAGTAAACCAAAACCGTTTCCTCCCGACGCGTCATAAGATATCATGCGGTTCTTCTTTGTGCCATCGGGATACAGCAAAGGCAACCTTTCGATCTTTGCCATTTGCTCAAAACCTGTTACGACTTTGCCAGACAGTTTTTCAGTTTTCTTCTGCGCAAATGAGCACACTGAAACACATGCTAACAACCATCCCGAAAATACTTTTTTACACTTACCCATTTTTGATTTCATTTTTTGGTTCACAATTTTTATTTATCATAACAGTTTATCAAACAGAAACAATTTGTGTTTAGAACAACATTACCGGACCTACCAAACCCAGTGGCTGAAGGGCCTGGTTCCTTGTCCACCCTTGTGCAATTGGATTATCTTTTAATGATTTCATGTAGTTGCACATTACCACCACAACACTGATCTCTACATGGTTCACATCATTGTTCAGGAAATCTTTTACGGAATACAGATGTCTTCCGTACCATCTCACACCAGCATCCTTGCCATTTACTTTTACATCGCTCAATCCGTGCACAACGCCCAGGTCAAGCCAGTCGGCATTGCCATTGAATGACTTTCTGTAAATAATTTTTCCGGTGAAGTTTGCGAACTCGCTGTCTTTGATATCTTTCAGTTCGCGCATTTTCACCTTCTTCACTTCACCGTTATTTATTGGAACAAACTCAAGCTCCCAATCATCAGTGAGGAGGTTGGTATGTGGTGCAGGTAATACTTCTTGATACACCGCTGCCTTTATTTTTTTACCACGTTCGCAAACAATAAGCCTTGAATCCGCAGCCGCGAGCGTAAAATTCCAGGCTTGCTTATTTTCCAACTTGTATCTGTCACCGGTCACTGCATTCCACACATAGGCCTCCCTGCCGTTAATCATCGATTCATCCGGCACAATGTTTATCTCGTAACTATTGGTGTTGCTGGAGTTGATAACAAAAATGATGTCCAGTTCTTTAGTCGAGTACCTTATTTGCTGAATGAAAGGATTTACACCATTGATGGTTAAATAAGGCTTGATGTTATATTGCTGCTGCAGATCTTTAAACCATGCAATGCAGTTGCTTTCTGGTTTTTGCAGAATAATGAAATGATCTTTAAACGAAACCAGTTCATCTATAACGGCTTTCAGTACTCCGTCTTTCGCATCTTTATTAAGAAGACCGATGCCATTAGACGGAACACCATCTATGCAGAAAATGCGGCCGCCGCATTTTACAAATTCCAATAATTTTTTTGCTGTGGCCGCATCCATTGAGTGCATGCTCAACAAAAACAATGTGCGATATTTTTTACTGCCGAAATTCATCGCGCCGTTTTGCATGGCAGACTTCGCAATGATTGCTTCGGAAACGAAATCGCATGCATTGCCATTGTGATGAATGGCTTCCCACAACAAAGCCATGTACTTCCATTGCCTTATGTCGTGGGCCAAATCATCTTCTACAAAATACTTCGCGGTAACATCCAGCCAGTCGCCATACTTTGCCCACGCATCATGCTCGCATGGAAGCAGGGCTATGTCTGAATAAAAATCAACCTGCTGGAACAAAGCAGAAAGACGAGCCTTATACTCGTTTAAATATTTGAAATAGGGCCAGTAAGTATTTCGTTCATTCATAAAATTGCCGTAGCGTATCCATCCGGGAAATGGCGCTTCCGGCGGCGAATAATTAAAGCCGTGGTACACTGAGTGTGTAACGCCGCTTATCAAACTTTGATCACTACACAACTTCAACAATTGTAAAGTAGTGCTAAACACAACGGAGGTGTTTGTACATTCTTCACAGCTAATCAAACGCTTGCCGCTTAAGTGACCTGCCGATGTAACATACTTGTTCATTACATCGTAGGACCTTCCCCAGCCCGGGTTTGTTTCAATCAACTCTTTGCCGCTGTGTGGTCGTACCCATGTTTCTCCTTCGGGAATATCAAAAACCAATCCGCCATCTACAATGTGATAGCCTCTTCCATATGGCTGCACGCGGGCCTGCACGCCGGTTTTGCTGCACCAGTTTTGAAACGATGTGGAGAAGCGTTCATGGAAGAGTTCGGCCATTGTAATTTTAAAATCCAATCGTACGCTTTCAATTTTTTCTTTGAAATCATCTGCATACGTTACGCCATAATTATAATCGGCAACGGAACCCATGCCACCAATTTTGAATAAAATAAACGACAGGTAAGGTTGCACGTCATAACCTCTTCTTCGTTTGAATTCATCGGCCATATCTGCGCACCAGTTCGCTCCTTCTACTTCGAGGCTGTCGGTAAAGAATGCACGCACTCTACCTTTCAGCGGTCCTATTCTTTGTTGAATTGTATCCGTCATATGATTGAGATACTTTTCAACCGCTGTCTTATTGAAGTGATTCAACACCGGACCCTGTGCACCCGGCGCACCATTTAACACGGATTGAAAGCCGCGGGTAATCACCTGTGCATAAATGGCCCAGCGCCCCAATGGGATTGCCGTTTTAATAAAACCGTTTGGTATTTGATCAGATAAATCTTTTGCCTGGTCGAGTGAGGTCATGGGATCAGGAACCAAATAAACTTTTTGCACTTCCGATTCGCGAAGCGCGTATGGGCTTACAATTGCAGGGTCCGCCATTTTAATTAAATCAAACAGGGACACTTCATAATCAAACAGGCCCTCAACTTTTTTAACGGCAATGGTTACAATTTCTGCACGTTCTTCGCCTTTCAAAAACTCAGCGCCAAAGGGCCAGCCACTGCCCACTATTAAATCTGCTACAAGCCCTAAGCGTTTTGTTTCTTTCAAAGTGTAATCGAGCATGTCGATCCACTCATTGCTCAACCATACAAGGGAAGGGTTTCCCAAATCATCGGTTCGCTGGGGAAACCTGATGGGATTGATTTCCACGCCACCAATGCCTGCTGCCTTCAATAGTTCCAGCTCTCTTGTTAATTCTGGCTTCTCAACTTTATTGCCGTTCCACCACCAGCGCACATATGGATGATATTGCAGCGGCGGATTTTTGAAGAGTTTGTATAGGTCATTGCTATCTGCAGCGCTTACAGATAAAAACGCTTTGGGATGCAACATGGCTCCCACAGATAGCATCGTACTTGATTGTAAAAATTCTCTTCTTTTCATCCGCTTAGCAATTCATATTGTTCGTTGTCAAAAATTTTATTCTCTAATTCAATGTCGCTTAGTTAAGTATAGGCCCGCCAAATATTAATGCCCTACGGGCAAAATGCACGATTGTGCTAACTTCTATTGATATTTTTTCCCTACGGGAAAAGTTCTATTGCCCGTAGGGCATTCATATCAATAGGAAATGTAACGGAGGCTACCATTTTGTCCGTAGGACATTAATATGATAATTCATGGTGTCGCTTAACTAAACCGACATCGCCTCTATTATTAATCCAACAAGCTTTTCTCGTCCCTGTACACTTTCCAAACGAACTCGCCGAAAATTGTATTGGCCCATGCGAACCATTTGCGTGTAAACTTTTCAGGAATGTCCCTGTGAAAAGTTTCATGAATAAACCCTGTGTTGGCATCAGTGTCCTGCAATTGCTTCAAACACATTTTAATTTCATCATGGCTGGCAGACGTAAGTCCGCGAACTATGATGCTCAACTGCCACAGCATGTCCAGGCCACAATGCGGACTGGTAATGGCTTCGCCCCATTTGCTGGTTGTATAGAATGGGTTGGCATCGGAGAAAACAAATTTTCTTGTGTTCAGGTAAATTGGATCATTGGGATCAACGGCGCCTATATATGGCAACGACAACAACGATGGCACGTTGGTATCGTCCATCAAATTATAACTGCCATAACCATTGATCTCGTAAGCATATATTTTTCCGAAGCGAGGTACGTCAAGGATCGCGTTGTCCATGATTGCTTTGTGTACCTGGTCGCCCAGCTGCACAAAATTGTTTGCGAGATCATTCTGATGCAACGCTTTCAATATTTCGGCAGCCTGCTTGCAAGCCACTACAGCAAAGAAGTTGGAAGGAATGAGATAAGAAAAAACTGTTGCATCGTCGCTCGGCCTGAAGCTCGAACAGATCAATCCGTTTGGCTTTACGGGATAGCCTTTGCCTCCCATCGTTACGCCGTCGGTGGCCCAGGATGTTACGCGTTGAAAAGTGTAAGGTGTCTTTCCATCCCATCGCTGCTGCTCTTTGAATGTTTTTAAAATCAACTGCATGGCTGCCACCCACTGACTGTCAAATGGAGTAAGGTCGCCGGTTTGTTTCCAGTACAAGTAGCTTAATCGAATAGGGTAACAAATGCTGTCTATCTCCCATTTACGTTCGTGAATGCCGGGTTTCATTTCAGTTTTATCACGATCTTTCCACGGACTTACTTTATTATCATTTTTATAAAATGCATTGGCATAAGGATCTTTCAATATGCAGTACACCTGGCGATTGATAACGCCCTGTATGAGTAGTTGCAGTTTTTTGTCTTTGTTGGCCAGCGCGATATAAGGAGTTATTTGCGCAGTGGAATCTCTTAGCCACATGGCATCTATATCGCCGGTGATCACATAAGTATCGGACCGGCCATCTATCATTTCAAAATCTACTGTCGTATCTAAAGTGTTGGGAAAACAATTTCCAAACATCCATGCGAGCTTCCTGTTGCCAATATTTTTTTGCACCTGCACAATCAGGTTCTCCACCGCTTCACTCGTAAACTTCCTTTGTGAAAGAGGGATGCGCACAACCGGAAATTCACTCTGCGCCATTCCATATTTTGAAACCACTAAGCCAGCAAGGGCAAGAGACGATTGTGCAATAAAATCCTTTCTATTCATGAGCTATTTTTTCTTGCCTGTTTATTAACTAAATTTTTCTATTTACAATTTTTACTTGTTTTGTTTGATAGACATTGTAAAACTTCCCCACCATGAATCACCGCTTTTGGCGAAAACAGCTTCTGCAAATTTTCCATTCACCATTATTGCATTGTTGTCTGGCTGCGTTTTAAACGGCCCCACGCGAAACGCAACATTATCCAGTTGTTTATCGGATCCTATGTTCAGGTTCATTCCTTTTTTTGTACGTTCCAATTTGTAATGCACGTGTGCCGTTTCAAACTTTCCTGATTGTTTATGCAAAACGGGATAATCTGAAATGGCTATCTTGTTCCAGTCGTAAGGCATGCGTGGAAAGAACTGCAAGCGACCGGGATGTGTATCATCAACCCCTATTACAATGCGCAATGTCTTGATCGTTTCTGCTTCCTGCACACCATTTCCCAGGTCTCCGTTCCTGTACCAATACTTTCCTGTTGAATCTGCCTGGCAGCCTTCGGGTACAACAAACGTCCCCATTCTTGGATCATAAATTTCTTTTGCTATCCAGTTCATCATGGTAGTAGCATCTTCCATTTTGTCAAGCAACAAAGCGGATTGAGTGATGAAGCTTTGCCCATAACCCATTCCTTCTCCATAAAAACCAAATGGTTTGTTGTAGGTGTCTGTTACACGCTGGTAAGCTGCTGCGTTGATATCGCGTAACTGTGCAAAATCATTTTGCGGTGCGAAGCCCTGGTAATCGGCAAGGCACATCAAAGGCCCGAGCACTGTGGCTTTGTAGGCCCATCCTGCATATTGAAGGGTCCAAACTTTATTGTATTTCGGATCGTTCACCACATATTCTGCCTGCAAAGCACTGAACATTTTATTTGCCCTGTCGCGCCAGTGTGTTGCTGTTTGTGGATCACCATAAGCATCTGCCATTTCCGCCAAACTGTTCAGCATATTGATGCACAGGAAATCGGCATACACAGTACTTCCTTTATTATCTGATCTTAGTGAAGATGATTCGCCTGTAGTATGCAACACATTTGTGGCACCAGTTATTTCAGGATGTTCGAATTGCCACGTAATCCAGTCCCCGGCCCCTTTTATGTCTGTCCAGTTATCATGCAGCCACTGGTTTCCGTTTGGCATTCTTTGCCAGTACTTGTATAAAAACATTGCGATGAGCGCATGCCCATCGTTTTCCTGACTCGTTGATTTGGTTGGCTTATTGAGAATGCGTGACCAATGTCTTGGCAACGCAGCGTTGTTAGAACGTAGTGAAGGTTGTTCTTCCCAAAGGCGGGCCTGCTGAAAACAATAGGCGGGCGTTTTTTCCACTTCTTTTGTAAAGCCCAGTACGGCTATTTCCTGGAGGCATCTTCCCAAATCACGTGACCATGATTCATTGTAGTATTCGCCCATATTGTTGCGGTAGGTACCCAATCCGTTGCCGGCAAATAAAACCGCGTTTTTAGTAGATGAATGAAAACTTCCGTCTGCATCAATTTTTGCAATGATGTCCTGGATGTTGCTATAGAAAGCGTTGGTTAATACATCGGCGAAGTAATTGCCGGAAAATGAAACTTTAGGACCGGAGTAGTTGGCAGGAATCTTTTGTGGTACAGATCCTTTATACACATCATCATTTGTATAAAGCGCCTGCTTTAAATTTTTGAATGCGATGTCTGCCTGTTTATCATTTTGATTAAGCAGTCTCAGTGATTTCGTTTGCACAAACTTTTCAAAGGCGGCTGGCCTTGCGTCTGTAGCAACCGAAGTTCCGTTAGTGAAACCTGCGCCATCAGCGGGCTCCACGGTAATGCCGGCTATTGTGGGATAACCAATTCTTCCCGGCATGCATTCTATTACAATATTTTTTAGCGGTGTTTGTTTAGCATTAATAACGGCAACATAGTTTCCGTCTTCAACAGGCTGTGCAGGATACAGATGCATTGATGCCGCAAGTGCCTGCTGTATTTTCGCATCGGTGCGAAATGGCTCCTGGTAATCATAAAACAATTTTCCCCACCATATGCTCTCTCCCATTTTCAAAGGAAACACCTGCGTGGTGCCATCTTCATAATTGAGTTTTATGTCACCTATCTCGTCGCCGACAAAATGACGAAGCATAAAATTATTCGGCTCGCGCCAAACGCGCCCGTCACACGATTCCGTCATTCCAAGGAAATAAATACGCTTTACTTTGCTCTGTACATTGACTTTCGCAGTGCCATCTGTTGCATAAGCAAGTGTGTCGTTGATAAATGGCACACCATATTTCCTGATAATCTTTTCTTCTTTTGCTTTGCCGTCTTTCACCGGCAGCGGGAGGCACAAAAGTTTTTTACCGCTTTCATTTGCAACATCACTCGACTGTCCAAAAGAATACGCGGCTATGCTATTTAACAACGCAAACAGTAACCACTTGCTGCAAAGCCCTAATATTTTAGTACAGTCAATCATATCGCATTAGTTTTTCAAAATTTCAAAAGGGTGTTACAAGAAATTTTAGCGTTGAACAAAATCTGAAAAATGGTTTTCATAGGGAACAGTGGATAATTATTTTATCAGAGCCTGCTTAAAAAAGTATTTGAGAATGCTTGCAATGAAACAACACCATGAAAAAAAACACTGCGGATATCATCAATACTTTTTTAAACAGGCTCTGACTATTAGTATTATTTTTCCATCAATACTACTACCGAACGTGCCGGAACGTCCACTTCTCCTGTAGAGCTTACAGCATCCGGGTTTTCAGGAGTAGCCATATTAAAGCTTGCTGAGTTCTTGCCGTCAAGGGTTACTTTAGCATGAATGGTTTTATCTTTCTCAAAGTTGGCCACCACAATGGCTTTCTTGCCTTCCGCTGTTTGGAACACTGAATAGCGGTGAGCGCCATTGGAAGTAACACTTGCACCCAACACATCTCTAAACTCTGCGTTCCAGATCCAATTGTTGTATTTGCGACGCAAGTCATCTATCTTTTTACCATAGCTCAGTGTCAACGGAAAATCTGTAACGTGACCTTTGAAGAAGTATGGCTCATAGCTGATGATGTATTTGTCCATCAAAATAAGATTCAGCTTTTCGCGGTCGTCAACGCCTGTTACAGCTACCATCATTGGAGCATCTGAATCGATGTATCTGTCTACCGCTACAGAATTCAATCCCATTCTGAAATAAGAGCACTGGTAGTTTTGATACAACCAATTCATGAATCCTTCACCAGCAAATAAAAAGTCAGGATTTTTCTTGAATGCCTCTTCGTTTAATCTGGAAGCCAGCGGCATGTCGCCTTTGTACATAAACTCAGGTGCAGTGTAACCATGATCAGTAGCGAAGTTGTACAGCGCCGGTCCGTGGTGGCAGTTCTCATCAAACAGCCAGCCTGAAGCATCGAGGTCCAACACTTTTTTAAATTCCTTAGCGATCGCGTCCTGGTAACCTTTCGCGTTAAAATCCATGATGGCGCGACGGTGGTTATTAATACCCGCCAATTGTGTTGGTGTGTAGTAGCTGTAACCACCTTGTTCATATGGTATGCCGTATGGATCTTTTACTTCGTATTTGTACAATTCGTTTTTATACCATGGGGTAGTTTTATCTGCCCAGTTAATTTTTCCAAACAACACAATGTGCACACCTATGCCTTGAATTTTTTGAATTACATCGTGCAGGTCGTTAAATGTTCCCAGATGTGGATCGAAGTCCTGTGAAGGATCGTTACCATCCTGTCCCAGTTTGTTCCATCCAACAAGCTGAATACCTGTAACACCATTGTCGGCGCACTCTTTACCATATTTGTATAGATCTTTGAAAGACACGCGCCAGTCATCTTCAGGGGAATTGATTTGCAACTGCAACCATGAGTTTACATTCTTTACCCAGTCTGGTGAGTGTAATTTTTTGAACCATGTTTTTCTCCAGTCTTTGTAAATATCTACACCTGCCTGCCAGTCGCCCTTGTATGGCGCAAACAAGATCGGAATCAAATTGGTTGTTGTATTTGGCGCGGCAAATACGAAATGGCACATACGAAAATCTGTGTTTACAGTAATGCCAGACAACTGATCAGTTTGGGGAATCAGTGAATTTACTGAATTGATATTTGCTGGATGTTGTTCCCAGGTATACTCTACATAATATCTTTGAGTAGGATCCTGCACGCCTACATACAAACCCTGGTTGGCAGAGGTTTGCATAAGGCAATACAAACTGTGGTGAGAGCCTTTTGTTTTTGTAGGATTGAATACGCCCCAATACCCTTTGCGATTGTCGAAGTTTGGATAAATATCTTCAGACTCCATGCCACCATACCACATGGTGCGTGCGCTCATGGAGGCATCTTTGGACGGAGCGTTCAAATCGCCCAGGTAAGGATACTCAATCGTTTCTACTGTAAGTTTAGATTTGTTGATCAGTTTGCTATTGAAGGTTAGTTTACCATCTGCGAGCGTTACAGAAGCATCGAAGGTTAAAGGCAATTTTCCACCATTTTCGCTGGCGAGATTTGTCCATTCAAAATCAATTTCATGATCAGAAACTTTCTTAATAATTGCGTGTTGTTTTGCGCCATAAATGTAGTTGAAGCGACGATCAGCCATCGGAGCATGCATTCTGAATGAAATACCCAGTTCAGCTCTTCTGTCGATTACCCATCCTGTTTCTATGTTTTCCATTCTTGTGATCGCGCCTGTTTCAGCATTGAATGTCACTTTCAGTTTACTATCTTTTAATTCAATGTCGGAGGCATTTGCCTTGCTCGCTGTAATGGAAAAGAACGTTGTTAATCCAACTATCAATCCACAATACATTCTCTTTGCGGTCGTTTTCATTTTATTTTTTTTATCCTTTTTAATCAATGTTTTTGTACATCTGTCTTCACAATAAATTATACAGACCTAGTTTAATGTCTTTCCATACACTTCTACATCACCTATTCTCACAAGGTTATCTTTGCCCGGCTTGGTTATTTGCAGGCGAACATACCGGGCTTTGATAGGCGCGATGTCCACGTCGGAAACATCATCAGTATTATTTGCGCAAACGCTAACTGTTTTCCAGTTTTTATTATCTGTACTAACTTCTATTGTAAAAGATTTAGAATTCAACGCAGCGTCCATGCTTGCAGCACCGGCGTGGCGCACCACGTAGCGGTTAATGAGATATGTATCATTGAAATCAATTTGCGCCCACTGGCTTCCTTTCTTCGAAGCTTTCCACTGGTAGTTGCCGGAAGGGCTGCCGTCGATCAATGCATCATTGTTTGCATTCTTATCGCTTGAGGTAACCTGAACACCGGGCAATAAACAAAGATTGAAATAGTGATTGTTGGCGCGGTTGTATAAGTTGAAGAATTGATCCCCCCTGCACACAACTATGTTGCCCGGAGAAAGCGAATCGAGTCTCTCTTTTAAGGCAACAAGATTTTCCGCAGTCATTCTCCATGCTACTCCCTGGGCGGTTAAAAACAATGGTTTAGAACCATCGAAATGAAGGATGGCATCTTTCCAGGTTTTATAAATCTGATCAGTGTTGTTCGTATAGCCCGGAAGGTTAGGAACGAAAGGCATTCTGTCTTTCTTCACAAACCATTTAAGCGGTTCACCCTTTTGCCAGTCTTCGCGTGTATTGCCATAGAGGTAACGGCAATTGTTAGCGTAAACCTCCATTTGTTTTTCATTAATATCATCCCAAATGGTAATCACTCTTAAGCCGCTGCGTTCAAGTACAGGTTGTGAAAAGCGTGTGTAAGTTGTAAGGATAGAATCGTTCGTCAAATTAAAACGCTTTCTAAACACATCATATATCAACGCATAGCCAACACCGGAAGGGCCGGATGTGAAGCAGTCGTTTTTTGTTGCGGTTCTGTAATAATAGTTTAGTATTTGCGGTGAAGCATCTATTAGCGCAGGGCTCACCGTCCAGTTGATAGGAATGATGCCCCTGTTCTTATCGTTCCATAACTTAACAAGTGAGTGTTCACAATATTGAATATTGTCTCCGTCACTCATGTAAAAAGTTACATAAATTTTGTTCTCCGGTTTTGGCATTTTGGGCACCGCCGGAATTTGAATTTGTTGCGATTGCCCTGCCAGCAAAGTAGCATTTTCAAAAAAGTCAGCGGCAATGGTGGCAATGCCATGAGTGGTTCCCAGACCAACACCAGTGCGCTCTTCCGGCCACCAGCCCATGATAAAACTTTTACCTTCGTGCATGTCGCTAAGAAATTTATTAGCCAGCACAGAGTCTTCCTTCTTTCTTATGTCGAGCCATATGACTGCAGACTTTGTAGCAACAGCAAGGTCTCTGATAAAGTTTGTGCAGTTTGGTGAAAGACTTATGTACAATCTCTTGTTGCAGTCTTTCCAATAATTTTTGTAGAGGTATTCATAAACATCAATCTCGGTTGGCAATTCCAATTTCGTCAAATCAGTTATTACGGGAGGGAGATTAAAACCTTTTGCCTGTAGCGCCTGGTATAAAGAATCCTGCATTGGCAGGGCATTTTTTATGCCGCCTATTGTTGTTGCAAGATTTATAAAATGCTGATTTTGATTTTTGCCGTACAGCACAAGTCCAGACACTTCATTTTTATATTTCTTAAAAAGGTCCCACGGTGATGTGATCTTGTTTGCTTTCAGGCTGCAGTTTTCCAGCCAGAATGTTTTTCCTTCGCCACCTCTGTCCACGAGCATAATACGTGGTTGGGTTTTGTTTACCAATCCCTGCAACACAGTAAACAAGAGCCTTTCAGAGGGTGACAATTTTAATTCGCCTAAATCCAAAAGATCCACTTCGCTTGCCGGAGCCGCAAATTGTGGAAGCACTTTACCTTCCGGCCATATCATTCCTTTAGCAAGCGGTTTATACTTTACAGTAGCAATATGTTGGTTTACGTAAGGTGTAACCAGCTCATCCTGCCCCAAAGCAACCATTGAGAAAAGAAAGGAAATAACACAAACTTGTATGGATCTTAAAAGCATAGTCTAATTAAAAAATGAACGCTTGTTGTAATCTTAAAGTACTCCTGCTGTATCCCTCCCGGGAGCGGGAAGGATACGCCAATTTTTTGCTCATGAAGTGCAGGAGTAGCACATAACTTCTTACCAGCTATGTTTAACAGCTAATGATTTATTTGACCATCGTTATCGTTTGGATAGATGTGTAGTTGTAAGGAGTACCAACAACAGGCAATGATGTAGCTGTGTTGGCACCTACTCTAACCCACCATGTTCTGCCGGCAGCAAATGCAAGTTTGTTAATTGATTTTACAATATAGGTTTGACCGAAGGCAAACACATTGGCCATCATCACTCCGTTGACCTTAACAGAATCCTTTGCGCCAAAACTATTTTTGATAGCAGTATAACGTGAGTCATAGCTCGCATCACCGGGATACGGAGCATTTCCTGTTATGTAAAAATTAATGTTCTTAATGGCGCCTGTATTGTAAAGCGGATTCTTGGTACCGCGGTTCACCGTAACAGTTGCGGTGATAGAACTATCTACAGAATTATAAACCGGAGGCGTTACCCATTGAATTTCCAGGATAGGCGCAACGGTATAATTTTGCTGCACTTTTCCCTGAATGGTAAGGCTCTTGGTAGAGTCAATTACACTTGGCCATTGCGTACTGTTGATTGGAGCAAACGGACCAACAACATTCACGTTGTAATAGCCATTAAAAAGTGCCGAGTTGTAAAAATAGCCGCTGTCGTTTGCGTAAAAATCAGGATTGGGCGTCGGCTTCGTTTTCGTCCAGCTTAACTCCAGTACCTGGATCCTTGCTTC
>Ga0318568_10000595_pt1 | contig 14540 bp, 10 predicted proteins | sample GRESIP088b5f21_FD_203690 | JGI IMG/M metagenome (GOLD analysis project Ga0318568, IMG submission 203690) | Tropical soil microbial communities from Luquillo Experimental Forest, Puerto Rico - GRE.SIPMG.088b5f21 | ecosystem: Environmental > Terrestrial > Soil > Tropical forest > Bulk soil...
CTTAAATAAATGTCTACTCTGCTTTTTTTATCGCCACAAGAATTTGCTTTAAAATATCAAAGCAAAAATGGTTTATTAAAAGGCGGTTCTCTTTGCTTTTGGGGACAATGGTTTGGCAAGCCTTGCGATAATTTTCATGAGATAAACACCATTGAATTCAACAACGATAAAAATATTTTAACCCTCGTTTTTATGGCAAATGAAAAACTCACTATTACACATCCTGCAATCATTGAAGAACATACCAACAAGATTGAAATTAAAACCGCCGACAGCATTTACTTTGAGTGGTACGATTATGGCAAACCGCAAACAGCCAAACATTTATTATATTATCATTTTATAAAAACAGGTAATACAATATCAGGTAAAAATAATATTCATTGGAGTAGTATTAACTCGGCAATTTTATCAGTTAATAATCCTGCGTTACTGATTGTATGAGAAGTTGTTTTAAATTTCATTACCCGGTCAGACGGAGACCGTCAGACCGGTTGCCCATTTTTAATCTAACCGTACAAGTGTGCGACGCAACGATGCTGCCATAAAAACTACAGCTTGCTACACAATTCTTAAAAATTGATTTATATCATCTCTGCCGTTTATTGTTTTTTGCTATCTTGATTGCCTAAACATTTAATACATGTTACAGCAACGAAAAATTGTTTTAAACGAAACGGAAATACCAACACATTGGTACAACATTGTGGCAGACATGCCTAATAAGCCCTTGCCCCCATTGCATCCCGGTACTCAACAACCTGTTGGCCCGGCAGACTTGGCTCCATTATTTCCTATGGAATTAATTAAACAAGAAGTTACACAAGATAAATGGGTAGAAATACCGGATGAAGTAAGAAACTTATATTCTATCTGGCGACCTACGCCTATGTTTCGTGCATATAGTTTAGAAAAAGCATTGGGTACAAAATCTAAAATTTATTATAAATACGAAGGTGTTAGTCCGGCAGGTTCGCACAAACCCAATACCGCAATTCCGCAAGCTTATTACAATGCAAAAGAAGGTGTAAAGAAAATTTCAACAGAAACAGGTGCAGGCCAATGGGGTAGTGCATTAAGTTTTGCCTGTAAACTTTTTGGAATTGAGTGTGAAGTTTTTATGGTTAAAGTTAGTTATGATGGTAAACCTTACCGTAAAATAATGATGAATACCTGGGGTGCAACCGTACATGCATCTCCCACTAATTTAACCCATGCAGGAAGAAGTATTTTAGAAAAAGATCCGAATAGCCCGGGTAGTTTAGGTATTGCTATTTCGGAAGCTGTTGAAGTTGCAGCAACACATGATGATACCAAATATTCTTTAGGTTCTGTATTAAATCACGTATTGATGCATCAAACAGTTATTGGATTAGAAGCATTGAAACAAATGGAAAAAGCAGGCGATTATCCTGATATTGTTGTTGCTCCTTTTGGTGGTGGTTCTAACTTTGCAGGAATTGCTTTTCCATTCTTACAAAATAATTTAACAGGTGGCAAAAAAGTAAGAGCCATTGCTGTTGAACCTACTTCATGCCCTAAATTAACACGAGGTATTTTCCGTTACGATTTTGGCGATACCGTTGGAATGACTCCGTTAATTCCGATGTATACTTTAGGGCACAATTTTATTCCATCACCAATTCATGCAGGTGGGTTGCGTTATCATGGTGCAGGTGCCATTGTGAGTCAGTTATTAAAAGATGGTATTATCGAAGCCGATGCCATTAATCAAACAGAATGTTTCGAAGCAGGTATTTTGTTCTCCAGAACAGAAGGCATTATTCCTGCCCCCGAAGCTACGCATGGTATTGCAGAAGTAGTTCGCCAAACCAAACAAGCCGATGCAGAAGGTGTATCTAAAACAATATTGTTTAACCTCTGCGGGCATGGCAATTTTGATTTGGGTTCTTATGAACAATATTTAAGCGGCAAGCTGGTTGACTTTGAAGTATCGCAGGAACAAATAGATTCTTCATTGGCAGAATTAAGTACGCCGAGGATTTAGAAGATTTAATAGCTTAAAGTTAAGTGCAGCAGCAATGTTGCACTTTTTTTGTTATGAGCATTTGTATTTCATGGCATCGGCTGTTGCGTCGCACACTTGTGCTGCAAAGCAGGTTAACTTGTTAAAACCTTACTCCTACTCCACCATAAAAATTTCTTTCTGCAGCGGGATTATAAAATCTTCTTCCGGTTGCATTAATATCATTGCCTAAACTATAAACTTCATTCAATAAATTATCTGCACCCAAAAATACATGCAACGCTGCTTTATTCATTTGTATATGCTTACCCATTTTCAGTTGTAACAAATGATAAGCGTTTGCATATTCATCGTTCGCATCGTTTAACGGAACGGCAGCATTTGCATTAAAAGAAATGTTGCAATAAAAATGTTTGATAAATTCAGCATTAACAGATACAGCAAAAATATTTCGAGGAACTCCCGTTATGGTATTACCCGAATAATCTGTTGTTCCCTGTTGATAAACACCAAAATAATAAGGCTGATAACTATAACCCGTTTGTACATTCACTAAGCGAAGAAGTGTTTTATTGTTTTCAAACAATTTTGCTTTTACAGAAAACTCCGCTCCGTTCTCTGTTGCATTTCCGGCATTTACAAAATATTCCAAACCTGCTGCATTATTTCTACGTACAATAGCATTGTTTAAAAAAAAATGATAAGCTACAACATCAAAAGACAAATTGTTATTGAAGATATTCCCTTTGAACCCTGCTTCAATATTCCAACCGGATTCGGGTAATAAATTATCATGAAACAATCCATCCGAAGGATGCACTTCAGCTAACGAAGGCGGAGAAAATCCACTCGCTGCAATGGCATACCAGGAAAGCGTCTGATTGATCTTATATAAAACAGAAAATCGTGGTGTAAGCATTTGGTGACCGTAGTTAGCATAATTATTCATCAATGCACCACTCAATCTTTTATAATGATAATCCTGTTCATTTAAGCTGACACCTGCATCAACAAAAAGTTTTCCAACATTCATTCGTGCTTGCATAAAAACAAACCACTGATTGGCAAACACATCATCTTTATATTGCAGCGTATCTTTTTTCCCTGCATTGTTTCCGCTCACATCAATACCTGAATGATTGTATAGCCATTCAACTCCAGTATTCCATTGAAAAAAAATTTTTTTAACCTGCTTACGATATATCAATTGTGTTTTCAAGCCGCTATTGGTTTCATCTCTTTCTTCATAATTGGCAATAGCTGCATTAGTATAGGCCGTATGATTCAGCACCAATGATGTTTCGGTTGAAAGATATTGATTGATTTTATATTCCTGATGTATTCCGCCGAAAATTGTTTTGTTATAAACTGCTGCTTTTTGTTGAACAGCTCCGGGAATTGAGCCGGCTGCAGGCCTTGCCTGTTGCGGGTCTTGCAACATTTGTGCTTTGGTTAAACCTCCTGGTGTTTGATAATACAAATCAGTATAAAAAATAATAAAATTGAATGAAGATTTTTTTGTTTGATAATTACCTAACCATTGTACAGTATTTTTTGCAGATGCAGTTTGTTCTCTGTATCCGTTGCTTTGTTGATGCAGTTGCATTAAAGAAGAAGATAAATTTTTTATTGTATGATTCCATCCAATATTTTCATTGAAACTTGCAAATGAACCATACCACATATTTGCAGTAACAGCATCTTTTATTTGGTTATTTATTTTAGATTGCAACAACACAACACCACCTGTTCCTGCGCCATACATACTTGCAGCCGGACCTTTAATAATTTCTGCCGAACTGATTTCATTTACATCAATCAAATTAAAGTAAGTGTTGCCACTGCCATCACTTAACGGAATATCGTTCCAATATACTTTTACATTTCGTACACCAAACGGAGAACGCAGTGTACTGCCTCTGATAGAAATTCTGTAACTGGCTGGTGAACGCTCTTCGAGCCTTACGCCGCTTACCATATTAAATGCAGGCAAAAAGTTATTGATATTTTGCAGCTGTAATTCTTTAGTTGAAACAAATGCAACAGCGGCAGGTGCATCTTTCCATTGAACTTTAGATTGAAATGCCGTAACTACTACTTCGCTCAAACTACTATCTGCATTAAGTTGCAACGAATCTTTATTTCTTTGTTGTGCAACAATTCTTGTTGAAACGAGTAAACAAAACCATATAAGCTGATACCAAATTCGTTTCATATCATTTTACAACAGTTAATTCAATTACATTATCCAAAGCATTGGCATCTGCATTTTTTAAATCGATCATCCAATATTTATCACTCACATTTTTTGCATCTACTTTGGCGCCGCCTGAAAAATATTTTGCAGATGCAATTTTAAAAGGTAATTCAATAAATAATTTATCTTCTTTCTTATTTAAAATATGCAGATAAACTTTATCTCCTTTTTGTGTAACGGCACCCCAGTTCTGCAGTTTTATAAATCCGGCATTGGTATTATAAATAGTTTCGCCATATTGCTTCAACCATACACCAACGTCCTGTAATCTGTTTACAAATTCCGGTTGAATTAATCCATTAGGCATTGGACCAACATTCAATAATAAATTAGCGCCATAACCGGAGGCTCTTACCAATAGATCAACAATTTGTTTGGTTGATTTATAACTATGATCGCTAATATTAAAACCCCACGAATTATTAATGGTTTCGCATGTTTCTAACGGAAGATGCGAAATGGCTTGTCCGCTTAAACCACCTTTATTTTCTCCCGGTAAATCTTTTTCAAACATCTGAAAATCTTCTCCGGGCAAAGGAGATAAATGATGGTTATTTCCAATTAAACATTGTGGTTGTAAACGATGAATCAATCCATAAATTTCATCATAATGCCAATCGATTTTTGATTGCAACGTTTTATCTTCATCATTATCCAACTGATCCCAATGACCATCAAACCACACACCACTGATCTCTCCGTAATTGGTTAACAATTCAGTTAACTGTGCTTTCATAAAGTTGAGATAACTGTTGTAATCGCTATGCCCAACCCTGCCAGATGTTTTACCTGTTTTGCCTGTTTCGTAAGGATAATCCGGTCTAAACCAATCCACCAAAGAGTAATACACAAATAGTTTTATACCTTGTTTATGGCACTCATCTGCCAGTGCTTTTAACACATCTTTTTTATAAGGCGTATTGGTAATTTTCCAATCGGTTTGTTTGGTATCCCAATTACTGAAGCCATCATGGTGGCGTGTGATAAAAGTGATGTATTGCATACCGGCATTCTTTGCAGTACTTACCCATTTAGCCGCATCAAATTCTGTAGGGTTAAAAAATTGCATGAGTTTTTTATAATCATCTGCACAAATGCCTTTGTTATTCATTACCCACTCTCCTGCACCTAATACACTCGATGCACCCCAATGAATAAACAATCCAAACTTTGCGTTTTGAAACCATTCTCTTGCCGCAAGATTTTCTTTTGCAGGTTGATAGGTTTGCGAACGACCATACACAAACGTCAATAGTAATAAAATAACAATCGTTTTCTTCATAACTCAGTTTAATGATTGCTTAAAATTAGGTTTTGTTTTTCATTGAACTAACTTTTGTATTTCATGGCATCGGCTGTTGCCACGCTCGTTTCAAGGTTCTGTTTTTATGACATCAAAACATAGCAGCATGCCCCGAACTCATTTCGGGATCGTATACTTGTACTTTTGAAAAGCAATCAACAAGATGTCTGAAATAAGTTTTATCAATCTAATTTTCAGGATAGCGCAAGATGCCAAACTTAATTCGAATGTTTAAGTTTGCTTTTATTGTTCATAAAAAATTGCTATATGAATTGCTTACGTTCTGCAACTGCAACACTGCTTTTTATTACACTTTGCATGTTTGCAAATGCACAGAAAAAAAACAAAATCCTCTCCGAGAAAAATATGGCGGCCTACCTGATGGTGTATTTTAAAGATGATACCCATGGCTTGTACTTTGCTTTAAGCAAGGATGGATATAGCTTTACCGATGTTAATAATGGCAAGCCAAGTATAACCGGTGATACCATTGCCGAACAAAAAGGTATACGTGACCCTTATATACTTCGTGGACCGGATGGAATGTTTTATATGGCTCTTACAGATTTACATATTTATGCCCAAAAAGTAGGTTACAGAACAACGGAATGGGAAAGAGAAAAAGAACAATATGGTTGGGGAAATAATCGCGGCATAGTTTTGATGAAATCTCCCGACTTAATACATTGGTCACATTCTGTTTTGAGAGTGGATAAAGCTTTTCCTGAATTAGCTAATATTGGCTGTGCATGGGCACCTGAATTAATTTATGATGCAGCACAGAAAAAAATAATGATCTATTTTACTATGAGATTTGGCAAAGAAAAAGAAAAGGTTTATTACGCTTATATGAACCACGATTTTACACAATTGGAAACAATGCCAAAACCCATTTTCGAATACCCTAAAGGCATTCCCTACATAGATGCAGATATTACCAAAATAGGCAACAAATACCACATGTTTTATTGCTCTCATGATGGCACTGCAGGCATTAAGCAGGCTGTTTCCGATTCGTTAACTACAGGCTATATATATGACTCTACTTGGATTGACAATGAGAAAGGTGGTTGTGAAGCTCCTACAATATTTAAACGTATTGGCGAAAACAAATGGGTATTGGTGTATGATATCTACAGCATTCGCCCGCATAATTTCGGTTTCATGGAAACTACCGATTTCATTCACTTTATACCACTGGGTCATTTTAACGAAGGTGTTATGAAAACAACTAATTTTTCTATACCCAAACATCCTGCAGTTATTCAAATCACTAAAAAAGAAGCACAAAAACTGGCAAATAACTGGAAGTTGAAAATTAAATTTTAGTTACAGTTTTTAATAAAATTTACTATGAAATTTCTAAAAGTAAACATAGTTGTTGCTCTTTTACTGATAATTTTTACGGCACAAGCTCAGCAGTCATCATATCCCAAACTAATATTACCCGGTGATTATGCAGACCCTACGATTATAAGAGATGGTAAGGATTATTATATGACACATTCTCCATTCTTTTACATTCCGGGATTTTTGATTTGGCATTCTACCGACCTGTTACATTGGGAACCTATTTGTCGTGCAATGACAGCCGGTGTACAAGGTTTGCCAATGGCTCCTGATCTGGTAAAGCATAACGACACTTTTTACATTTATTTTCCTTCTGCAAAAACCAACTGGGTAATATGGTCAACCAATATTAAAGGCCCTTGGAGCGCACCAATTGATTTGAAAATAGGCAAGATAGATCCGGGTCATGCTATTGATGAAGATGGCAAACGTTATTTATTTGTTTCGGCTGGTGGAATGATTCCTTTAACTGCCAATGGATTAGCAGCTGAAACAAATACAATAAAGCCTGTTTATGATGGATGGAACTATCCAAAAGAATGGATAACAGAATGTAAATGTTTGGAATCACCTAAAATTATTAAACGGGGAGAATACTTTTATATGATTACAGCAGAAGGTGGAACTGCTGGTCCGGCCACAAGCCACATGGCCAATGCGGCAAGATCTAAAAACATACAAGGTCCTTGGGAAAATTCACCATACAATCCCGTTGTACATACCTATAGCGAAAATGAACAATGGTGGTCAAAAGGTCATGGCACTTTAATAGATGATGTGAATGGCAATTGGTGGATAATATATCATGCTTATAAGAATGGTTATTATACATTAGGAAGGCAAACTTTAATTGAACCAATTGAATGGACTAAAGACGGTTGGTTCAAAGCTGTAACAACAAGACCCGTACAAGAACTAATGCCTTCCAAACTTAATACTACCGGCTTTACGCTTTCAGATAATTTCACTAATAACAAAATAGGACTTCAGTGGACCTTTTGGAAAAGATATGATAGCCTTGCTGCACAATTTTCTGATGATGGACTTTATCTGAAAGGCAAAGGCAATTCTCCTGCAAACGGTCAACTGTTGCTTTGTACTGCACAGGACACAAGTTATCAGGTAGATGTTACGATAGAAACTTCGGAAAACAGTGGTGGCGGGCTGATTCTTTTTTATAATGAAAAAGCATTTACAGGAATACTTGCTGATTCAAAAAAAATAACTGTTTATGATACTGCCAGGAGCCAGACAAATATTCTAAATGTGAGTGGTGGAAAATGGATTTTAAGAATCAAAAACATTAGAAATAAGTGTGCTTTTTATGCCAGTAAAGATGGAATGCAATGGACGTTATTGCAAAAAAATGTAGATATATCGGGGCTTCATCATAACAACTATCATAATTTTCTTGCCCTTCGAATAGGCCTATTATCAATTGGCGAAGGAAAAACAAAATTCAACAAATTTGTTTATCGTACAATAAATGACAAAACCCTGCACTGATAGCAATTGAGAAATGATTATAACTAAAAAAAATGCATCGCATTCTTCAATAAAAAATCCCGCTACAAATTGTAACGGGATTTTTTTATAGCCAGTTGATATTTTATTTTTTCATATACATTACTTCTTTCACCAATTTTACAGTACGTGCAACATCCGGAATAGCCAATGCAGCCAGATTTGGCGCATAGTGCATAGGTGCATCTGCACTGGTAATACGGCGAACCGGTGCATCTAAATAATCGAATCCTTCTTTTTGAATACGGTAAGAAATTTCTGAACTTATTGATGCAAATGGCCATTGCTCTTCTACAATAACCAAACGGTTTGTTTTTTTAACGCTTTCTAAAATAGTCTGCCAATCTAAAGGTTTGATGCTTCTTAAATCAATTATTTCTGCACTAACACCCTCTTTTTCCAGTTCGGCGGCAGCACCTAAAGCAACTTTCATCATTTTGTTATAAGAAACAATGGTTACATCACGACCTTGTTTTTTCACATCTGCCTTACCTAATGGAATATAATATTCTTCTTCAGGCACTTCACCTTTTTCGCCGTACAGAACTTCGCTTTCCATAAACATTACCGGATCTTCCTCGTAACGAATGGCTTGTTTTAATAACCCTTTTGCATCGTAAGCATTAGAGGGAGAAACTACCTTAATACCCGGAATATTTGCATAATAACTTTCAAAAGCCGTAGAATGTTGTGCACCTAATTGCCCTGCACTACCATTACCGCCACGAAAAACAATAGGGCAACCTACCTGCCCGCCGCTCATAGCCAACATTTTAGAAGCTGTGTTTAAAATCTGATCTAATGCCAAAACAGCAAAGTTCCATGTCATAAATTCAACTACCGGCCTTAATCCGTTTTGTGCAGCACCTACACCAACTGCCGTAAACCCTAATTCGGAAATAGGAGTATCAATTACACGTTTAGGGCCAAATTCGGCCAACATTCCTTGACTAACTTTGTAAGCACCGTTGTATTCTGCCACTTCTTCCCCCATTAAGAACACACGTTCATCCCTTCTCATTTCTTCACTCATGGCTTCACGCAAAGCTTCTCTAAAAGCAATTGTACGCATATGTATAACTAATTAATTGAGCGGCAAAAATATAAGATTATATACTATAAAACCAAATCGGCAGTATTTAGTAGATAAAAAAATCCCTCTGTCGTAAATGCAGAGGGATTTTTTTATTATGAAATAATGTAACTAAAAAACATTGTATCCAAAGCTGATATAATACAAACCACCTACCTGTGCATTACCAAAACCGTTATAATAATAATGATTGAAAACGTTGGTTGCACCCAGTTTTACCAATGATTTAATTTGAGGGAATTTGTAGCTGATCATTCCATCCACACTGCCATAAGAAGGAACATTACCAATTGCAAACGAGCCTTCGTAAGTAAAGCTATCCTGCCACCTGTAAGTTACACCAAACCCAACACGGTTTTTATATAAGAACCCGCTATTACTGAAGCCTAAATTATAACGTGTTTTAGGTGTATTGAAATAAGTTACAAAACCTGTAGGAGCATCACTGATTTGGTCTTGATATACATTTGCATTAATGCTGTAATTGCCACCCAGTAAATATTCTACAGATGCTCCCCATCCGTTTGTTTTAATATCGCTGGTACTGTTTACAGAAATATTATAAACAGTTCTGGTAGAGCTTGACGCTAAACCCGCAACAGAGCCTGTATTAGATTGTACGCAAGTGGTGCTACCTAAATAGTTTTGATAAGTTGCCCAATAAGCATACACGTCTATCAATAAACGTTTTGCAAATAACCCTTTATAACCTACTTCGTAAGAAGAAGAATTTTCCGGTTTAAAATCTGTAAAAGTTTGTTGCTGTAATGAGGCAGGATTGCCTGAAGCTGCAAAAGCCAAGAAGCTGTTTAACGTGTATGCAGGATTACCTGAGAAATTATAGTGATCACGTAACTGGGGTAAGCCACCCATTAATCTTGTACCGCCACCTACTAACAAATTGATCCATTGGTTTTGAGTAGTTGGAAAACGATATGCTTGCTGATAAGAGAATCTTAAGTTCTGATCTTTTGCCAATTTTAACACAGCAGAAGCTCTCGGTGTAAAACGGCCCTGGAAGTTTGTGTTTTTATCATATCTGCCGGAAACACTTAATTTCAACACATCATGAAAAAATTTCTGAGATAATTGAGCATACAATCCGGTTTCGCTAATATTAATCCGTCCGGCAGTATCCGCAAATAAAGTTCCCTGAGAATTGAGGATGTATTTTCTTGTATTCCCTCCAATCAATAATTCTGTACCAGTTTTATTCAGGCCCAATGCTTCAGTTAAATTGTACTGTCCTTCAAAAGCCCATAAACTTGATCTGTCTAAGAATAATGCTCCCCCCTGCGAGATTGGAGTTTGTACAATTTTTTGAAACAATACATTGTTATAAATAGGGCCTGCCGGGCGATTGGCATCTGCAACTGCTCTTGAAGCAACTGCTGCTGCTGCCGGAGTAAGTCCTGCTGCAAGATATTGAGAGTAAGCCGTAGTAAATGTAGGGTACCAGGTGGTGGTACTATTGCTCCATGCTTCATTAAAATATCTGGCTGCAATAGTAGCATTATAAGAATCTCCTGAATTTTCTTGTGTGGTATAACCGCGTAAATACCAGTTTTTAGCTTTTAATTCTAATTTATATTGCCCCATTTTTAAATTCTTCAAAGAGTAGCGGTCGCTTCCTGTATATACGGTATTGCCTGTGCCCCAATTTGCAGTAAAAGAAGCTTCTATATTATTGGTTAACTTATAATACAATCCACCGGATAATTTTACATTTACGGTTGTCGGATCAACTACATCTTTTTCATCGTATCCTGTTCTGCTTACATTAACACCTGAAAAATAATTTTTTGTTGCACTCGAACCATATAAAATCGGAGCATAGCTTGCTAATCCGGCTAACGGGCCTGTAAATAATCCCTGATACTGGGCCAGTGTATAACCGGCAGCTACGGCACCATCCAATGTTGGCAATAATGTTGGTCCACCTGCTGCTGCTGCAGCAGATCTTACGGCTGAGGATACAGCAGACAATGATGAAGTAGTTTCGTCGCCATAAACATTCACACCATCATAATTTGGGTCAGAATTTCTGTCACCGCTTGTTACAGCGCTGGCATTACGGTTATAATTTACTTTATTATTAGCCAACCAATCTTTCGCCTGAACAAATTGAGCATTAAATTTATAAGCAAATTTATCTGATACTTTTTTTGCAATACGTACACTCCAATCGTAATAAGCGGCAACCGGGCGTTGATAACTGTCAATATGATTTACACCTTGTTTAATTTGAAAGCTTAATCCCTGATATTTAAAAGGGCTTTTACTATTTATGATCAAAGTGCCATTCATACCGCCCGAACCATACAATGCAGAAGATGCACCGGCTAACAATTCCATACTTTCCACATCTAATTCTGTTAAGCCTACAATATTACCCACAGAAAAATTTAAACCGGGAGCCTGATTATCCATTCCATCTACCAATTGATTTAAACGAACGTTACCGCTACCATTAAAACCTCTTGTACTTACCGAATTAAAGGTTAAGCTGGAAGTAGTAACATCTACCCCTTTTACGTTCTTTAAAATATCATAATAACTTGTAACAGGTGCGTTACGGATGGTAGCTGCACTTACTCTTTCCACAGAAACAGGAGATTCTAAAATTCTTTCCGGAACACGGGAAGCAGCAACTACAACTTCATCACCTAAAGAATAAGAGGGTTCAATGTTTACGCTTACATCTTTCCCGTTAAACTCTACCTCTTTAGAACTAAAACCAACGGAAGATATCACTAATTTAAAGGGTGGTTTTTGAACAGTGGAAAATGAAAAAACTCCATTGTCATCAGTAAAAGAACCTGTTGTTGTTCCTTTAATTGTTACAGAAACTGCTGATACAACTTCTTTGGTTTTGTTATTTTTAATTGTACCCGACACAATCGTTTGCGAGGTTTGAGCAAAAGAATTCAGGACAAAGAAAAATGAAAGGTTAAACACTAAAATGTAACCAGATAATTTTCTCATAATGGCAAGTTTTATTTGAAATTGATAAGCAAAATAGTGTTTGTTTTATTTCCGCAAAAATTTAATTTTTAATACGAGACAGACCTTTGTTGAGAAAAAAATACCTGTTAATAGTTAAACGTTAAAAAACTACCGCTAATTTTGGCATCATGGCAATATATGAATTCCCCAAGCAAACAGATTTCTATAAAGGCAAAGTAAGAGATGTATATTATATTGGAGCCGATAAACTGGTAATGATTGCCAGTAACCGCATTTCAGCATTTGATGTAATTTTGCCTCGCCTTATTCCTTTCAAAGGACAAGTTCTTAATCAAATAGCAGCATATATGCTGCATGCAACGGCCGATATTTGCCCTAACTGGTTATTAGACGTTCCGGCACCCAACACCAGCATTGGAAAAAAATGTGAGCCTTTTAAAATTGAAATGGTGGTACGGGGTAATTTAACCGGGCATGCATGGCGAACTTATTCGAGCGGGCAAAGGGTTTTATGTGGTATTACCATGCCCGATGGCTTAAAAGAAAACGACTTCTTTTCATCACCCATCATTACTCCTTCTACTAAAGCAGCAGCAGGGCACGACGAGGATATAAGTAAAGAAGAAATTATTGCACAGGGAATTGTATCTGCCGAAGACTGGACCCAAATAGAAAAATACGCTTTGCAACTTTTTAAAAGAGGAAAAGATATTGCTGCTAAAAGAGGATTAATTCTGGTTGATACAAAATACGAATTCGGAAAAATTGGTGATGAAATTTATTTAATGGATGAAATTCATACACCCGATTCGTCCAGGTATTTTTATGCCGAAGGTTATGAAGAACGCCAGCAAAAAGGCGAACGCCAAAAACAACTGAGCAAAGAATTTGTACGCGAATGGCTTATTGAAAACGATTTTATGGGAAAAGACGAGCAAACAGTTCCGGAAATGAGCGACGAATGGGTAAATACCATTTCTAAACGTTACATAGAACTGTACGAAAAAGTAATTGGCGAATCTTTTGTACCAAGAGAAATAAGTGACGATGAAACTTATTATACCATTGTAAGTGCATTATCGCATTTAAAATAGTTTTAATGGAAAAATGGGTTGTATATGCAATACTGTCAATGATTTTTGCAGGTGCCACTTCGGTTCTTGCAAAATTCGGAATGAAAGGCCTGAATAGCGATTCCGCTTTATTTGTACGCACTTTCATTGTATTTACACTCGTTGCATTTAACGCATTCTTGTTTAAAAATGCTTATCAGCAATTAAAGGAAACATCGTTTAGTAATCTTTCTTTATTGGCATTATCGGGCATTACCACCACATTATCCTGGATATTTTATTATCGTGCCATGAAAGACGGACCGGTTTCTTATGTTGCCTCTATTGATAAAGCAAGCATTGTAATTACACTTATACTTTCCTTTGTTCTGCTAAAAGAACCAGTAACACCAAAAGTAATTGTAGGTGCCGGATTTATTTTAACAGGTATGCTTATTCTTGTGTGGAAATAATTTGGTTACCGGCTTTTGTAATACCAGTCAACGCCTGTTGCCACGCTCGTTTCGTAGTTCCGTTTTCATGGCAGCAAACATAAAAGCAAGGAGGCAATAGGCAAAGAGTGGAGAAACGCACCATTCACTATTCACCTCCACTCCTCACCTTCCTCACTTTCGATTTATTAAAAACATTTTGTCCTTTATCAATTCCTTTACGCAATTGCTGTTGCCTTTCCAATGGTAAATGAATAGTGTCTTTACATTCCACGCTGCAACACCCATCATATTTTGCAGCACACTCTTCGCATTGTATAAATAACAAATGACAACCTTCATTTTTACAATTCGTATGCACATCACAAGGCTTGCCGCATTGATGACAAGTTGCAATAACATCTTCTGTTATTCGTTCACCCAATCTGTCATCAAACACAAAATTCTTTCCAATGAATTTGCTGTCTAATTCTTTTTCTTTTATCTGTTTCGCATAATTAATAATACCACCTTCGAGATGAAAAACATTTTTAAATCCTTTGTGCAACATATATG
>Ga0318568_10000597_pt1 | contig 14521 bp, 10 predicted proteins | sample GRESIP088b5f21_FD_203690 | JGI IMG/M metagenome (GOLD analysis project Ga0318568, IMG submission 203690) | Tropical soil microbial communities from Luquillo Experimental Forest, Puerto Rico - GRE.SIPMG.088b5f21 | ecosystem: Environmental > Terrestrial > Soil > Tropical forest > Bulk soil...
GATGCTGTAGTAACAGAGGATCTCTGACGCTCAGGCAGAGCATCGCATGCCGCGTTGGAACCTGCAGGAGAGCCGATTGAAAGAACGTGGAGAGTTGAGTTCATTGTGGACCCCTTCCAGTGACACCCACGCAGCGAATTGGTGCATATGAAAAGGCGCGGCTGGAAGTGGCTTGGGTTGAAGCACACCACCGCACTGGAAGCTTCCGCCGTTCTTTCAGGAGCGACATTTCCAGCCGCGCTACACGTCTAGTGAATTGAGGCGGATCACCAGGCGTCATTGCCGACCTATCCCCGGAGCGCCCTACAACGGCGCGGCCGAGACCGCTCATGCGCGTGTCCAGGAGCCACAACGATCTGAGCGAAGTCAGGGTTGGCATCATCAATGGACATCCCGAGATAGGTAGTAGGACTGTTCGAATCGCAGCGTCCTGCTTTTCAGCGCGGTCACTCTCTTTGGCGTCGATCACACGCATTTCCCCTTCGTCCCCTTCATCGTGCGCACGTTTGGCGTGATGGCAGAAAATCCAGTAGAGGAAGCCGAAAAGGACACCGAGGATAGTAGCCAAGGTCACGATCCTGATCTTGAGCCGAAGAATCCGGCGATGCAGGTCTTCGGATTTGTTCGCTGGCATTGTGTTGCGCTTGTCAGCTTCGGGACGATGAATAGTACTCATTACGGAGTCCTTCTATGGCATCTCATTTTCCCCAGTATTCCGCACGCAAATTCGCATGGACATTGTGCGACATCTTGTTCTCTCACCGTTTTTTCCCGGGCTTGATCAACAGCGCAATCGGGATTCCCAGCAGAGCTAGCACGGCGAGCACTCGGAACGCATCCGCGTATGGAAGAAGTTCTGTTGGTTGATGTGGCATATTATCCTCACTTCCTGGAACGTCATATTTGTTTGCGCCCGCAAAGCCGTTGACGACCGGATGTCGCGCCGCTGGTTCTCAAAGGCACACTATTGCCATCCGCCTCCCAGCGCACTGTAAAGTTGGACCATGGATACGACTTCCTGCTCTCGCGAGACTGCCAGATTCATCTGGGCCGAGTAGTAGTTGGTATCGTTGACGAGAACTTCGAGATAGTTGGTCGACCCGGCGCTGTAACGGATTTTTGCCAGCCTTACCGCGTCTTCAGCTGCCTCGGTGGCAAGCCGTTGCTCCTCGCGGTTTTCCCGATATTTCCGAATCGCAATCAATGCGTCTGAAACATCCCGAAACGCGTTCTGAACGGCGCGTTGATAGGTGAACACCTGCTCTTCCTGCTGCGCCTCGGAGAGCCTTACGTTGTTGCGCAGCCTGCCGGCGTCAAAGATCGTTTGGGTAACGTTTCCGCCGGCCGTCCAGAACATGTTCTTGCTATCCACAAGCGCTTTGAGCTGGCTGCTGTAGGTGCCCCCTTCTGCCGAAAGTGAAAGCTGAGGAAACAACCTCGCCCGTGCCACACCGATATTCGCGTTTGCGGCGATGAGCGCTGCTTCGGCCTGCTGAATGTCAGGCCTCCGCTCCAGCAATTCGGAGGGAATGCCAGCCGGAATTTCTTTGGGCTCCGGCCATTGAGTCAAAGCTGCACTGCGAACGATGGGACCTGGGTTGCGTGCAATGAGGATGCTGAGTCCGTTCTCTACCTGCTCGATCTGCCGTTCGATATCCGGGATTGCCGCTGCAGTCGTATGAACGAGTTCCTGAGCCTGGCGTACATCGGCGAGCGTGGCGGATCCACTCCGTTCGAGAGTCTCTGTTAACCGCAGCGATTCCTGGCGAGCCGCTAGTGTTTTCTTTGCGATCTCCAGTTCTGCATCTAGTGTGCGCAGCTCGAAATATGCAGTGGCGACATTCTCAACGACCGTGCTGACCACCATCCTGCGTCCCCATTCAGTGGCCAGCAATTGTGCGCGCGCCGCTTCGGTCTGGCGCCGGTAGAGTCCCCAGAAATCGAGATTCCAGGCAGCAGAGAGAGTGACTCCTCCACCGTAATACTGGTTCGGAAGATTTCCTTTACTGCCGCTGCCAGTGCTGGCGAGAGAGCCGAGGCTCTTCGCCAGACTACTGGGAATACCGACTGCCGAGTACGAGCCCCCCGCGCCCACCGTCGGGAATTGCTGGGAACGCGTGATTCCAAGGGCATCCTGCTGTTCGAGGACCCGCTGTGCCGCGATCCAAATGTCGAGATTATTGCCCAGCGCTTCACGGATCAACTGTTGCAACGTTGGATCCTTGAAAACTTCCGCCCACTTTTCATTGCCAAGATTCTCGGAAGCTGTGGTGGAGTTATCAAGGCCCGGGGCGAGACCGCGGTAATTTCCCGGCACGTCTACGTATGGGCGCACGTAATTCGGGCCGACCCTGCAGCCGGAGATCGCCATTGCGAGTAAGACTGAGACCGATAATTGGTATGCCCGCATCAGAGGTTCTCTCCTTTCTGCGCGATCTCTGCTGGTGGCGCGTCGCGTTTATGGCCGAACCTAAGAGCGAGCCGCTCGAACAGCGTGAACGTTACGGGGATCAGGAAGACGGCGATGCAGGTCGCAGCCGTCATTCCCCCGATGACGGTGGTTCCCAGCATTCGCCGTCCCTGCGCGCCTGCTCCCTCAGCAATCCACAGCGGAATGCAGGCCACAATGAACGCAATAGAGGTCATGATGATGGGGCGCAGACGTAATCTTGCGCCCGTCAATGCGGCATCGACCACGTTCTTTCCCCGGTCGTGCTCCAACTTGGCAAACTCGACAATCAGGATGGCGTTCTTGGCCGCAAGCCCGATCAGCATGACCATGCCAATCTGCGCGAAGACGTTGTTTTCCATGTGGCGCAACCAGAGCGCGAGATATCCGCCGAACATGGCGATGGGTGTGCCCAGGAGAACGCTGAACGGTAGGCTCCAGCTTTCGTAGAGCGCGGTGAGGATCAGGAAGACAAAGAGCAGCGAGAGGCCGAAGATCTCGCCTGCCGAAACTCCTTTCGCCGCCTTCTGCTCCTGGTAACTCATGCCCATGTAGTCGAATGCCATCTCACGGGGCATGGTCTGGGCAAAGACATCTTCGAGAGCTTTCATGGCTTCGCCGGAACTGTGGCCTGGAGCGGCTGCCGCGATAATCTGGGCGGACGGGTACTCATTGAAGCGCATCGTGAACTCGGGACCGCTGATTGGCTTAATGCTGGAAACGGCGCTCAGAGGCACCATGTTGCCGCTCGGATTGGTCACGTAGAATTGGCCTATGTCTTTAGGATCGGTCCGGTAGTCTCCCTCTGCTTCGACGTAAACCTGCCACTGGCGGCCGAATCGATTGAAGTAGTTGACCAGGTAACCGCCCATGAACGTCTGCATGGTCGTATACACATCGCTGACATTGATGTGCTGTCGCAGGACCTTGTCACGATCGACATCAACATAGAGTTGCGGGACATGTGGCACGAGAGTGGTGAACACCGATGCCAACTCGGGACGCTTGCGCGCCGCAGCCAGGAAGGCATCCGTATTCTCGGCAAGGAAGTCGCCCCCGCGGCCGGAGCGGTCTTCCAGAACGAAGTTGACTCCCCCGGCCGTGCCGACACCAGGTATGGCTGGTGGAGGAATGACGAAAGCGATGCCCTCCTGAACCCCTGCCAGAGACTGGCTCAAATGCTTCTCAATCGCCTGGATTTGCAGGTCCCGAGAGTGACGCGAATCCCAGTTGCGCAAGTTGGCAAAGAGAATGGCGGTATAGGTGTTTTGTGTGGAACTGATAACATCGACGCCGCTGCCGCCACCGACAGATTCGACTCCAGGCGTGTTGCGCATAATCTCTTCGATTTTGTGCGTCGCTTCTGCTGTGCGTTCGAGGGAGGCAGCCTGCGGTAATTGCAAGCGCACCATCACATACCCCTGATCCTCGTCGGGAACGAATGAGGTCGGCAACTTTCCGTTGATCAGCCAGGCCGCTCCTGCCACGAGCATCAGGAAGACCATGCTGAATGCGCTCCTGCGAATCAACAAGGCGGAACACTTGACATAGCCGTTCTGCGTCTTTGCGAAAGTCCGGTTGAACCACTCGAAGAAGGGGGCAAATGGGCCGTGCGCTTTCCCGGGCTTCAGAAGAATGGCGCAAAGCGCCGGGCTGAGTGTCAGAGCATTGAAAGCGGAGAAGATCACGGAGACGGCGATCGTGATTGCAAACTGCTGATACAACCTGCCTGTAATGCCGGGAACGAAAGCGGTCGGGATGAAGACGGCGGATAGGATCAAGGCGATGGCGATGACCGGGCCCGACACCTCTTGCATGGCCTTGAGCGCAGCCTCGCGCGGGGACAGTCCCTCCTCGATATGACGTTCTGAGGCCTCGACGACGATGATTGCGTCGTCAACGACCAGGCCGATCGCGAGAATGAGGCCAAATAAGGACAGCGTGTTGATGGAAAAGCCCAGCAGTGGGAAGAGAATGAAGGTGCTAATCAACGAAACTGGTACCGCGGCCAAGGGAATCAATGCCGGGCGCCAGCCCTGCAAGAAGATGTAGACAACGAGGACGACGAGGACCAGGGACTCGAACAGAGTCAGGACCGTGTCGTGCAGACCCGCCGTCACGGCGTCGGTGGTATCGACGACAACGTGGTACTGAAGATCGTTTGGGAATCTCCTGGAGAGCTCATCGAGTCTGGCGCGCACCCGCGCAGCCGCTTCCACCGCGTTCGACCCGGGCAACTGGTAGATAGCAAAGACTCCGGCCGGCTGACCGTTGTATTCGCCTCGTATGTTGTACGACTGCGAACCGAGGTCGATTCGCGCGACGTCCTTGAGTCGTAGCATCGAGCCATCCGGATTGGCTCGAATGACAATGTCTCCGAACTGCTCTGGGTTTTCGAGCCGGCCCTGCGAACGAACCGTGTAAGTGAACTGCTGCCCTTTGGGCACGGGGTCACCGCCAATCTGTCCGGCGGGGTTGACTGTGTTCTGGCTCTGGAGCGCCGCGACAATCTGCGGCACGGTGACGGAGAGCTTTGCCAGTTGATCCGGCTTTACCCAGACCCGCATCGCGTAGTCGCCGCCGAACACCTGCACGCGGCCGACCCCGGACAGGCGGGCGATTTCATCCTTGAGGTTGATGTTTCCGTAGTTGATCAGAAAGTTCTGGTCATAGGTTCCGTGCGGCGAGGTCAGTGCAATCACCATGAGCGGCGATGACAAAGACTTCAGCACCTGCACACCCGAGGTGTTCACCTCCGGCGGTAGTTGAGGCGTGGCCTGGGAGACACGAAGCTGAGTGAGAATCTGATCGGTATCCGGATTCGTTTTGACGTCGAAGTTGGCGAACAGCAGCGTCCAGCCGTTGTTGGCGTTGGTGGAGTACATGTAGTTCATGTTGTCCACACCATTGAGCTGGCTCTCGATGGGCGTTGCCACGGACTGCTCCATCGTTTTTGCATCGGCTCCCGGAAAGATGCCTGAGATAAGAATCTCCGGCGGCACAATCTCCGGGTACTGCGCAACTGGAAGGCTGACCATCGCCACGGTCCCGACGATCACCATCAGGATCGAGATGACGATCGCAATCGTGGGATGATTGATGAAGAACTTCGAGATCATTCATGCCCTCCCGCTTGTGCCGTAGAGAGGGTGGGATTCACGGTCATGCCGTCCTGAACTTTATCGTTGCCCTCGGTGATCACCTCCTCGCCCGGATTCACACCGGACTCGACGATCCACAGCGCCCCGAGCCGCTCGCCGACTTTCACATTGCGAACGGAAACCTTGTTTTGCGCATTCACCACGGCGACCTGATACGTTCCCTGCAATTCGGTCACAGCGCGCTGCGGTACTAGAATGGCGGATCGATTGACGGCGGTGACGGCGTGTACTCGACCGAATTGCCCCGGACGCAAAATGTTCCCCGGGTTCGGGAACGCGGCGACCAAACGGATCGTGCCCGTTTGCGGATCGACCTGCCGATCGACAAAGATCACCTTGCCCTTGTGCGAGTACCGCGTGCCATCCGACAGTTCCAGTTGCAGTTCAAAATCTTTCGTGCGGCCCGCCGCACCGCCTGCGGTTTTCCCCCCTATACCGGAGAAGCGCATGTACTCTTGTTCGCTGATCGGGAAGTAGACCTTGATCGGGTCAACCTTCGAAACCGAGGTCAATACAGTTCCCGGCGCCACGAGGTTTCCCACTTGCATGGTGGCGAACCCCGCGATTCCATCTGTGAGAGAGCGAACATAGGTGAAGTTCAGATTGATCTTCGCTTGTTCAACCGCGGCTTCGCCTGCCTGGACCGCGGCTTTCGATTGCCGCTCGTCCGCAGTTTCGGAATCGAGCTGCGTCTGTGCCACAGCACGTTGCTCAACCAGCGGGGTGTCGCGCTTGACGTTGATCTCCGCCAGCGCAAGATGCGCCTTGGCCTGGGCCAATTGTGCTTCTGCCTGATCCAAAGTGGCCTGGAACGTCTGCGGGTCGATTTGGAAAAGAACCTGGCCTTTCTGTACATAAGAGCCCTCTCGATAGAGCTGCTTGATCAGATAACCGGTCACCTGCGGCTGAATCTGCGCATTGACGTACCCATCTAGCGTGGCCACCCAGGCGCCATTTACCGGTACATCCTCTCCTATCGCCTTTACGACCTGCACTGGCATGGCCTGGGGAACTGCGGATCTTGTCTGCTGCTTGCAACCAACTTCGGAAAGGGGGATAAGCAACGCAGTAGCGACAACCACCGCTCTGAGCAGGCACCACATAAAGTTGTGTTTAATCCGCCAGTTGATAGCAGATGGAGAGAATCCAGACGAATCCACCATCGCTCTTTGACGATTCAACATTTTCATCACGCAATCGTTCCTCTTGGTTGATGCATTCTTCTCGTCGCCCTCGGCCTTCAAGGAGCCTCGAGGTTCTTTGGAATTCATATTTCCAGGAAGATGTTCTCTAGGGAGGCGTCAAAGAGGATGAGGCCGGGGAGGCGCGTCTCCGCGGCTTTTTGCCCAGCGCGCTTGCCAGGCTCAGTGAGCGCGCAAATGTAGCAGTTGCCCGGCGCAGGTGGAGTCTGTGGCACACATCTTTGCCGTACGCGTTCCACGCAATGAAGGTCGCGCCCATCCGGTTCAGCCACAGGAGCGCTTCCTCACCCAGTAGGTCTACGTAAGACACTTCCTCGATGTCGAAAACAGACTTTGAGCCGGGCTTCAGATCTCTGGTGACCCGCATGAGTTCCTTGACCCAGTCGCCCACCAGCCTGCCCTCCAAGACAAAAACGGGGGGATCATCGCGCGTCGGTAACGTAATTCGCAGCACGCCGCCCTGGATGCACGTGCGCGGCCATTCATGCGATGAGGGCGCAAACGTAGGAATCAACAGGAGGATAGGATGTCTTGCCGCAGACTGAATCCTCTTCGAAACGGCCTCCGATTGGGCACATTACCGGCAAAATGGCCACCGGAATGCGAGGAAACCGGCATTGCGAGAACTCCTCAACGCCACACCAATAGTGATCGCTTTTGAATAAACCAAGCGTGCGCGCTCAATGATCGAATTGTCTGGAGTTTTTTGCCGATGAATTCTGCTTTCGCACACGCTGAAAGAGGAGAGCGATCGGAATACAGAGCAGTGACAAGAAGCCGAGCAAGCGAAAGTTGTCCACGTAGGCCAGCAGCGACGCCTGTTGCATGAGGTTCTGGTAGATAACTCCTAAAGCCTGGTGTTGGGCGCTGACAGGATCAGAACCTGCGAGCATCAACCTGGACTGCAATCCGTGCAGCGTCGACTGTACCAGCCCGTCGCTGGCAGCCACGTTCGCTGCCTGGTATGTTTGGTGCACCTGCTCTTTGCGTATGAGCAGGGCCGTGGAAACAGCGATGCCCACGCTGCCGCCGATATTTCGCACCAGGTTGTAGATGCCTGCTGCATTGCCAATCTCGTGCCTCTGGAGGCGGCCCATTGCCATCGTCGTGAGTGGCACAAAGATGAATCCGCTCGCGAACCCGTTTAGGATGTTGGGAAGCATCACAGATGTCATCGCAATCCCCAGGTTCACATTGCCCAGCATCAAGGCGGAGGCACCCAGAACTACGAACCCAAAGGTCAACAGAAGGCGGCTGTCGACTTTGTCCGCCAGAATCCCTGCGATGACCATCGACAGCATCGAGCCAACGCCCCGCGGGCTCACAGCCAGGCCGCTATCGAGAGCGGGATATCCGAGCAGCGTCTGCAGAAACAGCGGTAACAAGGCGGTCATGCCATAGAGAACAAATCCATAGAGCCCCGTAATCAGCGTGCCGACGGCGAAGTTGCGGTTGAGCAGCACATGGAACTGCACAATGGGCTCTTTGGCGGTGAGTTCGCGGGCGACAAAAGCCACCAGCGCGATTATGGAGACCGCGAAGGTCCATCGAATCCAGTCGGCTTCAAACCAATCCGCATCCTGGCCTTTATCGAGGAACAGTTGCAGCGTGCCGAGCCAGAGGGCCATGAATCCGAAGCCAATCCCATCCACAGCGCCTGCGGGTTTGGCGCGCAGGTACGGAGGGTCTTCCACAAACATTCCCGCAAGAAAGAACGCAAGCACGCCAACGGGCAGATTGATGTAAAAGATCCAGCGCCACGAGTAACTGTCGGTGATCCAGCCGCCGAGAGTGGGACCGATTACGGGCGCCACTACGATCCCAGTGCCATAGACGGCCATTGCCTTGCCGTGCTCTTGGGGTGGGAAACTCTCCAGCAGAATGGATTGAGCTAGCGGCTGCATGCCTCCGCCGCCTACGCCTTGCAGTATGCGGGCCACAATAAGCATAGGCATGGTGATGGCCATGCCGCAGAGCATGGAAGCAGCCGTAAAGAGCAGGATTGATGCCAGTAGCAGCCGTTTGCGGCCGAAGCGTCGTGTGATCCAGCCGGTAGCCGGCAGCATGATCGCGTTCGAAACCAGATAACTGGTGAGAACCCACGTGGCTTCGTCGTTCGAGACGGAGAGATTGCCTGCGATGTGCGGCAGGGCAACGTTGGCGACCGACGAATCCAGCACTACCATGAAGGTCGCCGTCATCACAGCGCTGGCGATGGCCCAGGGATTCGCGGATGGAGTCCAATGCGCTGAGAGTTCGCTGCCAGACGATGCCTGCGCGGGCATCGTTTCGGGCAAGGCGGCTGTGTCTGGTTCAATTTCTCCACTGACCATATAGTCATTGGATTATACTCAGTAGTCATAAGACTCAGTGTCGTTCGTCACGGAGAGCGGAGGTGCGGTTTGGCAGGCAATGCAAAGCAGCGAAGCGCGAACAGTAAACAACGGATGATCACCGAGTTCCGACGGGGAGAGATTCTGAATGCGGCTCGCAAGGTTTTTGCCCGCAAAGGGTTCGCCGAGTCGATTGTGGATGATATTGCCGCAGAAGCAGGTATCGCCAAGGGCACCATCTATATCTATTTCGCTTCCAAAAAGGATATCTATAACTCTCTGCTGCATCAGGATATGGAAGCGCTGAAATGTGGAATGCTTGAGCGAATGGATGCGGCACCGACTTTGCGAGAGAAGATCGTAGAGTTCGCTCTTGCCAGGCTCGAAAACGCGGAAACGAACCGCGAGATTTTCCGCATAATGGACACGCAGTCAGCCCATATCTCGATCACGCGCAGCCAGTATCGAGACTGGCTGCAGGCGCCAGTGGCGCATCTTGCTGCCGCGATTGAGGAAGCCGCAAACACAGGCAAAGTGAAGCCTGTCTCCTCCGAGAAAATCGCGTGGGCAGTTGCTGACCTGTCGCGAGGGGCAATTGTGCGTCGCCTTCTCGGATCGACGGATGCGACGCTGCCCCAAGAGGCAGCCTTTATCGCCGATCTGGTTTGGTCATCCTTACGGCTGGAACCTCAGTAGTCTGCATCGTTGGAAAGGCTCGCCAATTCAATCCTGTCTTCGCTGTTGTCGTGAATGTCGCGCGTCACGAGCATAGCCAACCGAAGCCGGCCGTGAATCGACAACAAAAAGAGAGAAGGCGAGGCGCTCGGAAATCGGCGAAGGTTCTCTATAAGGGGAACCGGATCAGGCATAGTCTTTCGTGATTCTCAATTGATCAATCCTCCTGCGCAGAGATGTTCTCTTCATCCCCAACCGTTCGGCCGCGCCCCCTGGTCCGGATATCTTTCCGTCGGCCGCTCGTAACGCCTCCACGATTGCCTCCCGCTCACTCACCTCTGAGGCAGCACCGACCCCAAGACCTCTTTTCAATTCGCGAATCGGAGCGGCCAGCGTTTCATCACGCGAAAGGATGACGGAGCGTTCGATAAAATTTTGCAATTCACGGACATTGCCGGGCCAGGCCCAATCCATGAGCGCCGCCATTACTTCGCGCGGGATGATGCGGATCGGCTTGCGCATTTTCCGCACAAACAACGACACGAAGTAGTGAACCAATGGAGGAATATCCTCTTTCCTTTCCCGCAACGGGGGAATTACGATCGGGAATACATTGAGCCGGTAATAGAGGTCCTCGCGGAATTCCCGATTTCGCACCATAGCCGGCAAGTCACGATTGGTTGCCGCGATCAATCGCACGTCTATCTTGAGCGTTCTGTTACTGCCGAGCCTCTCGAACTCCCGTTCCTGCAGCACGCGGAGAAGTTTCGGCTGGAGCTCCAAATCGACATCCCCAATCTCGTCGAGAAACAGGGTTCCCTCGTGGGCAAGTTCAATTCTCCCCTGTTTCTGCGTAAGGGCTCCCGTAAATGCGCCCTTCTCATGGCCGAACAATTCGCTTTCCATCAGACCTTGGGGGATAGCCGCACAATTTAGGCGCACGAACGTGCGGTCACGGCGCAAACTCAGGTTGTGTAGTGCCCTCGCTATCAGTTCTTTGCCTGTTCCAGTCTCTCCAACCAAAAGCACGGTTGAATCGGTCGGAGCCACGACGGATACCTGGTCAAGCACTTTTCGTAACGCCGGGCTGTTTCCGATAATGTCTTCGAAGTTGTACTCGGATCGGATCTCCGACTCCAGGTAGTGGCGTTCATCCTCCAAACGCCTCTGAAAAACGCTCAATCTCCCGTACGCGAGAGCATTCTCGAGAGCGAGAGAAATCTGATTCGCCACCTGGACGAGGAGATCGAGATCCGGCTTGCTAAATGCATCCTCCTGGCAACTGCCGAGTGTGATCACTCCAAGAGGATTGGAGGAACCCATCAGGGGGACACTGGCGAGACTTACGATGGATTCTGAGGTAAGAGGGGCAGCAAGGGGAGCCGGCAGAGCCTTGATTCCATCTTGTCCAATGACTGTCACCATTCTGATACGGAGCTTCTCGAGATCGCTTTGGGAGAACTGCGGAGAGGGAAGGTGTTCCACGTATCCGTGACCATTCGGAAAATCCAGGGTCACGCATTGCAGGCGGTTCGAGCCTTCCTCAAAAAGCCAGAAGCCCGTAAATGCGTTCCTGAAAAACTCACGAATGGAAGCCGACGCCGCGAGGAACAACGCTCTGATATCGAGTTGAGTAACGGTGTGATTGTTAATGTCGAGAAGGAGCTTCAGCCTGTCTCGTTCATGTTCGTATCTCTTGCTCTCATACTCCAGTTTGTCTCGATACCGGTCGGCAGCTTCGAGGGCAAGAGCGCTTTCGACAGCGACTGACACGTGCGTGGCAATTGCCCCCATCAACTCAATATCGTCGGCACTGTATTGTTCGTGATCGGTCGCTCCGAAAATCAGAACGCCGAGCTTTCGACGGGGACTGGAAACCGGAAAAATGTAGGCTTTGGGTATGCCATCGAGACAAACGCGGTGGACCAACTGCGGGATCTTCTGCAATTCCTGGCGTGCATCGATGAGAACCGGTTCCTGCTTGTCCAGTACCTCGGCAATGACTGTGTTGCTGAATGGCACTTCGGTCCCTACCGGAATGCCGGGATCGAAACCGCCCGCAGCCAGGGCGTACAGCTGCATCGTGCTCAAGTGACGGTTTAAAAGCAGAGCGATCGCATTGAACGATACAACCTTGGAAAGCAAGTCCGATACGCTGCGCAATAACTCCTGAATATCCGGTTGCGATGCTACGGCCGTCGAGACATCAAGCAGTGCCTGATACCTGTCGATTCCCAGGAGGCTCGAATTGTCTGGTTTCCTCATTCGTTCAAACTGCCCCAAACGTGGTGTCTCGCTTGAGCATTCCTCCATGGATCGCGTTCACCTGTCCGACAATGCTGCTCTGACAACCTCCACCGCTATAGCAGTTGCCGGCTTACAACAGATGCATCTTCTCGTCATCGAACGTCCTTATGAGGACAGCGCCGAGCACCGTAAAGGCCAATATCATTGCGGACTCGGTAACGATGAACAGAGGTCTCCTATGCGCCGGCGAAAGCAGGTTGGCATCCGACAGATATTCGAAAAGACAGCCGATCGCGACAACGAAATTCAGGCAGAGGATCAAGATAATGCTGAGCGCCGAGACCAGAATGGAAATGCCTCTCCACCTGAAACCTCCCCACACCAGAGCGGCGATCGCGACGACGATCATCGCGGAGATGGCTATTCTGTGCACTGGCAGCGCGGTACTAAACGGCAGAAATAGAGCTAGGATGCTTGCCGCGACAGAACATCTCATGAAGGCATTCGCCCATTGTTCCAGAAATATTCCCGCGAAAAGTCTCAGCACCACGACAATTCCTATACAAACCTCAGACACCGCCAGAGCGGCAACAACGAGTTTCAAGAGCTCGGACATCGTAGTTCCATGAAGCAGCTATGTTCCTGGAACCAGCATGTAGTTCCACTAACGAAGCAAGCATGCGGCAAAGGCGCCAACGTTTAAGACACTTACGGAGCCGAATACAGAATTGCTGCCGCCATCTCCGGTCCTCTCCCGGGGGGATTGAAAGCGGTTCCCACCGGAGAACCGGCGGGCTCCGCACGCCACAACTTCGGCTATTGGATTGCGCAGCACCTTCCTCGAAATGCTTGCCGGGGACGCGTCCAGCCCAGAACGTTCTCCGGTATTTCCAGGGCAAAACGGCAAATACCCCTTGCATAATTCACCATTAGGTTAATAATATATCCGATGAGAATCGCGCAATGAAAAAAACACCGAAAATCGCCAGACGCCGGCAGCCCGGAAGGCCGGGCAAGGAAGAGCTGGACGGCGCTCTGCTGCTTTTGCGGGCTGCGGAAACCTCGTTTGCCACTCTTGGCTTCAGGTCAACCACAATCCGCGGAATCGCGCAGGCGGCGGGCGTTAACCATACCCTCGTGATTCACCACTTCGGTTCCAAAGCCGCACTGTGGAGGGCGGTAATGGAAAGAATAGCCAACTACCTGAAACCGTTCGTCCAGAATCTGCGCGAGTTGCAGGGGCAGACTGAAATCCCTATCCGTGAGCGGCTCGAGAAGGCGTTCGGATTGATGGTCGCCGCGACCTGTGGAGAGCCAGAGTGCGGATTGCTGCTTTCGCGGATAGGTTCGGAACGCGGAAAGTCTCTCGATCTGTTGGTCGAGATGTTGCTTCGGCCGTTCCACGATGCCTTCTATCCGTTGTTGGAAGAGGCGTCAAAGGCTCGGGTCATCAAGAAGCAGAGTCTGGAGATGCTGTACTTCATGATCCTCAATGCCGTAACCGCGTCAGTGTCATACAGGCACGTCTTCAACTATTTTGACAACACTCCGCGTAGTCTTGCCCAACTCGAGGAGGGCATCACCAAGCTCTTGGTAGTGAATTTCGCTAGTTGATGAACATCAGGTATTTCGTATTTCGAAGGCGGCACAGGAGGATGTTGTGAAAACGGACATAGGCACGATACTCGTGGCCACAGACTTCATGCAAAGTTCCCGCCTCGCTCTCGATTATGCTGTCTTTCTGGCGCATCGTCTGCACGCACATTTGGTTATCGTCCACGCTATTGAACTAGGTCCCGAAGCGAGCAATGTCGAAATTGTCTGCAAGCAGCCAAGCCGGACGCGCATGGAAGCTGCTGCAAGGCTCCAGGCATTCGTAGAATCGAGCGGAAGAGACGGAGTGCCTACCGACTCGATCCTTGTTGAAGGTTCAGTCCCCAACGCGGTAACCGGGGCGATACAGAGGTTCGGTGCCGACCTGCTGGTCATGGGCACCCAGGGGGTCCATCGCGGATTGGGGCACCTGTTGATTGGTTCGAATACGGAGGCCCTGATGCTGCGCTCCCCATGTCCAACATTTACGATTGGCCCTCACGTGCTCGCCGGAGTTGGCCTCGACAGCCGGTTCAAGAAGGTGATCTACCTTTCGAACTTCAGTGCTGCGTCAGCCGCTGCTGCACCCTATGCTCTGCAACTCAATCGGTGTCTGGGAGGTGGCATAGAGATCTACCAGGTGGTCCGTGACCGGGAGGAGAAGGAGAAGACCGGAAAGTTCAAGGCGCTTGTGGAGCGTTACTGTGCGCGTCTCAAATGCTACGGATCGGACGTCAAGGAAGAGTGGTGCGATCCCGAGTTTGAGCTTGGCAGGATTATTTCTCCCGATGAGGCGTTAGAAGAATCCCTCGATCCATCCATATTGATGGTCGTTGGCGCACCGGAGATGACGACATTAAG
>Ga0318568_10000604_pt1 | contig 14455 bp, 11 predicted proteins | sample GRESIP088b5f21_FD_203690 | JGI IMG/M metagenome (GOLD analysis project Ga0318568, IMG submission 203690) | Tropical soil microbial communities from Luquillo Experimental Forest, Puerto Rico - GRE.SIPMG.088b5f21 | ecosystem: Environmental > Terrestrial > Soil > Tropical forest > Bulk soil...
GTGTAGCGACGCCGCCGCGAGGTGGCGTCGCTACACCGTGCGGCGGCTCGACCGCGCGGCCGGTGCGGTCGAGCTGTGGGTCACCACGACCACCGACGGGCCGGGCGCGACGTGGGCCGCCGCGGCGTCGCCGGGCGACCGCGTCGACGCGGTCGGGCCCCGCGGCAAGATCGCGCTCCGCGCCGACGCGACGGACCACCTCTTCGTCGTCGACGAGGCCGGGCTCGCCGCGTGCTGCTCGATGGCCGAGGCCGTCGAGCCGCCGGCCACGGTGTGGACCGTCACGCTGCTCACGCCGGACCCGACCTGGCTCCCCCACGAGGTCGGCCCCGAGGTCCGGCGCGGGGTCACGCTCCGCCCGCACGTCCTCGACCCCGAGAACGTGGAGTGGGTGGCGAGCGCCCTCGGCCGCACGGTGTCGCGCCTCGAGCGAGCGACCGCCGCCGCGTACGTGTTCGCCGAGCTCTCCATCGTCCGCCGCGCGGCAGCGACGATCGCCGAGCACGGGCTCGACGACGCGCGCGTCGCCGCGAAGCCCTACTGGCGCGACGACCGCCCGAACGAGGCGAACGGCGAGCCGGACCGGACCGACGCGGCGTAGCCCCGCTCAGATCGCGACGACCGCGCAGAGCACGACGGGGCTCCTCCTCGTCGACTGCCCGAGGAACCGGCCCGCGGCGCGTCGCGCCGCGCGGTTGAGCGCGTCGGGGTCCCGCTCCCCCGCCGCGAGCGCGTCCTCGATCGCCTTGGCGACGAGCTCGGCGCACCGCTCGAGGAGCGCGGACTCGGTGTCGGCGTCGAACCACCCGCGGGTGGAGACCGTGGGCCACGCCACGAGCTTGCCGAGCTCGAGGTCGACGCCCGCGGCGATGAGCACGACCCCCTCCTCGGCGAGCATGCGCCGGTCCTCCAAGGGGCGGTCGTCCATGTCCACCGAGTGCCCGTCGACGTAGTGGAACCCGGCCGGCACGCGGCTCCCCCGCTGGAGACCGTCGCCGTCGAGCACCACGGTGTCGCCGTCCTCGCAGAGCAGGACGCGGTCAGGGGAGAGGCCCATGGCGTGCGCGAGCGCAGCGTGGTGGACGAGGTGGCGGTACTCGCCGTGCACGGGGATGAACGCGCGCGGCCTCGTGAGCTCGAAGAGCGTGCGCAGCTCCCCCTGGCGGGCGTGCCCCGAGACGTGCACCGGCTCGTGGGCGGAGTGCAGCACCTCGGCGCCCCGGCGGTGCAGCTCGTCGATGACCCGGCCGACGGTGAACTCGTTCCCCGGGATCGGGTGCGACGAGAGGACGACGGTGTCGTCGGGCCCGATCTCGAGCGCGCGGACGCCGCCGGTCGCGAGCCGCGAGAGCGCAGAGAGCGGCTCACCCTGCGAGCCGGTGCAGAGCACCAGCGCCTCCGACGGCGCGAGCCGCTCCAGCGCCTGGGGCTCGGCGAACGCGGCGGCGTCGGCGTGCAGCACGCCGAGGCGACGGCCGAGCTCGACGTTCTTGACCATCGACCGACCGAGGAGGACCACCTTGCGGTCCTGGGCAACGGCCGCGTCGAGCACCTGCTGGATCCGGTGGAGGTGCGAGGCGAAGCACGCCACGACGAGCCTGCGGTCCGGACGCTCGAGGAAGAGCCGGCGGAGGGCTGGGCCGACGGTCGACTCGGACTCGGTGAACCCGGGCTCCTCGGCGTTGGTCGAGTCGGCGAGCAGGAGCGCCACGCCCTCGTCGCCGAGCGCCGCGAGCCGCGCGAGGTCCGTGCGCCGGCCGTCGATCGGGAGCTGGTCGAGCTTGAAGTCGCCGGAGTGCAGCACCACGCCCTGCGGGGTGTGGAGCGCCAGCGCGAACGCGCTCGGCACCGAGTGCGTCACGGGGATGAACTCCACGTCGCAGGGCCCGATCCGGCGGCGCTCGTCGTCGCCGACCTCGACGAACGTGGTCGAGCCCGCGAGCCCGGCCTCGTCCAGCCGGTGGCGCGCGAACCCGAGCGTCAGCGCGGAGCCGTAGACCGGGACCGGCAGGTCGCCCAGCAGATAGCGCAGCCCGCCCGTGTGGTCCTCGTGGCCGTGGGTGAGCAGGATCGCGTCGACGCGGTCGCGCTGCTCGATCAGCCAGGTGAACTCCGGCAGGATCAGGTCGACGCCGTACATGTCGGGCTCGGGGAACATGAGCCCGACGTCGATCACGAGGAGGCGGCCGTCCACCTCCACGGCGCAGCAGTTCCGCCCGATCTCGCCGAGGCCGCCGAGGAAGGCGACGCGGACCGGCCGGTCAGGCATGGGACAGCGGGAACCTCGCTGCGAACGTCGCGGCCCGCTCGTCGAGCGCCGCGTCGGCAGGGCCGATCGGGAGCCGGCACTGCCCGACGGCGTGCCCGGCGGCGCGGAGCACGGCCTTGGCGGGCAGCGGGTTGGGCCAGCGCTCCGAGCTCTCGAAACCGAACGAGTCGAGGAGCGCCGCGTGCTCGGCGAGCGCGTGGTCGAGGTCGCCCTTCACGAACGACGCCATCGCCGCGGCGAGCTCGGGCCCGCACCAGTGCGACGCCACCGAGATGAGCCCGACCGCCCCGATCGAGAGGAACGGGAGCACCAGCGAGTCGTCGCCGCAGTAGATCTCCAGGGCCGGCGTCGCCGCGGCGAGCCGGGCGGCCCCCGCGAGGTCGCCGGAGGCGTCCTTCACCCCGACGACGTTCGGGTGGGCGCGGGCGATCGCGAGCAGCGTCTCGCCCTCGATCCGCCGTCCGGTGCGGACCGGGATGTCGTAGACGACGACCGGCAGCGGCGTCGCGTCGGCGACCGCGCCCAGGTGCGCGGCGATGCCCGCCTGCGAGGGGCGCGAGTAGTACGGGCAGACCGCGAGCACGCCGGCGACGCCGGTCGCGGCCGCCCGTCGGGTGAGCGCGACGTCGTGGGCGGTGTCGTTCCCGGTGGTGCCCGCGACGACGGGCGCGTCGACGGCGCCCGCGACCGCGGCGAAGAGGTCCAGCTTCTCGGCGTCGGTGAGCACCGGGCCCTCGCCGGTGGTGCCGGCGACGACGAGGCCGTCCGAGCCGTGGGCGACGAGGAACCGGGCGAGCGCCACCGCGCCGTCGAGGAAGAGCGCGCCATTGTCGTCGAATGGCGTGACCATCGCGGTCACCAGCCGGCCGAACCGCGCGTCCCGCACGTCGACGAACCTATCAGCGGCACCCGGCGGCGCCGCGCCGACCTACAGGTCGGTGCGCTGGGCGGGGCTCCCCTCGGCGGCCTGGTCGATCTCGAGCGTCGTGTCGTCGTAGTGCTCGAACGCGATGACGCCCATCTCGGTGAACTTCGCGCGCAGCCACCCGTCGGCCGCGTCGAGCAGCCCGAGCTTCTTGCAGTTCGGCACGATCTTCGAGAAGAGCACCGACGAGAACTCGTTGCGCTGCGGGTCCTGCGCCGCGATGGTCGCGGCCTCCTTCGGCGAGATCCCGAGCCGGTCCCAGACCTCCTGGCCGGCCATGCGGTCGCGCATGCGGACCGCCGCCTCGTACGCGAACTCCTGGCGCTCCCGGATCTCCGGCGCGCTCAGCTGCGCGTAGACCTCCTGGAGGCTGAGGACGCCGAACGCGACGTGCCGGGCCTCGTCGGCCATCACGTAGCGGAGCAGCTTCTTCAGCAGCGGCTCGGGCGTGAGCTGGTGCATGAAGCTGAACGCCGCGAGCGCGAGGCCCTCGACCATCACCTGCATGCCGAGGTAGGTCATGTCCCACCGCGGGTCGGCGATGATGTCGTCGAGGAGCAGCCCCAGGTGCCCGTTCACCTGGTAGTGGCCCGAGCACTTCTCGTTGAGGTACCGGCTGAAGACCTCGACGTGGCGGGCCTCGTCGACGACCTGGGTCGCCGCGTAGTACTTGGCGTCGATCCACGGCACGGTCTCGACGATCTTGGCCGTGCACAGGAGCGCCCCCTGCTCGCCGTGCATGAACTGGCTGAGGGTCCAGTTCTGCTGCTCGACGTTGAACTGGATCCACTCCTTCTCGCCCCAGGTCTCGAGCGAGGTCCCGGTCAGGTCGGGGTTCGCCATGTTGCCCCTGCCGCCCTCCAGGTAGACCTCCCGGGCGATGGCCTCCTGGTCGACCTCGGTCTCCCACGGGAGGTCCGTGCGGCCGTTCCACTGGGCGTTCTTGGCCTTCTCGTAGAGCTTGTCCAGCTTCGGCCGCGCACCCTTGTCGTAATCCCAGGTGAACTCGGCCAGGCAGGCGTCCTCGACGGCGTGGGTCCCCTCGGGCTCCTGGTGGCCGATCAGGGAGTAGATGGCGACGGCGTCGTTGACGTCGTGCCGGCCGATCAGCTCCAGGTTGGAGCGCATCGGGTCAGGGGTGTCGGCGGGTGCGATGGCGGCCTCCTCGGGGTCCGCCACAGTCTGGCAGAGCTAAGACAGTTTCGTCGAGATTGTCTCACCGCTGGTCGCGGCCGCCTCGACCCCCGGGAGGACGAACCGGTCCACCAGCCTGGCCACCTCGGCAGGCTCGAGGAGGTCCACCTCGTCGCTCGGCTGAAGGAGGTACGAGACCGCCACACGGGTCGCGAACTCGGCCGCCCGCTCGGCGGCCGCTGCGTCGAGGAACCTCGCGAGCAGCGGGGCGGCGCGGCTCGAGAGCGTGGCGAGCACCCGGTCGAACCGCTCGAACTCGAGGTGCGTGAGGAGCGTGGCGGGCTCGTCGAACATCAGCCGCTCGACGGCCCGGTGGCCGATCACGAACGCCGCCGCGGCCACGAGGCCGGCGACGAGCGCCCCCCGGAGGTCGTCGGACGCGTCCGACGCCGCCCCGACGGCACCGAGCAGCCGGTCGGTCTGGTCGTCGACCACCGCGGCGAGGATCGTCTCGCGCCCGCCCGGGAACGCCCGGTAGAGGGTGGCGCGCGAGATCCCGGCCGCCGCAGCGATGTCGTCCACCGTCGTGCGCCGGAGCCCGTCGGTCGCGAGGCAGGCGAGCGCGGCGTCGACGACGCGGGCGCGGGTCGCCGTGCTCGCCACTCAGGCCCCCCGGGCCAGGCCGCCGAGCAGCTCGCCGCGCACCAGGTCGCGGACCGAGGCGCGGTCGTCGAGGTCGAACCGACCGGGCGAGGATATGTAGCTCAGCACCATCCGCGCGAGGAACTCGGCGTAGGCCGCGACCTCGGCTGGGCGCACCGAGTCCGCCGCGATGTACGGCGCGAGGAACTCGGCGATGGCACGGAGCATGGGGCGCCCCGTCCGCACGAGGGTCGGCTCGAGGAGCTCGGGCTGCTCGCGGAGCACGATCTGGAGGACCTCGAGCTCGACCACCGCGCGGTGCGCGACCATGAGCCCCCGCTCCACGACCTCCTCGAGCGTCGTCGCGTCCTCCACGGCCCGGCCGAGGCGCACGAAGAACCGCCGGTACTCGAACGCGACCAGCGCCTCGAGCAGCTGGTCGCGCCCACCGGGGAAGTGGCGGTAGACCGTCGCCCGCGAGCACCCGGCCTCGCGCGCGATCTCCTCGAGCGAGGTGCGGCGCACCCCGTGCGCGCAGATGGCCCGGCTCGTCCCGGTGAGGATCCGCTCGCGCACCTCCTCGCGCGCCGTGCCGGTCGCGCCGCTCACCCGTCGAGCACGTGCTCGAGGCCGACCTGCACCCCGGCAACCCGGTCGAGGCGCCGCAGGGCGAGCAGCAGCCCGTCCATGAAGCTCACCCGGTCGTAGGTGTCGTGGCGCAGCGTGAGCCCCTCGCCGGGGCTGGAGAACGAGACCATCTGGTGGGCGACGAGGCCCGGGAGGCGGACCGCGTGGATCCGGATCCCGCCCGGCCCCTCCGCGCCGCGGGCACCCTCGAGCGTCCAGTGCTCGGTCCGGTCGCTGATCGGGGGGCGACCGGCCGTGGTGCGCGCGGCGGCCACCGCCCGGGCCGTCGCGATCGCGGTCCCCGACGGGGCGTCGCGCTTCGCGTCGTGGTGCAGCTCGATCACCTCGACCGAGTCGAAGTGCGCCGCGGCCTCGGCGGCGAACCGCGCGAGCAGGACGGCCCCGATCGAGAAGTTCGGCACGACGAGCACCCTCGAGCGTGCCGCCCTCGAGCGCAGCGTCGCCAGGTCCTCGTCGGTCAGCCCGCTCGTGCCGATGACGGCGTCCTTGCCGTTCGCCGCGACCCACGCGAGCGTCCGCCGTGCCACGTCGGCGCGGGTCAGGTCGACCACGCACGTCACCGCCGCGGGATCGAGCGCCTCGATCGCCTCGGCCCACACGACCGACGGTGCGTGCAGCGGCTCGCGCGGGGAGACGACGGCGGCGAGCTCGAGGTCCGCCGCGCGCTCGATCGCCGCGGCCGCGAGCGAGCCCATCTTGCCCGTCGCCCCCACGACGCCCACGCGCGTCGCACCCGTCATGGCCGCGACCCTACTGAACCGCCCGTCTCACCCTCGTCGTCCGGTCGCGTCGGCGCGCCACCTCGAGCGCGAGCGTGGACCCGACGAGCGCGACGAGCCCGACGAGCGAGCCGAGCGCGCCCGCGACGAGGTGCGGGGCGTGGTAGGCGAACGTCACCGTCCACACTCCCCTCGGCACCTCGACGGCCTGCACGAGCCCGTCGGGCACGACGTCGACCTCGCGCGACGAGATCGCGTCGCTCGAGGCGAGCGTCGCGGTCCACCCCGGCAGCCACGCCTCGGCGCGCACGAGCCGCGCCGGCGCGACCGCCCGCACCGAGACGACCGCGGTGCCGTCGGTCCCCTGTGCGACGAGGCGCACCGCGTCGCCGGCAGGCGACGGCGCGAGCCACGCCCACGGGCGCACGGCGGTCGCGCGGAAGACGCTGAGCACGCCGGCCACGCCCTCGAACCGCCACGGGGCGGCCGAGAGCGCGACCTGCATGGCGGTGTCGAGGCGCAGCACGGTCCCGTCGGCGAGGGTCGCCTGGGTCCGGGCGAGCCGCACACCGCCCGGCGCGCTGAGCCGGATCGCCGCGGCGCGCGGGCCGCCGGGGAACGACGCGACGAGCGCGCGTCCGTCCGCGGCGAGGACCGCGGGGGGGCGGAGCGCCCGGCCGTCTCGGCCGAGCGCCACTACCGTCGGCACCCCGAGCGCGAGGGTGGCGCCGGGTGGCGGCGAGAGCACGACGCGGGCCACGGGCGAGGTCCCGCCCAGGTACCTCGTCGCCGACGGGCGGCGCGGCACGACGCCGCACGTCGTGGGGCTCGCATCGCGCACCGGTGAGACCGCGAGCGCGGACCGGGTGACCGCGATCGCCGCGAGCCGCAGCGGGGCGAACGCCCCGCGCGCGAGCGCGCACCCGTCGAAGGAGCCGAGCCGCTCGGTGCCCGTCACGGCGACGTACCGCTGCGACTCGAGCGAGCCGTACCCCTGGACGGAGGGGAGGCCGGTGAACACGTCCAGGTTCGCGAGCCCGAGCGGCACCGTCTGGTGGTACCCCTGCACCAGCGGGTCGACGATGGCGGTGCGGCCGGCGCTCCCGAAGAGCGCACGGGCGGCGGCCGGCGAGGGTGCGAACGTGGACGTCCCCGAGATGAGCCCGGTCTGGAAGAAGACGCTGAAGCAGGCGAGCTCGATCAGCGCGACCGCGACGAGCGTGCGACGCGCTCGTCGCCGCAGCGCCACGAGGTACGCGACGGCGATGCCGAGCGAGCCCGCCGCCAGCCAGCGGATCCCGCCGGCGAGGGGCGCGGTGTGCGGCGCGCCCATGAGCGACTGGGTGACGAACCCGGGGCCGACGAGGGCGGCGACCCCGAGGGCGACGGCGGTGGCGAGCGGCGCGAGCGTGACGTACCGGCGCGGCCCCGTGAGCGCGGCCTCGTCGGGGCGCCCCGCGAGCACGGCGTCGAGCCACCACGCGAGCAGGGCCGCCGCGCCGAGGTCGAAGATCGCCATCGAGCGGTTCTGCAGCCGGGTGCGCCCGAGCAGCGGCACGTGGTACAGGAGGTGGCCGAGCGGGGTGAACGACCCGAGCGCGAGCACGCCCCCGACGGCGCAGAGCGCGACGAACCCCCCGAGCGCCCGACGCGGTGTCGGCGCGCCGCGCGACGCGCACCGCGCGACGCCCGCGGCGACCGCGGTCAGCGCGAGCAGCCCGACCGCTCCGGTCACCTCGGGCAGGTTGTACGACGCGAAGTACTTGGGCGTCCCGAGCAGCCCGTTGTCGCCGAGGAGCCCGGGGTTCACCAGCAGCTCGAGCCAGCGCGCCGGCCACGACCCGCTCTGGAAGAACGAGTAGGTGACCTGGTGGCGCTCCGAGACCGTCACGAACCCCCACCCCGGCGCGACCTGGACGAGCGCGAGCGCGATCCCCCACGCGGCAGCGACCGCCGTCGCCGCGGCGTACGCCACGCGCCCGCGCGTGGTCGCCGTCGCCGCGTGGCCGTGCCAGACGAGCTCGGCGGCCGCGACGACGGCCAGGACCACGAGGGCGTCGACCCACGTGCGGGGCTCCCCGGTGAGCCCGACGAGCCCGAGGACGACCGCGATCCCGATCGTGGGCGGGGCGGCGCGGCGCACGACCGACCGCCACGACGAGGACGTCGCGGCGGTCGGAAGCACCCGCCGTGCGAGCACCAGCTGGCCGAGCACGAGCCACGGGAGGAGCGACTGGCCCTGGACGACGCCGATGTGGACAAGCTGGCCGACCATGGCGCCGCTGAACGCGTAGGTCGCCGCGGCGACCGCAGCGGCGAGGGGCGCGACCCGGCACCACCGGGCCAGCGCGTAGAGCCCGAGCGCCGCGGTCCAGTAGACGACGAGCAGGTTCACGACCCACGCCGCGACGTCCGGGAGGACCGCGAAGAGGACCGTCCCGGGGTACAGCGCCCCGGCGTTCATCCCGCCGAGCAGCGGCGTCCCGCTGAAGACGAGGGGGTTCCACGTGGGCCAGTGGCCGGCCGCGAGCTCCCGGCCGGCCAGCACCCGGAGCGGGTAGTTCTGCAGCAGGTTGTCGCCGACCACCGCGGCGTGCCCGGCCAGCGCCGGGGCCACGAAGAGGACCACCGGGACGAGGGCGAGGAGCGCCGTCGCCACGCGGTCGCCGCGCGGCCAGGTCCGCGGCGCGGCCCACCTCACCTGCTCGTCGGGGCTCGCCGCGGTCGCGGGCGCCGCCTCGAGGCTCAGCGCCACCCGGCGCCCTCGAGGCGCGCGTCCGCCGCGACGCCGTCGGGGCGCGGGCCGACGACCACGAGCGTCCGCGGCGCGGCAGCCACGTCCTGCGCGACGGCCTCGACGTCGTCGCGCGTCACCGCGGCGGTCCGCTGCAGCACGTCGTCGAGGGAGCGTGTCGCGCCGTCGAGCGAGAGGTCGGCGCCGAGCCGGGACATCACGTGGCCGGAGTCCTCGGCGCCGAGCAGCGCGTCCGCGCGCAGCGCCTGGCGCGCGACGTCGACCTCCCGGTCCGTCAGCCCCCCGCCGGCCAGGTCGTCGACCGCCTCGGCGATCAGCGCGAGGACGCGGTCGGCGTGCTCGGGCGCGGTCCCCGCGACGACGCAGAGCGCGCCCGCGTCGGTGAACTGCGCGCGCTCCGAGTACACCTGGTACGCGAGGCCGAACCGCTCGCGGATCGTCGTGAAGAGCCGCGACGAGAGCCCGCCGCCGAGCAGCTGGTCGTAGACGCGGTAGGCGTCTCGCCGCTGGTCGCCTCGGCGCGGCATCGGCACGCCGATGACGACCTGGGTCTGCTCGAACGGCGCGACCACGACCTCGCGGCGGGCCCTTGGGGGTCCCGGCGGCGCCCCGTCCGGGGAGAGCCCGACCGCGCCCGTCGGCGCCCACGTGGCGACCGCCGCGGCCACCGCGTCGTGGTCGACGTCGCCGGCGGCGGCGACCACGAGGTTGGGCGCGCCGTACTGCGCGGAGAAGAACGTGCGCACCTCCGCAGGGGTGATCGCGCGCACCGTCTCGAGCGTCCCGAGCGGGTCGCGCCCGAGCGGGTGCGTCTCGAAGGCCAGCTCGAAGAACCGCTCCGACGCGACCGAGGCGGGGTCGTCGTGGGAGCCGAGGATCTCGTCGACGATGACCGTGCGCTCCGCCTCCACGTCGTCGCCGCGCAGCGCGGGGTCCGTGACGATGTCGCCGAGGATCGAGAGGCCGACGTCGAGGTCCTCACCGAGGAGCCGCACCCAGAAGCAGGTGAGCTCGCGCGCCGTGTAGGCGTTCGACTGGCCGCCGACGCGGTCGAGCGCCTCGGCGATCGTCGCGGCGTCGCGGGACTCGGTCCCCTTGAAGAGCAGGTGCTCGAGGAAGTGCGAGGCGCCGGCGAGCGTCGCGGGCTCGTGCCGGGACCCGACGGTGACGAAGACCCCGAGCGACGCCGACCGCGCGCCCGCCACGCGCTGGGTGACGACGCGGCACCCGTTGACGAGCCGCTGGTCGACCGCCTGTGGCCCGGCCCCCACGGCCGCGGCTACCGGCGGCGGCGGCGGTCCCTCGGACGACGGGTCCCCTCGTCGTCCGAGAACGGCTGGCTCGCCGGGCCGAGGTCCCCGAGCTCCGACTCGAGCTGTGCCTCGAAGGAGGCCTCGAACGACGCGACGCGCGGAGAGCCGGGCGCGTCGGCCCGCTCGCCGTCGGTGGCGGCGGACGCCGCCGCGGCCGCGTCGGCGTCGGCGAGCGAGAGGGAGACCTTGCCCTGCGGGTCGATGTCGTCCACCCGCACCTCGATCGGCTGACCGAGCGTGAGCACGTCCTCGACCTGGTTGACGCGCTTCCCGCCCGCGAGCGGCGAGAGCTTCGAGATGTGGAGCAGCCCGTCGCGACCCGGGAGGATGTTCACGAACGCGCCGAACTTGGTGAGGTTGACGACGCGGCCCGCGTAGACCGCGCCGACGTCGGCGGTCGGCGGGTCGAGGATCATCTCGATGCGCCGCCTGGCCTCGATCACCGCTGTGGAGTCCTTCGCGCCGATCGTCACCGTGCCGACCATCCCGTCGTCGTCGACGGCGATGTCCGCGCCGGTCTCCTGCTGGAGCGTGTTGATGACCTTGCCCTTCGGCCCGATCACCTCGCCGATCTTGTCGATCGGGATCTCGAAGCTCACGATCTTCGGGGCTCCGGCGGCCACCTCGTCGCGTGGCACGGGGATCGCCGCGGTGATCACGTCGAGGATCTTGAGCCTCGCGACCCTCGCCTGCTGGAGCGCCTGGGCGAGGACCTCGGCCGGCAGCCCGTCGATCTTGGTGTCGAGCTGGAGCGCGGTCACCGTCTCGGCGGTGCCGGCGACCTTGAAGTCCATGTCGCCGAACGCGTCCTCGGCGCCGAGGATGTCGGTCAGGGTCACGTACCTGCCCTCTTCGGAGACGAGGCCCATCGCGATCCCCGCGACCGGCGCCTTGATCGGGACGCCCGCGGCCATGAGCGAGAGCGTCGACCCGCACACCGACGCCATCGACGTCGACCCGTTCGAGGCCATGACGTCCGAGACCAGCCGCAGCGTGTACGGGAACGACTCGGCCGAGGGCAGCACCGGCACCAGCGCGCGCTCGGCGAGCATCCCGTGGCCGATCTCGCGCCGCTTCGGCGCCCCGACCCTGCCCGTCTCCCCCGTCGAGAACGGCGGGAAGTTGTAGTGGTGCAGGTACCGCTTGGTCGTGTCCGGCCCGATCGTGTCGAGCAGCTGGTTCATCCGCGGCATCCCGAGCGTCGCCACGTTCACGACCTGGGTCTCGCCTCGCTGGAAGAGCGACGAGCCGTGCACCATCGGGAAGAGGTCGACCTCGGCCGAGAGCGGCCGGATCTCCTCGGTCGTGCGGCCGTCGATGCGCACCCCGTCGTCGACGATCCGGCGCCGGACGACCTTCTTCGTGAGGCTCCGGATCGCCGGCTTGAACTCGCCGGTGCGCTCCGGGAACTCCTCGGTCAGCCGTGCGACGATCGTCTCGGTCGCCGCGTCGACCGCGGCGGCGCGGTCGGCCTTGCCGGGGACGGCGTTGGCCCTTGCGAGCGGCTCGGTGCCGAGCGCCTCGACCCTCGCGTAGACGTCGTCGCCGTAGTCCGCCTGCGCGTCGAACTCGAACTTCACGATCGGGCCGCGCTGGGTCTCGAACGCCGCGACGAGGTCGCGCTGCAGGTTGATGGACTCGCGGATCCAGGTCTTGGCGGCCTCGAGGCCCTCGGCCAGGACCTCCTCGGTGACCCTCGGCGCGCCCTCCTCGAACCGCTCGAACGAGCCCTCGGTGCCGCCCGCCTCGACCATCATGATCGCGATCTCGGCGTCACGCGCCTCGCTGAGCGCCCGGCCCGCGACGACGAGCTCGAACGTCGACTCGTCGCCCTCCTCGTAGGTCGGGTGCGGGACCCAGGTGCCGTCGGTCGTGAAGGCGATCCGGACCGCGCCGATCGGCCCGTCGAAGGGGATCGGCGAGACCATGAGCGCCGCGGAGGCGGCGTTGATGGTCACGATGTCGTGGGGGTTCACCTGGTCCGCGGCGAACACGGTCGCCACGACCTGGGTCTCGTTGCGGAACCCCTTGGGGAAGCTAGGGCGCAACGGCCGGTCGGTGAGCCGGCAGATCAGGATGGCCTGGTCGGAGGCCCTCCCCTCGCGCCGGAAGAACGCGCCGGGGATCTTCCCTGCCGCGTAGGCCCGCTCCTCGACGTCGACGGTGAGCGGGAAGAAGTCGACGCCCTCGCGCACCGAGCGCGCGGCCGTCGCCGTCGCGAGCACGACGGTGTCGCCGATGCGCGCCACGACGGCGCCGTCGGCCAGCTGGGCCAGGCGGCCCGCCTCGAACGAGAGGGATCGGTCGGTCCCCGAGATGGGACCCGAGACGCGGATCGCGTCGGACATGGTGCTCCTTCAGTCTGTGGGCACCGTCCGCCGGATCCCAGTGGCGGACCTCCGGTCCCCCGGCTTCCCGCCACTGGCAGCCGGCGGCGCCGGGTGCCGTCTGGCGCCGGGGCCGTCCCGGCGCTGCCCGCCTATCGGCGGATGCCGAGCTTCCCGATGATCGCGCGATACCGCTCAACGTCGTTGCGCTGGACGTAGTTCAGCAGCCTCCGACGCTGGCCGATGATCATCATCAGGCCACGGCGGGTGTGGTGATCGCCGCTGTGGACCTTCAGGTGGTCGGTGAGGTGGTTGATCCGCTCGGTGAGCAGCGCGATCTGGACCTCGGGCGAGCCCGTGTCCGTCTCGTGCTTGCGATGCTCCGCGATGATCGCCGCCTTCTCAGCCATGTTTGCTGGGGTACCTCGCTCGGGAGTCCCGGGTGCGCGCCTCGGCGCGCCGCGGCCGGCGGTCGCCGACCGACGTGCCAGCCTAGCAGGCGGCATCGGCCGGCCCATGGCCGCGCCGAGCCGACGCGGTCATCCGGCCTGCAGGGCGCGCGTCGCGGCGACGTCGGCCTCGATCTGACGGACGAGGGCGTCGACGGACTCGAACCGGACCTCGTCGCGGAGCCGTGCGACGAACCCCAGCCGCCCCCGCTGGCCGTAGAGGTCGCCGTCGAAGTCGCACAGGTAGGCCTCGACGAGCACGTCGCCGTTCGCCACGAAGGTGGGCCGGCGTCCGACCGAGATCGCGGCGGGGACGACCTCGCCCTCGGGGAGCGTCCAGGTCCCGGCGTAGATCCCGACGGCCGGGACGGCGAGCTGCGCGTCGACGTGGAGGTTGGCCGTCGGGTACCCGATCGTGCGACCCCGTCCGTCGCCGCGCACGACGGTGCCCTCGAGCTCGTGTGGCCGGCCGAGAAGCGCGGTCGCCCCCGCCACGTCGCCCGCCGCAACGAGCCCGCGGATCCGGGTGGCCGAGATGGCCGAGCCCCCGGCGGCGTCGAGCGAGACCGCCTCGACGTCGTACCCGCCGTCCGAGGCGAGCTCGTGGAGGAGCCCCACGTCGCCGCGGCGCTCGTGGCCGAACCGGAAGTTCTCGCCGACGACGACGGCGGCGGCACGGAGCTCCCCGACCAGCACGCGCCGGACGAACTCCGCGGGAGGCTCGCCCGCGACGGCCTCGTCGAACGCGACGACGACGCATCGGTCGATCCCGGCCTCGCTGAGGAGCGCCAGGCGCCGCTCGAGCGTCGTGAGGAGGCGCGGCGTGCGGTCCGGCGCGACCACCGAGGCCGGGTGGGGGTCGAACGTGACCACCGCCATCGGAAGCCCACGCACGCCCGCGAGCGCGGCGAGCCGCTCGAGCACGTGGCGGTGCCCGAGGTGGACGCCGTCGTAGACGCCGACGGTGACCGCCGCGCTCGGCGCGTCCCGCGGGTACGCACCCTCGGCGAAGACCTCCATAGCGCCGTGAACCTAGCGGCCGCACCCAGCGTCGCCCTGGGCCGCGACGACGACGTCGGGCCGCAGCACGCCGGCCGCGTCGCGCACGGCGACGCAGACGAGCGCACCCGACCCGTCGCGCACGGCGACCTCGCCGGGATTCCCCGCCGCCGACGTCGTCACGCGACGGCCCCGCACGAGGTGCGCCGCGTCGTCGGCCGAGACCTCCACGACGCCGAGGTGCGTGACCATGGCGCTCGAGGTCGCCCTCGCCG